>ENA-OPZZ01000679-OPZZ01000679.1-human-gut-metagenome-genome-assembly--contig:-NODE-679-length-25359-cov-3.710368_pt1 | contig 25359 bp, 17 predicted proteins | sample MGYA00242487_ERZ504511 | MGnify/ENA primary metagenome ERZ504511 (study PRJEB26092, sample SAMD00036241) | human gut metagenome | host: Homo sapiens | study: EMG produced TPA metagenomics assembly of... | reverse complement strand
ACATTCACTGAGGAGATTATCGCCGGTGATGAAAATGGAATATTAGTGTACTCCTTTTATGGAATGGATGAGAATAATAGTGTGGTGGATGCCGCAGATCTGGTTTTAACAGTGGAGCTGGCGCAGATTCCGTTATTGCTAAAATATGACTGGGTATTGGCATCACAAACTATTAAAGGAGAAGATACAGCTACTCCCGATTTGAAAGATGATATACATCGGTTTAATTCAGACCTGACTTGGCAGGTTGATTGGGGATTCATATTCTCAAGTGCTGCTTTGGAAACATTAAACTCCTATTGTGCATGGCAGGTTACCATGGACGGCGCTACTGTCAAGACTCTATCTACCATTCACTATAATGTGTTTTCACCGTCCCAAGCTTTGATGACTCATTATAATGTATTACAGTTGTCGGATCGTAAAATGATATGGTAAGGTTAATCAATGACCAGTTTCCATCGGACGTGGGGGGTATGGGCTGATTCTTCAAAATGAAAAGAGTGTTGGAAGTTTATACGCCAGTATCCAAAACTGAAGATTTTACTCCTTATCGGGGACAAAATCCGGATAACTATATTGTAGCGTCTTGTAATCCGGGATCTTATTAATAAACAATCTAATCATAAAAACACATGAATAATTTATTTAGGAGCATAACTTTATTGTTGTTGATGTTTATTCTGGGAAGTGTTAGTGCACAGAATCAAAGTTTGAACGTCAAGGGTACAGTTCGTGATGCAATGGGTGACCCCATTATCGGAGCTACTATTTTACAGCAAGGTTCAACTTATGGAACCATTTCTAATAAGGATGGAGAGTTTTCATTATCTGTTCCCGACAAATCAGTACTTGAGATTTCTTTTGTAGGATACCAAACAAAGATCGTTAAAGTTACCGCACAAAAGAGAGAATTTCACATAGTGCTGGAAGATGATATGCAAGTATTGGCTGATGTGGTAGTGGTAGGATATGGTGTGCAAAAGAAAAGTGATCTGACTTCGTCAATTTCTACTATTAAGTCAGAACAATTATCTTCCACTTCGATAACCTCTTTAGATCAGGGTATTCAGGGAAGAGCAGCCGGTGTGGCTGTTTTAAACACTTCGGGTCAGCCAGGTGCCGGAACTTCTATTCGAATCAGAGGTACCAGTTCTATTAATGGAAACAATGAACCTTTGTATGTGATTGATGGTGTTCCTGTGATTAGTGATGCAAATACATTCAGCACCGGGACTTTAAAGAATCCGGCTCTTAATCCTTTGACTAATATCAATCCCAATGATATTGAATCTATTGAAATTTTGAAAGATGCTTCTGCAACTTCCATATACGGTGCCCGTGGGGCGAATGGTGTGGTGCTGGTCACTACCAAACAAGGTAAGAATGGAAAGCCTAAAGTCTCTATCGGAGCTAAATACACATTGCAGCAGGTAACTAAAAAAATGGATATGCTGAATGCGGTCCAATTGGCCGAGTTGGGAAATGAGGCAACGGACAATGCTGGTGAAGAAAGAAATCCCGTTTTTGCTGGGTTGAATAATCTGTCCAAACTAAATACGGACTGGCAAGATGAGATATTCCGTACAGCACCTATGCAGAACTATGATATTTCAGTATCAGGTGGAAATGATAAAACTACTTATTTTGTTTCCGGTAATTTACTGTTGCAAGATGGTATAATTATTGGTTCAGATTTTGGAAAAGGAAGCTTTCGTATTAACCTGGGGCAGCAAATAAATAAATGGCTGAAGACTGGCGTTTCTGTAAATCTGAGTTATAGCCGTTCAAATGGTGTAGTAACGAACTCGGAAGGAGGATTTGCTTCTTCTATCACTTCTTGGGCGTTGGAAATGAATCCGGCTCTTCCCGTGAGAAATGAATCCGGAGATTACATTTATGAAAACAATTTGACTACAACTAATAATGTGGGTAATCCTGTGCAAGATGCCTATGAAGCGAAAAATAGAAATACTTCATTCCGGACATTGGCTAATGCTTATTTAGAATGGGTTCCAATTAAAAATCTAACCTTTAAGACTAGTATCGGTGTTGACTATTTCTATATAAAGGATCAGGCTTTTGCTCCCGGGGAGATTAAACGTGCAGAATCGAATGGTGGCTATGCCAGCATAGGAAATCGTGACGGTTACAACTGGGTATGGGAGAATACCGTCAACTATACAAACACTTTTGAGAAGCATACGATTAGCGCTTTGGCCGGTATGACAGCGCAAGCTTTTGTCTCGGAAAATTCGGCAGTTTCAACAGCTGATTTTACAGACGGATTTTTAGGATTCAACTCAATACAATCAGGAGCGTTGCGTCAAGCTGCAAGTTCGGGTATCTCCGAATGGCAGATGTTATCTTATTTGGCTCGTGTGAATTATAATTACGGTGGTCGTTATTTAATGAGTCTGACCGGTCGTATTGACGGATCTTCAAAATTTGGTAAGGGCAATAAATATGGCTTTTTCCCTTCAATCTCGGGTGCATGGAGAATTTCAGAAGAGAATTTCATGAAGCGGGCGCAAGCCATTTCAAATATGAAGTTGAGAGTAAGTTATGGTATTGTGGGCAATGAAGGAATTCCTCCATATAGTTCGCAAGGGCTGATGTATAACACAGAAGCGTATTTTGGCAATAGTGAAGTGGCAACCGGCGTGGTGCCTTATACATTGAGTAATCAAGACTTGAAGTGGGAAACAACTTCGCAGGTGAATCTTGGTTTTGACTTGGGTTTATTTAATAATCGTCTTACCTTAACTGCGGACTATTACCGAAAAAATACGCGCGACTTGCTGCTTGCTATGCCTGTGTCGTTTAATACCGGTTATGATACAGCCGTAAAGAATGTTGGCAGTCTGCGTAATGAGGGTTTTGAATTTGCTTTGGGTGCAGTACCTTTTGCCGGTAAATTCGGCTGGGATATGAATTTTACTCTCGGTTACAATAAGAATGAAATTACAGATTTAGCTGGAAGCCAGGAAAATCTTTCGGGGGCATCTATTTTGGGAGTAACCTATTGGACTAAAATAAATGAGGGTAAGCCTATCGGTACAATTTATGGATATAAAACTGATGGAATAGCACAATTGAGCGAAGACTTGTCTAAAATTCCATATTTCTCTGGAAAAACCTTGAAACATGGTGATCGTAAATATGTCAATAAGAATGGTGATAATGTGATTAATGAGGACGATTTATATGAGTTGGGAAATGCTAATCCGGATTTTACTTTCGGATTCAATAATACCTTTACTTATAACCTGCGCGATCATTCATCCATTGGGCTGACAGTCTATTTGCAAGGTGCGGTAGGTAATGAGATTGTGAACTTCAATAAGTTTTCATTGGAAAGTTTTGACGGACATAAAAATAATTCTGTGGCAGCATTGGAAAGATGGACTCCTGAGAATCCTACTAATAAATATCCTCGTGCCACGACTAAATCATCTGGTACTATTTTGTCCGATCATTATGTGGAAGACGGTTCATATCTCAGAATAAAAGATATCACGTTAAGTTATACTTTCCCCAAAAGCATCCTTCAGAAATTTTATTGTGAGGGACTTACAATCTTTGCCGGATTAAAGAATATTTATACGTTCACCAATTATTCCGGATATGATCCTGAGGTAAGTCGTTTTTCTAACGACAATCTTTCAATGGGAGCTGATTATGGTTCTTATCCGATGTCTAAATCGTATGAGTTTGGTTAGAATGAATTTTTAAAAAAGATAGATTATGAAAAAATACATATTAAGCATTTTATTGAGTGGAGCATTCATGTTCACTGCTTGTTCGGATTTCCTCGACGAAGTGCCTAAAGGGAATATTACAAGTGAAGGATATTATAAAACAGCTCAGCATGCTATATCCGCCACCAATGCTATTTATGATTATTTGATTATCGGATATGCTCCGAATGGGTTATGGGATAAAAACTATGGTGGTACTTTCTACAATGATTATTGGGTTCTTCAGGATATGTTTGCTGATAATTCGGAAACTAATCAGACCAGCATTGACTACCAATCGGTGGAAAATATGCAAATAGACCAATATAATCAGCCTGTAGAATTGCTGTGGAGAGATTTTTTATCAAACGATAAAATGTTGTAATGTCGTGATTGATAAAGTTCCATCTATTGATATGGATGTGACTTTAAGAAATCAGTTGGTGGCCGAAGCAAAATTCTTTAGAGCAATGATGTATTTTGATTTGATCCGGATGTTTGGTGATGTTCCTTTACGCGAACATAATGTTGAAAGTGCAGAGGAAGATGCAACTAGCCGGACCTCCAAAGAGACAATTTATGAATTGATCTTTTCGGATCTTAAGACTGCTGAAACCGATTTGAAGTACACTGAACGCTTTGGCGGAGGAAGACCTTATCCTGCATCTGCATCAGCTTTGTTAGCCAGGGTTTATCTAACTTATGCAGCAGAACATCATAGTCAGGAGCATTACCAGCTTGCTGTAGACAAGGCTAAATCTGTCATCCCGAATTTCCCTATGCTTGAAAACTACGGTGATTTATTTAAAGTGGCCAATCGTTTTAATACGGAAATAATCTGGGGAGTAAACTTTAGCGCAACGTTGAGTGAAGGTTGGAAAGGTGCACAGTTTTTGGTACGTTTATTGCCTGCCCTTGACGGAGTAAGCAATGCCCAAGGATGGGAAAATGCTACCGAAGATTTATGGAATAGCTTTGACCGGCAGAATGACCAGCGCCTGGATGTTACTTTGAAGAGAAGTTTTACTTATAGTGATGGTAGCATTAAGGATTTCGATAAGCCCTATGTTTTTAAGTATTGGGATAGTCAAGCCGAACCTAAAGGGAATAATACAGAGGCTATATTTCCGGCAATTCGTACAGCAGAGATGTATTTGATTATAGCCGAAGCTTTGAATGAAATAAATCAAGGAGCTAATGAGGAGGCGGTAATCGCAATTAATGCTGTAAGGAACCGTGCCGGACTGACCACGGCTGTACCTACTGACTATAAGGGATTTAAGAAGACCGTATTGAATGAGTATCGTCATGAATTTGTGATGGAAGGACATCGTTGGTTTGATTTGACCAGGATGTGTACACCGCAAGAATTTGTGTCTATCATAAAGGCTGCCAAACCGGAATCTACTCCTAAAGAATACCATGTGAAATTTCCTATTCCTCAAAGAGAAATAGACCTGTCACAAAACATGATTACGCAGAATGAAGGCTATGGACAATAACCAAAAAGATAGAATTATGAATAAGTTTATCTATTTGTTGGCCTGTACATTATTTGTATCTTGCCAAAACAACAATAAGTCATCTGTAACACAGATGGAAGTCGAACTGGATTCAATGTGGTGTACACGGTTGATGCCTGGACTTGGCAGTGGAGTGACAGGAGGTGACGGTGCTATATCAATAGACTTGAAGGATGGACGGAATCTTTTTATGTGGGGTGACTCGTTTTTTGGAGATGTTGTCGATGATAAAAGGAGTAAAGACTCTAAATTTGTGATGGGTAACACTTTTACGATTATCAATGAGAAAGGAGAACTGGAGACCTTGTATAGTGGTGATTTGAAGAATCCTTCTGCATATATACTGGCAGAGCAGGATGGGGATTCACCCCGTTGGTATTGGCCTGGAGATGGATTTGTGAAAGATGGTATTCTTCATTTGTTCATGTCCAAGTTCAGGAAAGTGGGTGAGGGATCTTTTGGTTTTGAATATATGTGTTGTGACTATTTTCGTCTGGATGTGAAAACCATGAAGATCATTGATAAGATGAATATCCCTGCTGCCAATCAGAATGGTGTACACTATGGACATGCAGTGATGCCTTATCAAAATGCAATCTACATTTACGGAACAAAGTCGGACTCGACAGGAGCAAAGGCAGTTGTTCATGTGGCGAAGGCTGAATTGGTTGATAATAAGCTGGCGAACTTTGTGTATTGGGATGGGGCTAGCTGGCAGGCGGATGCTACTAAAACAGCGAAACTTGAAGGACTTCAGAAAAATAATCTCTGAGCAATTCAATGTATTTAGTCTAAATGAAAAAAATTGTGTTGGTTTCCCCAAAATCGTTCGGGAAATGCCAAAGAAATTTATTCCTATATTGCCGACAGCCCTGAAGGTGCATTTAGTCATGAGAAATTGCTCTATACGGTCGATGAACCTAATTTTGAAAAAGACAGTATGATGACTTATAATACAATGGTACATCCTCAATACATGAAAAATGATAAAATATTGATGTGTTATAACGTTAATACCTATGATTTGAAGAAGGTATTTGAGAAGGCATCATTGTACCAGCCTCGTTTCTTCTGGGTACCCGTAGATCATATATTAAAGTGATAGTTATGGTAAAGAATAACTCTTATTTGAAAGCCATTCCCGTGCTTGCCGCTTTTTTTGTTATGGGATTCTGTGATATAGTCGGTATTTCATCCGACTATATGCAGAAGAGCTTTAATTGGTCTCCAACTATGACAGGTTTTGTTCCTTCAATGGTATTTATCTGGTTTCTATTTTTAGGGATTCCTGTTGGTAACAGAATGAGTAAATACGGACGGAAAAATACAGTACTCGCCAGTATGGCGGTAACAGTTGTTGGGATGTTTTTGCCATTGTTGGTCTACAGTAGTGTAACATGTGTTATTGCGTATGTTTTGCTAGGTATAGGGAACGCCATATTACAGATCTCTTTAAATCCGTTATTGAATAATGTTATTTCCAGCCCTCGGCTATTGACTAGCAGTCTGACGGCCGGACAGGTTATCAAGGCTGTCTCTTCGTTGGTAAGTCCTGAAATTGTATTATTTGCTACCCTGCATTTTGGTGATGATAAATGGTATTATTGTTTCCCCATTTTAGGCGCTATTACATTATTCTTTGCTTTATGGTTGACGTTTACTCCCATTCGGAGAGAGCAGGTGGAAGAGAGTAAAGTATCTGTTTCTGATTCTTTCAACCTGCTGAAAAATAGAACCATACTCATTCTTTTTTTGGGAATATTCTTTATTGTAGGTGTGGATGTCGCTACAAATTATGTCAGTTCAAAATTAATGAGCATCCGGTATGATTGGACTGCGGAACAAGTGAAGTTTGCTCCACAAGTATATTTCTTTAGTAGAACGGTTGGTGCTCTTCTCGGTGCTTTCTTGCTGACCCGCATTGCAGGTGCCCGCTATTTCAAAGTCAATATTCTGGCATGTATCATGATGCTTGTATTATTGATTAGTGTTCAGAATCCCGCTGTTAGTCTATTATGTATTGGCGGAATTGGCTTTTTTGCTTCGTCTGTATTTTCTATTATTTACTCGATGGCATTTCAAGAGTGTCCCACAAAAATGAATCAGATTTCCGGGTTAATGCTGACGGCTGTAGCCGGAGGGGGAGTGGTAACTCCTGTTATTGGGTTTGCAATAGATAACGCCGGAATTACGGCTGGAGTTATTGTCATTTTACTTTGTGTGTTGTATCTCACCTATTGTGCTTTTGCGGTAGGAGAACGGAAATGTGGAGAGCAGACATATAATAAATAAAAATATAATGATGAATCAAAACATAATAAAAGGATTGCTAGTAGCTGCTATATGGTGCAGCAATATTCTTGTACTTCAGGCAGCACAAGATAATATAGCCCCACGGGCGCATGTCACGGTATCTAATGTGTTGAATGAGAATTATGCTGCCGACAACCTGGTTGACGGTAAAATAATGTATGATGATAAGGGCGAGTGGGCTTGCAAGGGAAGTGTTACATCGTGGGGAGTCATGTATACCCCGTGGGCACAGTTGGAATGGGATGAAGAAGTGTGTGTGGATCGAGTGGTGCTGTATGACCGGGTATCTCTTGCTGAACACCTTGCCGGTGGAACTCTTCATTTCAGTGATGGATCTCAGCTTAGTGTAACAGCTATTCCCAATGATGGAAGCCCGAAAAGTATCTCTTTCCCTAAGAAAAAGGTGAAATGGATTCGTTTTGAGGCAACAGATGGGAATGGAAAGAATTTGGGGTTGTCTGAAATCGAAGTTTTTGCCGCACATGGTAATCAAACTGACTATGTAGAGTGGGTTGACCCTTATATTGAAACTACCCGGGGACGGTGGTTTTTCTGTACTCCGGGCGGACGTCCCTTTGGTATGGTGGCTGCTCATGCTTTCACCCGCAATAAAAATCAGGGAGGTGGCGGATATAATTATAATTTTCCGGATATCTTAGGATTCTCTCAAATAAATGAATGGATGATTTCCGGTCCGAACATTATGCCGGTTGTAGGGGAAATAAATCCTACTGAAGGTATGGCAGGATGGAAATCACCTTTTAAACATGAAAGTGAAATAATTCAGCCAGGCTATCATCGTCTGTATTTGGACCGGTATAAGACTTGGGTGGAGTATACGGCAACAGAGCGGGCTACATTCTACCGTTTGAATTATACCGAAAATGTAAATGCCAAATTATTGGTGGATGTAGGTAGTGTTTTAGGGAATTGCTCTATGGATAAAGCTACCTTACTGCGTGTCAGCAATACACGTGTTGTAGGAGAATTTTTCACGACAGAACGCTTTTGGGGTGGTCCTGACAGCATAAAAATAAGCTTTGTACTAGATTGTAACCGTCCCATAAAAAGCATTGACGGATGGAATGAGAAAGGTGTCTTGCCCGATGTTGAGGCTATTGCGGGGAATGCTGCCGGTATGGTTTTGAACTTTGGACAATTGAATGCTGAAGAGTTGCTTTTTAAAATGGCATTCTCATATACAAGCGTAGACAATGCAATAGTCAATATGGATGCGGAACTGAACCATTGGGATTTTGACAAGGTATGTAAAGAAACCCGTTCTGTCTGGAATGAGGCTTTAGGACGTATAGCTGTTGAAGGTGGTACGGATGCTCAACGCATCAAATTCTACACTGACCTTTGGCATGTATTGCTAGGGCGACATAAAATAAATGATGTGAATGGCTATTATCCGGATTATGCCGGAAATAAATACGTCAATAAACGTACGTCTGAACCTATGAAGGTACGTCGTCTTCCACTTACGGCGGATGGAAAACCTAAGTTTAATATGTATGGCTTTGACGGGCTTTGGTTGACACACTGGAATTTAAACGTATTATGGGGTCTGGCATGGCCCGAAGTCATGGATGATTTATCTGCTTGTTTAGTTCAGTATGCTGATAATGGTAAGCTGTTGCCTCGTGGGGCATGTTCGGGTGGATATTCATTTATTATGAGCGGTTGTCCGGCTACCAGCTTGCTGGTAAGTACATATATGAAAGGAATTATGAAAAAAGCCGATCCTTTGCATACATTTGATGTCATAAAACGTAATCATATGCCTGGCGGAATGATGAGCTATGAGAGTGCTGATGATTTAAAGTTTTATATCAGTCATGGTTATTGTCCGGACAATGCAAGTAAAACTCTGGAATGGGCATTTCAAGATTGGGGAGCAAGCCGGATGGCTGCAAGGTTGGGAAAACACTCGGATGCACGTATGTTTGAAAAACGCTCACGAGCATGGACTCCTTTATTCAATGCGGAACTGGGCTTGGTATTTCCGAAAAAGAGAAATGGTGAATGGCTGCATCAGGATGCATTGAGTGGAAACGGTTGGGTGGAAGCGAATTCCTGGCAGGCCACATGGTCTTTGTCTCATGAACTGCCTAAGCTGGTAAAGATGATGGGAGGAGCAGATAAGTTTTGCGAGAAATTAAATTTCGCATTTGAGCAGGCAAGAGATTTAGATTTTGTTTATGCTTACAGTGGAGGATACGTAAGTTATGCTAATCAGCCCGGATGTTCTAATGCACACATCTTTGCTTATGGTGGAAAACCTTGGTTGACACAATATTGGGTACGTCAGGTAAAAGAACGTGCGTATGGAGGAATTACTCCAGATAAAGGGTACGGTGGTCATGATGAAGATGAAGGTCAAATGGGAGGGGTCAGTACATTGATGGCACTTGGACTATTTAGTGTAACAGGTACGGAATCTGATACTCCATACTACGATATTACTTCACCTATTTTTGATAAGATCACAATCAAACTGAATGGGGATTATTATGAAGGAAGTACATTTACTATAACTACCCACAATAATTCTGCTGAAAATTGTTATATCCAACGTGCGCAATTGAACGGTATGGAATGGAATTATGCACAATTTAATCATGCAGACTTTACGAAAGGAGGAAAGCTTGAGCTATGGTTAGGCAATGAACCCAATAAATCGTGGGGAAAACTTAAATATTTGGCTCCGGACTCAGATTTATAATTGAAATAAAACAGTTGTTATTTCTCTATTAAGTGATTGGAATAATGCCGAGTAGTGGTTCTGTTATAACTAATCATGTTGACAGAACCACTTCTTTTAGAGGCGTCTATTAAAGAGAAGAAGATGCTATCTTCGCCCGAATCCTACTTAGCGACTGCGGAGTTATCCACAAGTAAGACGCAATATGTTTTAAAGGTACATATTGCAATAATTCCGGAGTCTCTTTGATAAGGTTGAGATAGCGTTCTTTAGCCCGTGGGCTTCCCGAGCTGATAAGCCAGTTCTCCTGTTGAAGAAACTGATGATCCATGAGGCGGAGTCCCAAATTAGCGAGTCCGATGGATGAGGCGAATAGCTGATTCAGAGCTGTTCGGGAAATACAATAGGCCACACTGTCACACATGACCTCAATATTTATTAATGAGTAGGCATTATCTACATAGCCCCAGACGGAGAAAGCAGCTTCTCCGTCTGAAGCAAACCAGATGGTAGTATCTACTCCGTCTTTATGATAATAGGCTCGCCATATTCCTGTCTTGATAAAATAAAGATTACAGTTCTTTGTTCCCTCGCGTACTATTAAATCTTTCTTTTTGAAATGTACCTCTTCCATACAGTTCAGTAGAGACTGTACATCGGTTTCTGATACCTTGTATCTATCGCAAAGTTTTTCAATGAATGTTCTCATATTGCAAAGATACTTATCGTCGGCAGACAATGAAACGATCTTTCAAATAAATTCCGAAAATATAGAAAGTGGTTAATAACTCTGCCAATGGTACGGCTAGCCAGATACCCGGTATACCCAATACCGGAGGGAGCGCAAAGAATCCGATCAACATAAATACGACTCCCCGGAGAAGAGTGATAATTGTTGCCCGCTGACCTCTTTCGACACTCTGATAATAACCAATGCCAATCATGTTGACGGCAAAGAAAATGAATCCTACTTCGAAATAAGGAAGCCCGTTTACTGCTATATCAAATGCAGCGTAGCTGCGGTCAATGAATAACGAAACAATGTCCTGACAGCATAGTGCGGTAAGAATGAAAAAGCTGATACCGCAGATTAAAGCGGTCCGAATGGCGAGATGCAGTGTCTTTCGTACACGCTCGGGTTGTCCGGCTCCGAAGTTATAGCTGATAATCGGCTGTGCGGATTGTGCAATGGCATTATAGACCATGAAGATGATAGGGAAGAAGTAACAGGCAATACTGAATGCTGCCACTCCGTCTTCACCGAGATGGCGGATGAAAACGTAGTTCCCCAGAAACATCATACAGGCAATGGAGGCTTCACTGATAAAAGCAGAACTTCCCAGTTTAATCATATAACCGATGTTGCGAAGAGTCAGTAACAGACTTTTGATACTTAACTTTATCCGGCATAGATGGAGGGTACGAGAGAAACGGAGTAAGTAAATCAGTGTCATCAACCCTCCCACGACAGTTCCCAGACTGGTGGCAAAAGCTGCTCCCATTATTCCCCAACCAAGTTCGAAGATGAATATATAATCCAGTATGATATTGAGTATGGCTGCAACCGCATTACACATCATGGCATAGGTGGGTGAACCGTCCAGACGGATGCAGAACATACCTATATTTAAGACTTCGTAGAATACGAGAAAAGGAATGTACCATGCCATATATTCTACAGCTAACGGCAACAATCGGTCCGAACTACCTAATAATCTGGCTAATGGCTCTATAAAATAAAGGCACAGAGCAGACAGGATAAGTATGAGCAATGTGGAAAAAGCAATTGCCTGAGTGATATTAATACTTGCTACTTTGCGTTTTCCCTGAGATAAATGAATGGAAGCCACCACCGAGGCTCCCACTCCGAACATCAGTCCGATACCCGCTGCGATCATAAAAAGCGGTGCAGTGATATTTACTGCCGCTAGCGCGTCACTGCCAATTCCTTTTCCTACAAATATCCCGTCCGTAATAACGAACAGAGCCGAGAATACCATCCCAAGTACCGTAGGAATTAGTAACTTACGGAACAACGTGGAGATGTTCATACTGCCGAAATCAATACTATCTTTCATAACTTTCTACCTTTGTCGTTGAAAATGGCGACAAAGGTAGGGTTATGGGAGGAGATAAAAATTACCAAATGGTAATTTTTATCTCTATATTTAATAGCGAAAAGAATCTCTTATGTATATTCTATCAATTATTTGAGCATGTTGAAATCCTTTATTCCAAAAACTTCAGTGGATATTTCACCCAACCAACCGCTTTTACTATTAACACCCACTTGTACTTTGATAAAATCAATGTACTTCAGGTTTGCATCCTTACCGTCGAAAGTTACAGCATGGGATATCTTGAAATGATTGTCAGACGGTCCGGCATTATAGTTGTCATCATCTGTCAGACGATCAATGGCGCTGAAATTATCAGCATATCCCCATTCATAACTATCATTTACCCAATAAGTACCATTACCGGATTGATCGTAATTACGCTCTTTCAGGCGAGTACCTCGCAAAGTATATTGTTTTTCCTTTACCCAGGCGGGATAATAATAATCTTGCCGGTGAAAAGCCCCCAGATAATCAATAGACCCACTTTGACCATGATTGTCTGTCCATGGGGTGGGAAGCTGAATACCAGTTGGTTTATGATAGGTGACGGCATAGTCCTGCCAGGTTTCGGCTTTCCCATATTCGGATCCGCGCAATTCATACCAAGTGTCATTAGGTAACCCATCACCATTTTCGTCCTGCATTACCCATACAATTCCCGGTTCTGACGAACCATCAAAAGCGTTTCCTGTAATAGCAATGTTGTAATCTCCATCATTCACGATACTATGATCGAATCCAACGATGATGTATCCACCGAATCCGCCTAGGGAAACATAAGCCGTCTGATTGATTCGTTCTTCTGCATAGGTGCAGGCTTCTGCCATAGTTGTTGTGTTATGATTCTCATTGATGAATTGACCGGGAGCCGGTAAATATTCATATACTTTGTTCATTGACGCAGAACTTGTGGCGCTAATCTTCCGCTGGTATGTTCCTGCGGGAGGGCAAACATTGACTTTTAATGTTTGCGTAGCGAGTATATATGAGTTCTTCATTTCGACCTTAACCGTGTGTTCTCCCTGCTGCTCGGATGTAAACAGATAAGTGTCATTTTCTCCGGATTGCACTTGTTCATTGTCCACGGTCCATGTATAGACTGCATCCAGTGCATTATTCACGTCAACCGGTTTGATACGGATAGTTCTGCCGGCTGACATGTTATATTCCGTTTGCAGGAATGTCCAGTTGAAATCTACTTGATCCGGTGAACAAACTTCTACTTTGAAAGTTACTTCGTCATCGCCATCTTCATTGTGAGTAGCAAAACGAACCTGATATTCGCCAAGCTCGATTGTGGGGAGAGTACAGGTTAATTCGTTCGAAATATCTTCACCGTTTATTTGCCAGGAGTAACTGGTTTCCAGAAAAGAATCTACTATAGGTGTAATGGTTAGTTCAGAGCCTTGAAGCACTTTGAAACCTTTGTCGGCATCCGCAATAGAGATAGTCGGTACATCAAGTTGAAAGACATCGATACGTATCTCCTTTTCTGTTGTCCCTCCGGCATTGGTGGCAGAAATCAGAATGAAATACCTGCCTGCTTCATCGGCTGAAAATGTCAGGGTGGAAGCGGTGCAGATACTCTTTCCATCTATTGTCCAGTTAAAGGTCGTTTCCGAATCGGTATTTTCATAAACAGGAGCGATGGTTATCTCCCGACCAATTTTTGTTTTATAGATGGGGGATTCTTCTTTCAAGGTAATGACAGGAGCGGAAAGAAGAGGAGAGTCCTCCTCTTCTTTCACGCATGATATTAATGCTAACAGAACAAATAAAAAAAGTATAATATGTTTCATTAGAATCTCACTGCTACATCATCATAAGCAAAATAGGCAGGTTGGCTGAAACCATATCCGTTATCATTACTTCCAGTGACATTAAAGTCTATTTTGACCACTTTGCCTAATGCGGATAAATCCCATTTTGTCCATTCAAGTATATTACCCTCGGCTCCAACCAAATAAAATTCCGGACGTGTAGCTACTTCTTTTCCATCTTCATCATAACCGATAGCAACCAGTTTCACCCAATCATCTTTGCCTGCGGGTGCGGTCAAACCGTTACCGTTGGCCACACAGTTGGCTAGGTAGGTCGTCATAGTCACATACATATGGTCAACTACACGAGCAACTCCGTCTCCAAAGTAAATATAGGGTAATGGACCGTTGGCATATCCGGAATTGTCTGCATAGCCGTAATGTACGCAGAAGTTTTTGGAACCATTATGTCCTCCAAAACCAGTTTTTGCATCCTGATAATAAACGGCTAGTTGGTGCTGGAAGTCTCCATGAGTAAGATCCATATCCAGATAATTGGAAATTGCGTGTCCGCCACCCCAGTATTGGTAATCACCCCATCCGTTAGGAAGTTCGGAAGCAAGAAAAGTGTTGTTTGCATCACTCCAGTTATAGAGTTGGTTATTCTTAGGATAAAGTAGTGGGCCACCATATTGTTGGCTGTCAATTAATGATGACCAGTTTCTTTCTCCTACCATGTTAGCATCACCTTTATAATCAACATCCTCGAATGTCAAGAAGTGTGCTTCACGCACTGCTCTTAATTGCATTTTTATTACTTTACCGAAAGCTTTGGACGGAGTGACAAGTATTTTAAGTTCACCATCTTTGACATCATCACCTGAAACTGCCGGAGCTGTGATTCTTAAGTCTTTATCATTAAGAACCGCTGTCCATCCTTGCGGAATAGCAATTAATGTTGCGTCGTCTATATTGGCAGTTGTAAGAAGATACGTCCTTGTTTCATTAGACGAGAACAAGGTATAATCCCTATTGGCAATGTCAAATGTATATGTTTCCCCTTTGGGCAATGTGAACGACGTTCCATCTGCAAGAGTAACTAGTACATGATTGTCATTAACTGTAACAGATTTGAAGAAAGAGTCTCCGTCTTGTCCTTCCGCTTTCACAGGTTTTCCGTCTGTTCCGTTAATACGTTTGGCTCCTTCGCCTGTATCAACGGTCCAGTATCCGTCACTGTCAACTCCCATAACTGGAGTTGTACCTGTCACTTTTAACTTGTTAGTTGCATCCGGCAGCCATTCTGTAGTACCGTTGGTAGTAATGGTCCAGTAATATATTCCGTCTTCGTCAGCTTTCACTCCAATCACAGGAGCATCTGTACCATTCTTTCCATTTTTGATAGATACGGTGCTTCCATCACTGAAAGTTAATGTGTAGCCATCAGATGTCTGTTCCGTGTTGGTGATTACTTTCCCTTGATTTAATGCGTCTACCAAACTCTGTAAAGTTGTAATTTCAGAGTTCATTTTCTTGACTGTTGTTTCTAGTGTTTCTACTCGTCCGTCAAGATCATTGACTTTATCCCAGAGATCATCGTCATTGTAGCAACTGCATACCGTAATGATAGTGAGCAGTAAAAATAGAATTTTCTTCATTGCTTTTGTTTTTAATTAGTAATAGTGATATGAATTATTGAATCGCTTTTAGTTTCTTATCTGTAAAGGCAATATGTGCCGGAATGTCCCCCGTGATGACTGACCATTTCTTTTTTCCATCCCGGGAGAAACAGTATAATGTGCCGGGAGTCACATAGTCTTTGGCATCGGTGACAAAGAATTCACTTGTTTCCGGATTGATTGCTATTCCATAAGGTATCTTGATAGATTTTTCCGTACCATCTGTAATAAAATTGCGGGTATCAGTTTTCTTTGTTTTTGTATTATAGATGGCGTAAGAGACTGTCCAACTGTTGGTGTAATAACTCCATTCTGTACTGTATACATACAGTGAATCTCTGCAAATGGCCATTTCTGTATTGGGAAGAAGCGGTAATTCATCGATTACTTTATCGGTATTGGAATCTATTACAAATGTTTCGGAGTAAGTGTCATAATAATCTCCCCGGGATGAGACATAAATATTTCCGTATTGGTCTAATTCCATTCTATGCAAATTGATTCCCACATCAATGGTTTTGATAACTTTGAATGTGTTCAAGTCGATGACGGATACCGTGCGGTCATAATTAGGTACGCGATACCCGCCGGAGTTGGCTACATAGAGTTTGTTGCCCACAATCACCATTTCTTCCGGCTGGTAGCCGACCACACAGGTATCTTTGACAGTCAGTGTGGTAGTGTCAACACGTGCTACATACCCCAGTCTGGCGTTGGGATCTATTTTGACAGGGCCTGCATACGAACTGACGTATGCATATTTATCTTTAAAGACGATATAACGGCAATTAGGTATGGAAATTTGCGTGATGTGTTTTGCTGTTTCTACATTCATCACTTCTACGAAATGAGATGGCATATAACTTATTTCCATAGATTTGGATATCATTTCCCACATCCCCCAATTCTTGTACGACTCCCGGGTTCCGTTCCGCATAGATATTCTTATGATAGATACCGGTTTCGTAATCAAAGTAATCAAGGGTAGCCTTGTTGCTTCCCATATTTCCTTCATTGAGTAGAAAGAAACCTTTGACAGAGGTACCGCTTACTCCGGGAGTAACTTGGTTGGGAGTTGACGGAATAATGCGTTCATCTTCGCGACAAGAAGTCGATAGAAGAACAAAACAGATAATGATGGATAGAACAGATATTCTCATAACATGACGTTTAATTTGATTTTAAAACTTGTACCGGGCATAGGATAGCATTGCACTACTTCATATTGCTGATTGAAGATATTATTAATTTCTGCCGTTACACGTATTCCCGTTTTCCCCCATTGAAAAGTTTTGGATAGGGAAAAATCGTGGGTATACCAGGGCTGTGCGTAGTTCTCCGGGATATTGGCGACTGCTTCATAACGTTCACCTGTATAAATGAAACTATAGTTACAGGACCATGTTTGGTAACTTCCATTGAGGATGATGGAACCTCCATGCCAAGGTATATAAGGAATCTGGCCTCCATACCATTCACTGGTAGGATCGGTAAAATCCTGTGCCTTTTGATAGGTGTAATTGAAGAGAGTGCTAAGTTCCACCTTTCCGAAGCCCCATTCTCCTCGTATGGCTGCGTCTAATCCCCGAATTTCCACATGTCCGAGATTAATCATAGTCCAACGGAACTGGTTGGAGGTAGGCATGGCAATGATTTTATCATCTACTTCATTATAGTAACCATCTATTTGTAAGTCCAGGCTTTTCAGCCAATGGTTATTCCAGGTGTGAGAGAAAGTGATACCCACATCGTATTGGGTGGTATATTCTGGTTTTAAGTCCTTATTGCCTATAAAAGTATAATACAAATCATTGAGAGTTGGCATGCGAAAGACTTTCTTATAAAAGGCCCGTACATTCAGAGGGAGCTTGGTCAATGGTTGCCAGGTGGCTATGACAGACGGAGTGTATTTGTTTTTGGTGCCTGCATTGGCTCCTTTGGTACGTGTATTGTCATCGATATGAGTATATAACAGGCTCGCCTGCAACATGAGGCGGTTGAAGTCAAAGGACGTGGCAGCAGAAGTCAGGATTGTATTACGGGTTGGATAGACAAAATCTATGAGATCGGCCCGTAATGCATTCCATTGAAAATCGTTGGATAATGACATTCTCCACCAGGGATAGATGGTGAATAAATGGGCGGCCGAAGCATAGATTTCTTGCTGTCGGTAGTGATTGTCTACGTACATGGTGGTGACATCCAGTCTGGGATCGGATAAATAGTGGAGATAGTCATAAGCATATTTTCCGTTGGCTAGCAGACTGTACCAAGGCTTAAAATAGTTTTGAAAAGAGCCTTGCACAAACAGATTGGTATCCCACTGCCGGTCCTGATGGCGAAACTTACCCGGTTCTTCTCTTACCGCAGCTCCGGGGTATCCCCGTTCCGAATTGTATAGGTATGCTTTGGCTTTCCATTCTCCTTTGGGGACTTTTCCGAAGAATGCATTCTCCAAACGTAACATTCTTACGTCTCCATTTTGACGAACAGCTGTTGTGTCGTAACCATCTTTCTTGGCGTATGTGAATTTATATCGTCCTGATGTATACATATACTCCGTACTGATGGAACTGCTTATTTGTTCGTTGAAACGATGTTCCCAAAGTAGTGACGGATTGATGGTAGAGAATGAACCGCCTTTCACCCCGATGTTCAGGTTGTTTTTCTTTTCCCCTTTGAATAGGGGTTTTCGTGTCTGCATATATATGGCACTTGCGGAACTATAATCTTTGGCAGGTTGGAAGATGGCACTTTTTTGACCATTATATAGTGAAATGACTTCCATATTATCTAATGAAAAACGGCCTAGATCGACGACTCCATTTTGCGCATTTCCTAATTCAATACCATCGTAAAATACTCCGACATGATGACTGCCCATACTTCGTATATTGACGGTTTTTAGTCCTCCAATACCTCCGTAATCTTTTATCTGTACTCCGGAAAAGTAGCGCAAAGCATCAGCAACGGAGTAAACATTGAGCTTCTCAAGTTCTTTGCCGGACAGTATCTGCACAGGAGACATCTTTTTTTGCATCCGATTACTGTAGATAGTAACTTCTTTGAGTTTGAGAAGTGTATCAGACAGAGAAGTCTGATGCCGAACCTTGGATTGGGAAATGGCCGGTAATGTGGTAAATAAAGATAGAATCAAACATAATATCCACCGTAAATGGATACAATGCTTATTGTATGAATGGACTTGAATAGAAAGCATGTCTTTTATTTTATAGGTATAAAAAATCCGTTTGTTCAGATCTGAATTCAATCTACACAAACGGACATATAGCTATTATACCAAATAAAAGATAATTGCTTATTTTCTATTTGACTACTACCCGAAATCCCGCAGGTGTAAATCAGAGCATCAAGGCAGGTCTTCTGACTCATCCCATTTTGCAACGCCTTCCCAGATAAACTATCCAGTGACTTTCGTGTTGCAATTTTACTCTCTGATTACAAGGAGCGGAGATTTACAGCAGCAGGTTCTGTTGCCGGTTTACACGGCATTCCCTTTTAATTCCTTAACAACGCAAAAGTTGTTTAAGGAAACCTTAACGGCACAAAGTTAGAAAGTTTTTATTAATTAGTTTGTTTTATTCTAAAAAAAATATCCCATTGACCAATAACAAATATTCCGGCATCTGATCCTATTCTCTCCATTTGTTAGTAATCAATTGGATGGAAAAAGGATATATTAATATGCTATCCCAACGACAGAATCAATATTTGTGCTGTCAATACTCGCAGAAACATGGTGAGCGGATAGACCGTAGCGTAACCAACGGCAGGCGCATCACAGGAGGTCAGGTCATTGGAGTAAGCCAGTGCCGGCGGATTGGTGGTAGAACCAGCCAGAACCCCGATAAGCGTGAAATAATTCAGCTTGCAATAATACCGTCCTACCAATCCTGTAATTAGAAGTGGCAGGATGGTTATGATTACTCCGTAGCCTACCCATATATATCCTCCGCCATGAATGACTGTGTCTACAAAGCCTTCGCCTGCTCCTAAACCTACGCAAGCGAGGAAGATGGAAATACCGATTTCACGAAGCATCAGGTTGGCACTCATGGTGGTATAAGTAATCAGCTTGTATTTCGGACCGAAACGGCTAATCAGGATAGAAACGATGAGCGGACCGCCTGCCAATCCTAGTTTCACAGGTTGCGGAATTCCGGGAAATGCGAAAGGAAGACTTCCCAGAATACATCCTAAAGCGATACCTATAAAGATAGGAATCAGGTTCGGATGATTTAAGCGTTTCATGGAGTTGCCAAGTACTTTCTCTGCATGGGCAACAGCCAGTTCGGAACCTACAATGGTGACACGGTCTCCCATTTGTAACTGTAATTGTGGAGAGGCTACCAAGTCTACTCCCGAACGATTGACGCGGGTGATGTTTGCTCCGAAGTTATTTCTGATTTTGAGTTGTGAAAGCGTTTTCCCGTTCAATTCCGGTTTAGTAATCAGGATACGGCGTGAAATGAGCTCTTTGTTCAGTTGTTCCCATTCCATTTTGATTTCCTTTCCGAAGAATACAGTAATTGCTTCCACGTCAATCGGGGTAGAGATCACTAATATGATATCCCCTACATGTAGAATTGTTTCGGAATTGACCAATTCGGTTTCTCCACCCTCGCGGTGTTTGATGCGGGAAATGACAAACTTACGGTTCAGTAACGGGCGGAGTTCTTTAATCCTGATGCCATCTACCGATTCGTTTCTCACTTCAATGGAGATAGGGCGTACGGTAAGTTCCTGGAGATGTCCCAGACCGACTTCTGCTTCTTTTTCTTCTTGAGCAGTATTGATGCGAAGGAGATATTTCAAAGCAAGCAGGGAAAGGATGATACCTACTACACCCAGCGGATAGCTGACAGCATATCCTAAAGCAATTTCGGGAGCATCTATGCCATTCAAATCACTGTTGGCCTGTTGTGCGGCTCCCAGTCCCGGAGTATTGGTGACGGCTCCGGACAAAATACCTACCATTGTGGTAATCGGAGTTCCGGTGGTGAAGTGCAGGATAATAGTAATGGTTACTCCTAATACTACTACGAGCATAGCCAGCATATTCAGGGTAAAGCCACCCTTTTTGAATGCTGAAAAAAAGCCGGGTCCTACCTGCAAACCAATTGAGTAAACAAACAGAATCAATCCGAATTCTTTTAGAAAGTGGAGCAGGTGTTCGTCCAGATTCATGTTGAAATGACCGAATACGATTCCGACAAAGAGTATCCAGGTAACTCCTAGAGATACTCCCCGCACTTTGATTTTTGCAAGGATGATTCCAAACGCTATGGTTAGTGACAGAATCAGTACGGAGTGTGCCACTCCGCCGCCCCAAAGATTGGGGTAACCTTCAAATAAATTTCTTAGAACTTCCATTGTGATTATTATATGATGATATTTAGTTTAGCTAAAAGTAACCCCGGAGAAATCACTTCTGCGGGGATACGCACACATTGAGCATGACGGTCTAATGCCGTCCTTTTGATATTTTAGCTAGAGAGAATTTATCCTCCTTCAATCATTTCCGATGTCATGACTACTCGATTATTTTTTACAGTTTGCCATTTTCCTATCCCACGAGTAAAAACAGCTATAAAGGTATGAATGGCAGGTCTTCTGACTGACTCCCTTCCTGATTCCTTCCCGACCTTGACTATCTATACCCGGTCAGTGGTAAAAGTAAATATCAAGAAGTTGAATAGAGTTTCACAGCAGCGGGACTGTCCGGGATTTACACCCGATTCCCTTTTAATTCAGATAGTTGATATGGCTATCTGAAACCAATTCGGGGGCAAAGATAGCGAATTTATATAGAACCCAAATAAATGCTACCTATTTATTTTATACACAGTCTGATTCTTGTCGGATATCTGTTTGTTTATTTGATGCGTACTCTCATCTCCTGCACATCAAACGTGACGGATTCATTTCGGAAAAGTCTTTCTATATGTCCGCTGGCCACCATTTCCGGAGTAGGCAGCGTGTACATCTGCGGATTATCTATGAGCATGATGGAGTCGCAAAGCGATAAGGCGATGTCGAGGTCATGAGTGGAGAATAAAACACATTTTTTTCTTCCTGTGCCAGTTTCTTTAAAAGCAAACAGAGCTCGTAGCGGTTGGGTAAGTCCAGGAAGGCGGTCGGTTCATCAAGCAGGATGACGGGAGTATCCTGTGCAAGAGCACGGGCAATCATGATTCGTTGACATTCGCCATCGGACATTTTATCCATTGTCTTTTCTGCATAACCGGACATACCGACTAGCTGCATAGCCTCATCCACCCGCTTTTGGTCTTCCGGTTGCAGTTGGCCGATCCAGTTGGTATAGGGAGCACGCCCTAAAGCTACTACATCTTTACAGCGGAGATTAGCGATGCGTACTTTATCGGTGGTGACAAAGCTGATATTCCGGGCTAATTTTTCCGGTTTCAATGAAGCTATGTTTTTTCCTTGCAGAGTAATCTCTCCTGATTGAGGCTTTTCCAGCCCCATCATAGCACGGAGCAGGGTGCTCTTTCCCGTTCCGTTACGTCCTAACAGGGCAACGAGTTGTCCGCCTGTGATTCGGGCATTTACCGTTTCCAACAGCGTGCGCTGTCCATATCCTAATGTCAGTTCTTTAAGTTCTATCATTTGAATCTACGCAAGTTTTTAGCAATTACCCATAAAATAACCGGAACACCTAGTAAGGCGGTGATGCAGTTAACCGGAAGTAGGAACTTCTTGGCGATGATGTCGCAGAGAAGCATGCTGATAAGCCCTGTCAGCATGGTGCCGGGGACCAGTATCCGGTGGTCGGCATTGTTGAATAGCAGTCGTGTGACATGCGGTACTGCCAGGCCGATAAATCCTACCGGACCACAGAAAGCGGTGACCGTTCCTGTCAGCAGTGCGGTAGAAACGAAGATGAACGTGCGTGAACGTTTAATGTTCATTCCCATCGTTCGTGCATAATTTTCACCGAGCAGTAACAGGTTCAGCGATTTGATACAGGCTACGGAAATTAGTAAACCGATACATAACATCGGTATCATAATTCCCAGTTGGGTGACTGTGATGTGGCTAAGAGATCCCATTGACCAGAGTGTGAACATTTTCAGTTGTTCGGCAGAACTTAGGTATTGGAGTATCTGAATGATAGCGCCTGCTACGTAGCCTATCATAACTCCCATAATCAATACACCGAGAATGTTTTTTACTTTCCGGCTGATAATGGCTACTCCCAATAAGATTACGGCAGTTCCTACCCAGCCCGAGCCAACGATACCCAGCGACTGAAGAATTGGAAACTCCGCCCATCCAAGTAATGGAGCACCTAGTATGAACAGAGCTACGCCCAGTCCTGCACCGGAACTTACTCCCAACAGGTAAGGGTCTGCTAATGGATTCTGGAATACTGTTTGCATCTGTAAACCGCTAACGGAGAGTGCTATTCCTATTAAAGCCGCTACCACTACCCGTATGAAACGGATAGAAAGGAGAATATTCCGTGTCATTTCGTCACATTCGCCTCCGGTGAGTACAGCCCATACCTTGGTGATAGGAATATATGTATCTCCCGTTGCCATGTCTATCAGTAATAACAGTATGGCAACTATACCCAGTGTAATGAATAAAAAGGGAGTGCGTTTATCAGGCTGTTTCATTCCAGATGTCTGTAATAGTAAAGTGAATCGGATACGAGTTCGGGGTGAAAGATATGAATCAGGTCACGCAATACGACGTCGGGACGTACCACTGCAGATTCCCAGTAGTCATTACCTCCTGTCGGTGTTGTTCGTAAATTATTGTTGTAAACAGTTTTTTCGCGTACAGCTTTGGCGTCTACAAATTTAGGATTGACCGTCTTTAGTTCATCCAACGTAGAAGCCATGCCTACATTAATCCAGTAGTCGGCCTTTTGTATCAGTTTGTAAGCTGTTTCCAGTCCGATGGGAGTGGAACTGTTAGACTTGTTTTCTTGGTAGATGTAATCCGCACCCGCATCAGTTACCAATTGTGCCATGTAACTTTGTGTGGAAGGCATCACCCAACTGTCGTTCCACGGGGTATTGAGCATAACGGTAGGACGTTGTTCTACCGATTCGGTGAGCGCTTTCAAAACTTGATAACGTTTAGGGATTTCACGGAATATTTCGATGCCTTTTTCCCTGCTGTCTGTTAATTCGGCAAGAGCTACCAGCCATTCGGCTTTACCAAGCGGTGATTCCTCCAAATATTCTCCTACATACATATAAGGTATATACAGTTCTTTCAGTTTGTCTGTTACGGCAGTTTGCGCATCTCCGATACCGTATAACAGGACAACATCCGGTTTCAGTCCCAATAATAACTCATAATTCATTTCGGGGCCCATGTCCTTGATAGAATTTTTATGTGCGAGAATATATGGATTGGATACATAGTCGATGCCCGATACTCCGACAATTTTGTCCACTTGACCTAGAGCGTCGAACATGGCGATGTAGGAAGAAGCCATACATACGATACGTTTCGCTCCGGCAGGGATGGTAGGTCCGTTGAATCCGGCAGGTGCCTGTTCACCGTTGCGTGAAATGAAATAAGACACTTTTACGTCCTTGGCTCCCTGCCATGGATTGGAAACCTGAATAAGTGTGCTGGCGGCCTTGTCCGCACCCAGAATCTTGAATCCGGTAGCATATTCAGGTGTATAGACATCCTGTTTGAAAGCCTCGAGAGAAGTCTTCTTGTTGGATATACAACTAGCCAGGAAGAGAAGACATAGCCATGTGAGGATTGAAATAGGAGATTTCATCTTTATTCGTGTATCTTTTAAATGAATAAATAATTTTCGGTGTCTGAAGATTGACATTGTGGGGCAAAGATAAGTATCTTTGGAGATATTCTTTCTTTTTTTATTGCATTTTCTCCGAAATCATTCCTATTTATGTATCCTCCCCTTAGGCAGGCAGAATGGATTAAGTTTATCGGTCTGCTGATTACTTCAGAGAATTTCTGCACCTTAAAGATTCAGAAAAAATTTGGAGATGCTTTTTACCCTCGCACTCTCACCCATTGACTCAAACCGCTTATTCATCATAGTTACAGGTGTGAGGGTAAGAGTGAGAGTAGGGTGAGGGTAAACAGTTACTCTCACCCTGTCTCGTCTTGATTTGGTTGATAGGTTAAACCTGAAGTTTATAAGGATATAGTAAATCTATCGAAAGTATGTAGTTATTTGCAGAATCTATGCAGATAATGGCTTGTTCATATAGGTAAACACTTAGTTTCAAGTAGCGAAACATTTTGTTTCTCGGTGTGAAACACTTCGTTTCATTACTTGAAACATTTCGTTTCTCGGTGCGAAACACTTTGTCCCAAGTAATGAAATAAAGTGGAACTGCCGTCAACTGTACTGTACTGGATTTAGTTGACAACTTCGCTTGTTATACCTAAGTTCGTTTACTCAATATTTTTTAAAACCTAAATAAGTTTACTTGTCCCTTTGTAATTCCTGTATAAGTTGTCATTTTAGATA
>ENA-OPZZ01000678-OPZZ01000678.1-human-gut-metagenome-genome-assembly--contig:-NODE-678-length-25359-cov-5.538324_pt1 | contig 25359 bp, 15 predicted proteins | sample MGYA00242487_ERZ504511 | MGnify/ENA primary metagenome ERZ504511 (study PRJEB26092, sample SAMD00036241) | human gut metagenome | host: Homo sapiens | study: EMG produced TPA metagenomics assembly of... | reverse complement strand
ATATTCATGTTCAAATCGATTGTAGTTGTAATGAGTCACTTTCACAGAGATATTATTTTGGAAGTTATACCCCATGTTATTGATATTATTGTTCCATGAATAATACTTGGGTGAGTCCAACAAACCAGTATCGTGGTTCACATTTAAACTCATATAATAAGTTACTTTCTGACCACCACCAGATATATTGATATTCGCACGTTGATTAGTCGCAAAATCCTTGAATATCAAATCACCCCAATTCACATCCGGATAAACATATGGATTTAACCCATAACGAGTTCCTTCAATTTGCTGTCTGCTATATCTTCCTTGCCTAATTGACTTATTACGAGTAAGTTCAGCTTCATTATACATTTCCATCCAAGTGGCTCCATCTACAAACTCTGGAAAGTTCATTGGTTTATTGAATGAATTTTCCAAAGTGATGTTAATACGGGTTTTTGAATTCTCTTGTCCTTTCTTGGTAGTGATGAGCATCACACCATTCGCACCACGAGCACCATAAATGGCAGTTGCAGATGCGTCTTTTAAGATAGAAAAACTTTCGATGGTTTCGGCTGGAATATTGTCCAAATCCCCTGTAGCAATTTCCACATCGTCTAGCAAAATCAAGGGAGTAGCTCGTCCACCAAAAGTCGATACACCACGAATAAAGAATTCAGAAGCTGTTCCAGGTTCTCCGCTTTTGGTATTAACGATTACGCCGGCCAATTTACCGGCCATAGAGCTAGTCAACGAAGAACTAGGAGCTTTAAGTTCCAATCCTTTCACGGTAGAAATAGCCCCCGTAACGCTTACTTTTTTCTGTGTTCCCGATCCGACAATCACTACTTCGTCCAGCATCTCATTATCGGAAGTCAACTTGATATCGATAATACCTGAAGTCTCTACAGGAACCTCCCGAGTTTTATAGCCAATAAAAGAAACGACTAAGATATCTTTGGTACTATTAACTGGAATAGAATAATTACCATCCAAATCTGATATTACACCTGTTTGAGTGCCTTTCAATGCAATATTGGCACCAATAATGGGACTGCCATCCAAAGCGTCCGTGACAGTGCCTGTTACTTGTCTTTTGCTTTGCTGTTGTTGAGCAGACACTGCCCCCTTAACTCCGGAGTCAGCTATCGCCGGTAGGCTCGTAGTGCCGGCAACTATAAAAGCTCCCAACGTTACAAAAGCAATCCTTCTTAAATAATACTTCATAAGCTTTTTCTTATAAAATTAGACATCAGTTAACTATATATTTTTTAAATTTAAAATTCGTCAATTATCACCCAAAAATCATTTTTTATTCACATACAGAAAGGGGTATTTACACAATGCTCATCAAAAGCGAATATTCCTTTCTACACTACAAAGAAATTAGTCAACAGTTCGCACTCCAATTTCAGCTACACTTATAAAATTCTTCTCCAACACACCATTGACCACAAATTTCAGATAACGTGACCGATAAACCTTATTTAACTTAATTTCTTGAGGCACAAGTGTCTGCCTAATGTTCTGAAAGACACCCTTTGAAGCCATTTCCCATTTCAGTCCATCTTCACTCAAATAAATTTCATAATTTTCAATGACTCCATCCACATTTCTATACATATCCTGACGTGGTGTGTAAATGATCTCGGACACAGGAATAGTAGTTCCCATATCAACAATAACCTCGTCGGGTACAAATTCTTTCTTATTACCAGCATCATACGTATGGAAGTAACTCTCTACATTATCATCAATCATATTATCAACACCAGATTTAACAGGTGATATAATTTTCCAATTCTTCTTGCACTGATCAAAAATCACTGAAGTAATCTCTCCACTTTTTTTATCAGATGTAAAAACTGCCGCTCTTACAACTCCCTGTTTATCAAAAAGGAATGGCTCTTTATACTCATTTGAGGTAAATGACGGTTCGGTTCCGTCTGTTGTATATCGGATAGAAATTACAGGCCGGTCTGTTCTTATACTCACCATTCCATCCTTCTTTCTATAAATTTTTGGTGCTTCTAAATTATCAGGTTCTTTAAACAGACTTACTTCACTCACAGCCAATGCTACTGGGGCAAAAAAGCGTAAACGGATTCTGTCTGTATTCAAATCATTCTCAAGACGAATAATTCGACACGCCCCTATGCTGGTAGCCTCTGCTATTTCTTTCCAGCCACCATCTACCCAAGCATCGACTTTCATAGAGTCGATTCGTTGACCTAATTTTATGTTTTCACGCACTTTTATCAGATTAAAAACTTGTTTCTTTGGAAGTTCTATCATCAATGATGCATTTGTTACTGTATCGTCAGTCGCCCAATAAGAATACCGGTCATTGTCTGTAAGCTTTGCAGTACCATAATGCCTAGTTATATTCCCACGCACATTAGATGGCACCAAACGTGCTCCTTTAATAAAATTTTTGCTAAAAGTTTTATTCATTAATTCAGCGAAACCTTCCAAAGATTTGACATCTCTCCACTCCATTACTCCTTTTGGAGTTAAAGGAAGACACATATCAAATCCCTGCCCCAACCCAACACTCGCAAGATAGATATCAAATAATTTTTGAGGGCTTTTAGTAGTCAAGCTATCTGTAGTATGATAAGCAAAACGCCTTTTTAGCGAAAAGTCACACTCTGCCGGAATCCAATATTTCCCATGTCGTTGTCCCTCATTCAACATTTTAATCCGCTCACCGTCACTATTAGGGCGTGGTCTCATGTTCCAATTTCCTTCAGGGAATAATGTTGCCCAACAAGTTTTTTTATATCTTCCGGCATATCCATCCTCATTTCCTACCCAACGGATATCAGGTCCGGGGTCATTAAAAATGACAGCGTTGGGTTGGAGTTCTCTGACAATCGCATAAATATTATCCCAGTCATAATATTCGATGAATCCGCCACGATATTCATTAGCACCTCCGTAATATCCCGAACCACCGGCACCTGGAGCACCATCAAACCAAAGAGTAAACAGTTCTCCATAATTGGTACACAATTCTGTTAGTTGTTCCTTATACATTTTCAGATATTCGGGCGTTCCGAAACATGCAGCATTTCTATCCCACGGCGATAAGTAAAGTCCGAGTTTAAGCCCATGCTGACGACAAGCCTTCGCCCATTCGCCAACCCAATCTCCTTTGCCATCTTTCCAAGGTGATTTAGAAATATTATAATCAGTGGTTTTCGTTGGCCACATACAGAACCCACCATGATGCTTTGCATTGATGAGAAATCCTTTCGAACCTATTTTTTTGCAAGAAGAACTATTTTTTCTGCGTCAAAATCTACAGGGTTCACTAGTTCCGGAGACTCATTACCCCATCCCCAATGAATATCAAGTGCATTGTTCTGATTGAATTCAATCATATTATACATTTCCATTTCATGCCAAGCTAGTTGACGATCTGTAGGCAATACCCCATACGGTTGCGGTGGATCCATTTTAGTGGAGATACAAGAAGCTAACATAGCTATACATAACAACGTGAAAGATAATTTACAACTCATAAATATTAGTATTATAAAAGATTAATAAGGTTAATACAAAAGAGATATAGCTTAGTCTTAAAAAACAATCAAATCATCTTCTGCGCCACTAAGGTAGACGTATGCCAGTAAAACCAAGGCAAATTGCGTACAAAAGAACAACAATATAGTAAAACGTGAGATCTTTTCACTTACTGCTCTGTATTTCACCAATTATTATCCTAGATCATGTACCATTTTATTGCTCATATTTTATTTCTACAAACAAATCTCTTTTCACTATCAGGTCACTTTCATCTAAATAGAATAAATATCAAGTACTTTATTATCATATTTTTCAATCCGATACCACACTTTTCCCATCTCAAATAATAACCTCCATAACCAGATACTTCAATCATTCCATTACAAAGTATCTGGATGAAATGAAGTCTTACTGATCTTTATCCGATATGGCCATTCAGCAACTTGCTCCATTTTCTGATGATATTTCGTATGTTTATCTGGTGCTCCTGTCACGACAAGCCACAAGAACTGGGTATCGTCAGGAACTATAAAATTAACAGTTTGATTCACGCTATTTACAGCTCTATTCATCTTACTATAAACTCTCTTTCCATTCTTCTGCATGGCAACAAAGCCGTAACGCCACCCTGCATACGCCTTATTTTCCGAATAAAAACCTTCATTTCCAGCCATTCCCTCAAAAGTCAAGTCTATGACTGTCCCTCCTTTAGGAACCTTCAATCTAATTGCATTATAACCATAACTTTGTGGACAATATTCTTTTGTTATTTGATACCATCCGTTCCCCATTTTCTTTAATTTACAACGATGCTCATTAGCATAAGAACTACAAACTGATTTTATGCGGGGAAGATCCCAAGTTACAAAACGAGTTGCCGCATCATAGATTTCTTCATTAAACAAATCTTGAGAAGTCTTCGTTATTCGCATATAAGTGGACACTGGGTCCTCTTCTTTTAAAGCTTCACTCCACATTCTGCCTATCACCGGCAATCCATGCTTATAAGACCAGTACTCCATAAACTGCGGAGCGCAATATTGGTTCGTTTTATGAAACAATGTATAATGTGTCTGTTTCATGTAATTATTCAAATGATAATTCTCAATAGTCACCCAGTCTGGATGTACCTGCCATAGCATCCATTGAGAAGTATACTCATAGAGTGTCGTCCCCGGAAATCCTTTGCCACCATCTGCCTCAACCATAAACTGAAAAGAATGCCCTAACTCGTGAGCAAGTGTACAGTAAGGATACCCGTTTATTCTGCACGGACGAAACCAGGTCATTCCGACATTGTCATGAGCACCACCATAGACTGTCTTCTCATTGTCATCATACATCCATATAATCATCTTATACTTATCAGTATAAGATTTCCCTTTCTGCACAAATTTCAATTTGTCTACAAAATAACGATAGTACCGTTCGCCCTCACTCAATATTTCATTCGGATAAAATCGTTTACTCTCATCCATGTTTACAGCAGGTTCCTTGCCAAAAGACCTCTCCAGAAAATAACTAGATTATCAGATTCTGCCATACAATCATAGCCAAATCTACCATCAGGAACATCAAAACCGTGCTTTTTAAAATCATCTTCCGGAATAAAAATAATTTTATTTCCCAACTTAGCCTGCAACATTTGTATATTAAGGGCCAACATCAATCCACAAAACAAATAGATAAAATTTCGCTTACTACAGCACATATTACTTTACTTTTAAAATGTTACATTAACCGTATAAGTATCATTACCTGTTTCCAAATGCTCTCTCTGTAGTTCCACATCAGGAAGCCATACATATTTCTTTTGTCCCACCTCATCTATTATTTCTACTAGAAAACTAAACCAATAAGAATATGGGAATAAATCTTGTGGTTCTTTGGGAGGAATATTGGCATCTGTCATATCCGGATGATACAACTTATACAAATCAGTTATCTCAATTATGCCTCGTTTACTGGTAGTGTATGTTCTGTAAGCTTTCGGATATACATCCCGCTTATTATATTTACCACCGGCACGAGTTCCATAAAAATTCACTGTACAATTAGATAACGGTTTCCCCATTTTACCCACTTTAATCACTAGTTTACGAGGAAAGACTTTGTCCGACAAGTCTTTATCCAGTGGTCTCATTTTTGCTGTATAATTGAATAAAGCCGAACAATAATCACTCCAGACGCGATATCCAGTCCCCATATTACATTTAGGAGGAGTTAATTTCTCATGACTTACCGGATTATCTTCTGCAGCAATCATATATTGATATAAATCTGTAGCACCACGCACATGTCCATACTCGTGCCCTAGATTACTATATGTCCCCTGATCGGGATATAGCGCATCTGTAAAAATGTTATGAGCTTCACGAACATAACACATCACCACCGACTGCCCACTGGCTCCACCGCCACCACAAGATAGTCCTTCATTCTTTGCGCCCAACGCCAGAAACAACACAAAGTCATATTTCGACAAATCAAGCCGACCGAAAGCCTTTCTCTGAAACTCTCCGTATCTGTCTTTATCTCCCTGAATATCATACACACACAATTCGTCAGCAGGAACAAACCGGAAATAATAGTTAAACTTATTGGGACTTTCATTCCAAAAGCGGGTTGTATTATGAAACATCTGCTGCAAATTCTTTTTAAAAGATGCTTCTCCGCCATAACGTTCCAAATCGATTTTATCCACCCATACTTGCGCACGATACTCAATCGTATCTTTCACCTCCACACAAAAAGCATGAGTCGCCCAAACCAGACAACTGCATGCTATTAATATACACTTTAGAATACCCATAGATTTTCTTTTAGATTTATACCGTATTATAATTCAGTTGATACCCTGATAAAATACGTTTTACCAGAATATCATCCGCTATTGCCAAACTCCAGTAAGGTTAACTTATGTTTTTATCCTTTTCGAAACAAAAGTATGCAATAGAACACTTTAACAAGGCTAATTATGTACAAAAGAGCAACAATATCGTAAAAAGAAAAATTGAATATTTAATTTTATACTAAATTTATCCGGAAGTCACAAAAAAGAGGATATTCCAAAGAATCCCCTCTTATAATAGACTCCTGAATTATTATAAAATATCAGGTCGCTTTTTATATATACCACAGAATGCCCTGTCCCATATTTCTACAGAATAGAATAGTTGCCTGCAAAATTTGCTTGCCTACAATATATTTGGCTGTCTTACTTCCGCTCCCCACATTCGCTGACACTTGTACGGAAGCAGAAACATCTTTCAAAAGAGTGACGGTATCCTTTCGATATAGTGACGGTATACCAACTAGATAGTGACGCTATTCCATACATATACCGTCACTATACCAATTCCTACTTTATATAGACTACAGAACGCCCTGAACCATACTTCTTCAAGACACCATCTTTGATAAAAGCATTGATATCCTGCAATGCCTGTATCTTCGTTTTTCCCACAAGCATAGCATAATCCTGACGGTTGATGCACGGATGGTCTTCCAAGAACTTTTCCAACCGTTGTAAGCATCTCTCCCTATCCAAGGGGTTCTTCACACGAAAAGGAGAATGATAACGTTGTAATTCAATCTCACTCTCAATATCCTTTTTAAACTGCCGATTGACACGGAAATTAATATCTTTCAGAGATACGGACGGTGAACGCAAGTCTTTTGGATCCATCACTTTCTTGTCAACACTCAATGAAAGGGAGAAATAACCGATATCGCCCAGCTCTACCGAAAATCCTTTCAAAAGCAAATGACGTAGTTCTTTTGATATAGCTTCTATAACGCCGACCACATTGTGCATGGGGGCCATATGCTGAAATACGGTCACTTGTTCCACAAATTCTTCGGCTGTATAACTGCCCTTCAAAACGACACGGTGCATGCAAAGGCTGTTCTTCCCCACTTTTAGCAAGATCGGGAGTTTCATAAAGATCATAATTTACACTCATTATCAATTAGTTTTTCAATAGGAAAGATTAAATTCCTCTCTCCTATGGATTAATTTTCTAAAACGCATTCCTATTTTCGTTTGACTTAAGTCAGGCGATAGTTCAACTTAAGTCATCCTTTCGTTTAACTTAAGTCAAACGAAAACCGATATGCTAACGAGACAAATGTACATAGAATATACAGATACTAATCTATGCAAAGCGAGATTTAATTTCAACTAATGAATTATCCCAAAGCCCACAACCATATTAACCAATAATTATCCAAGATTTGAACGATTTTTTTTGTTCACTTTCAAAAGTTTTATTCCACACCTAAAAAGACAGCCTATCATTTGCTTTTGCTACTAATTCTTCCTAATATTGTCCTATACTAATGAAAACTAATACAACATAAAGAATCCCCATGAAAAAATCGTTCTTTGATAACTATACAAATCCTGTGCATGCATTCATTTGTCGTGAATGCGCAGCGTATCTTCTCCACCTCCTATACAATGGATGATGGACTGGCAGCCAACAGAGTATACAGCATTTTGCAAGATTCATGTGGATTCATGTGGTTCGGTACCGATGATGGATTAAGCAGATTCGACGGTATTGCATTCAAGAACTACTATCTATCAGAATATATCAACGCAACAACCAGTAACAGCGTCAAGAAAATATTTATCGACCGCAGGGGCAGAATGTGGATAGGATTGGATACCGGAATTGTCATTTACGACTCGAAAACAGACACTTTCCAACCTTTCCATGCCAAAACTGAAACTGGAGAAATGATACAAACCTACGTCACCGATATGATAGAAGACAGTGACGGAGAAGTATGGATTGCAACGAGTGGAGAAGGGCTTTACCGTTTTTCTCCATCTGATAAAGTCAGGCTTAGAGTATACCGGAATATTCCCGGAAAGATTAATAGCATCTCCCAAAACATTATCATGACATTGCAGCAAGACAGTAAACAAAACATTTGGATAGGAACCTATTCGGAAGGATTATGCTGCTTTGACAAACAGAAAAACACGTTCGTCACTTACAAAAAGAGCAATCACCCTAATAGTTTATCAGATAATTCCATTCAGAAAGTGTTTGAAGACTCACACGGCAATTTATGGATAGGAACTTTTCAGAACGGGCTCGACCTGTTCGATCCTGTGGCTAAAACTTTCACCAACTACCGGGACAGAAGTCCGAACAACCTATTATATCATATCCACGACATTAAAGAATACAGACCTGGCGAGTTGTTCATTTCATCCGACAACGGTATGGGAATTTTTAAAGCAGACAAAGGAGAAATTATACAATCCGACAATCCGAATCTGAAAATAAGAACCGGAGCCAATAAGTTTATATATACCATCTATATAGATAAGGAAGAAAGCCTCTGGCTGGGCTCCTATTTCGATGGAATCAAATTCTATTCGGCATTTCAGAATAATTTCAAATATTATAGCTGTTCATCATCGTCCACGCCACAATCAGGAAAAGTAATCAATGTTATCAAAGAAGACAAAGATGATAAATACTGGATAGGTACGGATGACAATGGCATTTTCCGATTTGATGCCAAAACTCAAGAAATTACCCCTTTCCGGGATGCAGCCAGTATAGGCACAACTTACTATTGTATACACGATCTGCTGGTAGACGGAGATAAACTATATGCCGCCACTTATGGAAGAGGTTTGGAGGTGATTGATTTAAAAACAGGAAAAGTGGAAAGTTTTCTCAATAATCCGGAAGATTCAACATCTATCCCCTCCTCACGGGTATTCACTCTATATAAAGCCAGTAATGGATGTATTTACGTGGGCACTTCTGCAGGATTCTGTTACTATAACCCCGAAAAAAACAATTTCATCAGAATCGGTTCTTTTACAGGCAAAATATCGGATATCATTGAAGATTACTTCGGAAGAATATGGATAGGAACAAGCATCAGTGGATTATATTCATACAATGTCAGAACCCAAAAGATAACATCTTATCAACGTTCAGACCATCCGAATTCACTAACAAAGAATGTAATCACCACGCTAGCTATCGACAACAAGAAACGACTATGGGTGGGAACTTATGGGCAAGGACTTTGTAGATATAATGATGAAACAGATGATTTTACCAGATACGACTACCTAAAGTTGCCGAATAAAATCATCACTTCCATTATCCCTAAAGGAGACTTATTATGGATTAGTACCAATAAGGGACTTGCTGTATACAATCCGGATACAGAATATCTAAAAACCTATTCGAAATCAAACGGACTATACAATGAACAATTCACACCCTGCTCCGGCTTTGAATCTTCTGACGGTAGACTATTTCTGGGTTCGACAGACGGTTTCTGCTATTTCTTTCCGCAAGACTTGAGAGAAAATACATACAATCCACCTGTCATCCTCACTAATATGACCATTTTCGGAAAAGACATACAGGCTGACACGCCCAATTCACCTATTCACCAGTCCATAGGATATACAGATGAGATTGTGTTGAAATATAACCAGTCCATGATCGGATTCGATTTTGCCGCACTAAGTTACATTGCTCCCAAAGAGAATGATTATCAATATATGCTGGAAGGTCTGGACAGCGAATGGCAGTTCACTAAAGGAAGTAACAACCATCTTTCCTATGCAAACTTACCCGTCGGTGAATATGTATTAAGGATCAAGGGAACGAACAGTGATAAACTATGGAGCAGCAATGAAGTACAGCTAAAAATCAAGGTGCTGCCTCCATTCTTCCGGTCGCAACTGGCTTATCTGATCTATGCCCTCGTCCTGTTGATTGCGATTATGTTAACCGTATGGTATTACGTAAAACGCACGGAGAAACGTCAGAAAGAACGTATCAAGAGGCTGAACGATGAAAAAGAAAAAGAGCTCTATAACTCCAAAATAGATTTCTTCACTAACATTGCTCATGAGATTCGAACTCCTTTGAGCCTTATTATCGGCCCATTGGAATACCTGATGAAAACTTCAAGTATCAACAATGTGTATGGGGAATACCTAAGTATTATTGAACAGAATTACAAACGCTTGTATGCGCTTGTCACCCAATTGCTGGATTTCCGCAAAGTAGATACGGGATCTTATAAACTATCGTATGACTGTTACCGGATTAAAGAAATAATCTGCAAAGTAAGCTGCATTTTTGAATTATCTGCCAGACAAAAGAAAGTGGCGATTGACACTTCTTCTATCCCGGAAGAACTGAGCATTGTCATAGATGAAGAAGCTTTTACCAAGATTATCAGCAATCTACTAAGTAATGCCTTGAAATATGCCAAAAGCACGATTCGTATTACGACTATAGAAAAGGATTCCGAGATAGTAGTCACCGTGACCGATGACGGTATAGGCATCACCGATCAAGAAAAGACTAAAATATTCGACGCATTCTATCAGGTTAAGAACAACAGTGAAATAAATAAACTGGGCATTGGTATCGGGCTTCACATGACACGCTCACTCGTCCAATTGATGAACGGAAAGATCGAAGTCAGCGATAGGGAAGGCGGTGAAAACGGTGTTTCTATTTCTGTATATTTCCCCAAACAAGCGGCCATCACTGCTTTGCCACAAGTGGCCAAACGAGTGGAAGATACGATTATTCCAGAAAACAGCATAGAAGAAAATGAACTGGAAAGCACTCTTCCCGGTGAACCGTTGAAAAAACAATATGCCATTATGGTTGTGGACGACAACCCGGAGATTCTGGATTTCCTTTCCAAAATTCTGTCCGAGGAATATTTCGTCATTTCGGCTTCAAGTGGAGAGGAAGCGTTGCAAATTCTTGAAAAGAACAACATCGATCTCATCATCAGTGATGTGATGATGGAGGAAATGGACGGGTTCGAACTCTGTGGGAAAATTAAAAGTAACATCAATATTTCCCATGTTCCTGTCATTCTGCTGACAGCCAAAACGGATACGGAAAGTAAAATCAAAGGACTGGAAGCCGGTGCGGATGCATATATAGAGAAACCATTCTCACCTTTCCACCTGAAAGCACAATTGCTGAACTTACTCAAGAAAAGGGAAAGTCAGCAGAAAACGTATGCCTCTACTCCGTTGTCCGATCTGCACTCCGCTGTCCACAATAAACTGGATGAAGAATTTATGAATAAATGTACCGAAATCATCCAGAATAATATTGAGGACTCCGAATTTTCGGTAAATACACTGGCACAGGAACTGGGAATGAGCCGTACCTCTGTATTTACCAAGATCAAAGGCATTATTGGCATGACTCCCAATGATTTCATCAAGGTCACTCGATTAAAGAAAGCCTGCAAAATGATGGTGGAGGGAGAATATCGGATTACCGAAATAGGATTCCTCGTCGGGTTCAGTTCTTCTTCCTACTTTGCCAAGTGTTTCCAGAAGCAATTCGGCATGTTGCCGACGGAATTTCTCAAGAAAATAAAGGAAGACCCCTCATCCGCAACAAAATAAGCCGGCAAGCATCCTCCCATTAAGCTAAATCTTAAGATTTACAGATGTAAGAGTAAACATCAACACTGGTAAATCTTAAGATTTTATTAAATTCTCCTTATAATATAAGGTAGGGAGAATCTTTTTTTTACTTTTGTCCCCGAATATTGTGGTACAAGCCATTATAAAAGAAAGAATTATGCAGAAAAACCTTGTCATTGTCGAGTCTCCGGCAAAAGCAAAAACGATTGAAAAGTTTCTTGGGAAAGATTTTAAAGTCCTTTCTAGTTACGGACACATACGCGATCTGAAGAAAAAAGAATTCAGCATCGACGTAGAGAAGAATTTTACACCCAGCTACGAAATCCCGGCAGACAAAAAGGCTCTGGTTAACACACTGAAGACAGAAGCTAAAGACGCAGAAACCGTATGGCTCGCATCCGATGAGGACCGCGAAGGAGAAGCGATTGCCTGGCATCTGTATGAGGTCTTAAAACTAAAACCGGAAAACACAAAACGAATCGTATTTCATGAAATTACGAAAAGCGCTATTTTAAAAGCGATTGAACAACCACGCGACATTGACCTCAACCTCGTAAATGCACAACAAGCACGACGGATTCTGGACCGTATCGTAGGTTTCGAACTCTCTCCCGTGCTTTGGAGAAAAGTGAAACCGGCACTTTCTGCCGGACGTGTTCAGTCTGTTGCTGTCCGCCTGATCGTTGAACGTGAACGTGAAATACATGCTTTCCAAACGGAAGCTGCTTATCGCATCACTGCCGTATTCCTCGTTCCGGACACAGACGGAAAACTGGTGGAGATGAAAGCTGAACTGGCTCGCCGTATTAAAACAAAAGAAGAAGCAAAAGCTTTCCTCAACGCATGTCAGGGAGCAAGCTTTGCCATCGACGATATTACTACCCGCCCGGTCAAGAAAACACCTCCTGCTCCATTCACAACATCTACGTTGCAGCAGGAAGCCGCACGCAAACTGGGATATACCGTAGCGCAGACCATGATGCTCGCGCAACGCTTATACGAATCGGGATTCATCACTTATATGCGTACAGACTCTGTCAACCTCTCGGAATTTGCGACAGCAGGCAGTAAAGACGCTATCATCAAAATGATGGGTGACCGCTACGTACACCCCCGTCATTTCGAAACAAAGACTAAGGGTGCACAAGAAGCGCATGAGGCTATCCGTCCTACCTATATGGAAAACCAGTCTGTTGAAGGAACAGCACAGGAAAAGAAACTGTACGACTTGATATGGAAACGCACCATTGCCTCACAAATGGCAGATGCGGAACTGGAAAAGACAACTGCTACCATAACAATAAGTGGCAGTAGCGATGTATTTACAGCCATCGGCGAAGTGATTAAGTTCGACGGATTCCTGCGTGTATACCGTGAATCTTATGATGATGACAACGAACAGGAAGATGAGAGCCACCTACTTCCTCCTCTGAAAAAAGGTCAGAAGTTGGAACACGGCCCTATCATCGCAACCGAACGTTTCACCCAACGTCCTCCACGCTATACGGAAGCAAGTCTTGTACGCAAGTTGGAAGAACTGGGTATCGGACGTCCGTCTACGTATGCACCTACTATCTCTACCATCCAACAACGCGAATATGTGGAGAAAGGTAATAAAGACGGGGAAGAACGGCAGTTTAATGTCATGACATTGAAAGATCGTCAGATTAAGGATGAAAACCATACTGAAATTACCGGTGCAGAAAAGGCGAAGTTATTCCCAACGGATACCGGCACTGTGGTAAATGATTTCCTTACCGAATATTTCCCGGACATTCTGGATTTCAACTTTACCGCCAGCGTAGAAAAGGAATTTGACGAGATTGCAGAAGGAGAAGTGAAATGGACTTCTATCATGAAGAATTTCTATGATAAGTTCCATCCGTCTGTAGAAAATACATTGGCAATCAAGACGGAACATAAAGTAGGCGAACGTATTCTGGGAGAAGAACCGGGAACAGGTAAGACTGTTTCTGTTAAGATTGGCCGCTTCGGTCCTGTTGTACAGATTGGTACTGTAGAAGATGAAGAAAAACCACGCTTTGCACAAATGAAGAAAGGTCAATCCATGGAAACCATCACTTTGGAAGAAGCACTGGAATTATTCAAATTACCTCGTACACTGGGCGAATATGAAGGAAAATCAGTCAGTGTAGGCGTAGGCCGTTTCGGTCCGTATGTCCTGCACAATAAGGTATATGTATCGCTCCCGAAAACACTTGATCCGATGGAAATTACTTTGGAAGAGGCAGAACAGCTGATTCTGGAGAAACGCCAGAAAGAAACGGAACGCCACATCAAGAAGTTTGAAGAGGAGCCGGAACTTGAGATTCTGAACGGACGTTACGGACCTTATATTACCTATAAGGGTTCCAATTATAAAATTCCTAAAGATATCGTCCCGCAGGATTTGAGTTTGGCTAGCTGTTTGGAACTCATCAAATTACAAGATGAAAAAGGACCAGCGACCACAAAAAAAGGACGATTCGCAAAAAAGAATAAAAAACTAGAAAAAGAGCAAATTATATAATTAAATGTATATATTTGCTCTTTACCTTTTAATACACAAACTTATGAAGCAAACAAATTTAAAGTATTTAATGATAGGAGTGCTTACCATAGCTTCCATCAGTTGTATGGACAAAGAGCGTGACTTATCTTGGGAGAGAAGGCATATGCCAAAAGAAGCATACTTCGACTTCAACATGACCCAAGCTGTTGCTTTGGATATCAATTATTGTTTTAAAAGCGAAAATTATCGTGTCCTTTTTGACATTTACGATCAAGATCCCATTGAATACTCGGCTGACGGCAGCGTGTTCCAAAAGGACATAGAGCCTATCTACCGTGCAGTTACAGACGAAAAAGGCAAATTCAGTGGAGAAATGAATATTCCGGCGGACCTCTCGGAAGTATGGTTATCATCGGATTATTTAGCCACCGTATCTCCTCTTAAACTAACGATTGACGACAGTCGTCAGCTTTCATTTAATCAAGATGCATATATCACTGCCTTACGTTCACAAACGGCATCAAAAACCAGAGGAGTGACCGTGAACCAACATACCTATCTAAAAGAATGGCATGTTCTTCCCGATGCAGACTGGGATAACAACGGAAGACCAACCAATCTGGAGCCTAAAATAAACATACCTCCGGCAGACGTACTATACAACATCAAGTATGTTTTCAGAAAGGTTACAGTCAAAGATGAGAGCGGTAAAAGCAAGGTTATGAACATCAGTCAGAATTATCCGGAGTTTTTTGATGGTTCCATTAAAATGACTTCAGATATTCCAATTGTTAACCCGACCGAAGTGAGCCTTGTATTTATAAACAGCTCTGCTGCATGGTACAATACAGTTGGATATTACACCTATCCGACCAACAATCCGCCCCAGAGCACGAGCGATATAAAACAAATAATTGCATTCCCAAACACCTCTCCTGTTTACAAGACTTTAGGGGTAGGAGCATTAGTGTGTGGCGAAGAAATAAAACTCAAATATTGGAATGAAGAGACACAGGAATACGAAGACAAATTTCCTGCAGGAGTCACAATTGGCTGGTGCCTTCAAGGTATGGGATTCAAGAGTAAACTCACCTCAGAAACAGATAAAGACAAAGTGGGCGATATCATAAAAGGTATGGGGCCACGCTACTCTACCAGGAATCTAAACACGAATAATACACAAAGGACCATATCTCTCCGTGATTCTCAGTCCGGGCAGATTGTAGCAGTAGGATTCGAAGATAATATTGACTTCGATTATGCAGATGCCATATTCTATATTCATACGTCAGAAAAGAATGCTATTGACCCGGCATTGCCTGCACTGCCTGAGGACCCCGAAGCAATCCCCGAGCAATATAAAATTTCCTATTCCGGTACACTGGCTTTTGAAGACTTATGGCCTAAGTTAGGTGATTACGATATGAATGACGTAATGGTAAAGTACACCAGTACGATGACCCGAAATGCTCTTGACAATCGCATTTACGAAATAGAAGACAAGTTTATCTTACAGCACTGTGGCGGTTATCTGCAAAACGGATTTGGATATCAATTACACAAGCTCTCAAACAGCAATGTCAAGAGTGTAAAAATAACGGGGCCTGATGCCAGTGGTTTATCAAGTTCTATATACATGGAAGGAAAAGAAACAGAGCCTGGACAGTCTCACCCAACCATATTGTTGTATGACGACATGACAAAATTCAAAAATATCACTGATGAATCAAAGAAAGAATATACTGTAACCATCACGCTTGATGGAGCTAGTGAGAAAGAGGTGGTACCTCCTTACAACCCGTTTATCTTCATCAGTTCCAACGAGGGTAGAGGCAAAGAATTACATCTGATAAATTATCCCCCGACTGATAAAGCCGACTTATCGTTACTGGGAACCGGAAAAGACATCTACAGACCAGAAGAAGGGATGTATTATGTTTCTGCAGACTTGATGCCGTTTGCTATCAATATGCCGGTAAGTAATCTCCCGGTTCCAGAGGAAGGGAAACGAATCGATCAATCATATCCCAAGTTCTCTGGATGGGTATCATCGAATGGGAAACAAAATAAAGATTGGTACAAATAAAGATTGATACGATTTAAATAAGAGCAGCCCGGATATTGTACGGAATCGCTATCGGGACTTCGCATTGCGAACCATCGATGAAAAAGACATAATAGACATCCGTTTAGAAAGGCGCGAATTACGCAGTTCACACAACTTCTTGAATACTCACCAAGAATTCGTGTGAACTGTGTTTTTATTTTAAGCCACAATATTATAGGATATAAGTATTATCCGTTATGAATAGGCTTTCATCATTAAATCTTCGGCTCCCATTTTATCTTAAAACCTTTATTAGGGAATAGCATATCAAACACAATCACGAATATAAAAACAGATGTTACCAAGATATTCATCGTCAATAAAGAAATGTGATAAGGCCAGGGAAGCAGTAAAGCCAAAGCTATTACAGCAATAATATGTGATAAAGGAAGCATACGGCACGTGACATATTTATAGATACTATTTGCCAGAATATAAACGATTGGTCCGATAATCAGAACAAAAACAACTTCCGCTCTCATTTCTTGTTCGGGATGGGCAACAATCAGTTCGTCTCCTACCGCACAAATAATCAATGCTCCCACCAGTACGATATGAATTGCATTATAAATCAACCCCAGCTTGCCGGGATCTTTCACTTCCTGTATTTTCCGGCTACCGGCTTCACTGCTCACATCAAAGTAAACCCACCACATAGCCAAACTACCAATAAAAGATATGACAGCAGAAATAATCACGAGAGGCGTCCATTCTTCTACTTCACTCAAAGAAGCTCCTGTCATCAATAGAGTTTCTCCAAAAGCAATAATCACAAACAACTGGCAACGTTCCACCAAATGATGCCCTTCAATAGTCCATTCCTTGCTACTGTCCGAACGTCCCAGACGAGGTAAAGCAAATCCGTGCATCGGGGCTGTATAATCACAGATGGCGGCTATAATCCACAGTAGAATTTGCCATTCTCCCTGCAATATGGCACCCGTAATCCAAAAGACGGCAGATATACAGAACCAGCCCATAATTCGCTTAAAATTAGCAGCCAGATGATGATCTCCTAACACCCCGATAATATAAAGTGTTCTCCCTGCCTGTATCAGAACATAGCAGACAGCAAATATCAATCCCCGGTAAGTAAAGGCATAAGGAATAGCAGCCGCCATCACCAGCCCCACCAGCATACTGATAAAAAGAAGAATACGTATCGGCCGGGTATCCGGGTTGAACCAGTTAGTCACCCAGATGGTATGTTGCCACAACATCCAGACTGCAAACCACAGGATTATTTCTTTCAATAATCCTTCCCAAGTGAGATTATGAAGCAGATAATGTGAAAGTTGCGTGACCGAGAAAACATAAATCAGGTCAAACAGCAGTTCGGAATAAGAGACAGTAGCAGTTTCCGTTTCTCTCTTCCGAAGCAATGGATGGGGGGAGTAAAACATACGAGGTTCCTTTTATATATATAAAAGAAACCCCGCAGAAGTCTATTTTGTTCAGAGAAAGTCTTACATTCTGGAAGGAACTTCGATACCCAGCAAATTCATTCCCAAGCGAACAACTTTAGCTACATTAGCAGACAGAGCGATACGGAATACTTTCACTGCCTCATTCTCTTCGCGCAGAATACTATAGTCATGATAGAACTGATTGTATTCTTTCACCAAGTCATAAGTATAATTAGCAATAATAGACGGGCTGTAATCTTCACCGGCTTGTTTTACAACAGCAGCAAAGTCGGCAACCATCTGAATCAGCCCTTCTTCCTTTTCACTCAATTCAATACCAGCCGGAATCTGTTCAGGAATTACGATACCTGATTCGGCAGCTTTCCGAAGTACAGACTGGATACGTGCATAAGTATATTGAATAAACGGACCTGTATTACCATTGAAGTCGATAGATTCTTTCGGATTGAATGTCATATTCTTACGGGCATCGACTTTCAGAATGAAATATTTCAATGCTCCCAGACCCACAATACGAGCAATATCATCAGCTTCTTCCTGTGTCAAACCATCCAGTTTGCCTAGTTCTTGTGAAGTTTCTTTAGCAGTGGCAATCATTTCCTCCATTAAGTCGTCAGCATCAACTACCGTACCCTCACGGGATTTCATCTTACCTTCCGGCAGTTCCACCATTCCGTAAGAGAAGTGTACCAGACTCTTACCCCATTCGAAACCAAGTTTATCGAGCAAGATAGAAAGCACCTGGAAGTGATAGTTCTGTTCGTTACCTACTACATAAATCATCTTATTAATCGGGTAATCGGCAAAACGAAGTTTAGCCGTACCGATATCCTGAGTCATGTAGACAGAAGTACCGTCACCACGGAGAAGGAGCTTATGATCCAGTCCTTCGGCAGTCAGGTCGGCCCATACGGAACCGTCTTCTTTCTTGTAGAAGAAACCTTTTTCCAGACCTTCCATTACCTTTTCTTTTCCTTCGAGGTAAGTATTGGATTCGTAATAGATCTTGTCGAAGCTGACACCCATCTTCTTGTAGGTTTCGTCGAATCCTGCATATACCCAGTTGTTCATCATTTCCCACAATCCGCGTACTTCCGGATCACCGGCTTCCCACTTCACCAACATTTCGCGGGCTTCCTGCATCAATGGAGATTCAGCTTCAGCCTTTGCTTTCGCTTCATCGTCATTCATTCCCTGCGCTGTAAATTTAGCCATCAGCTCCTTTACTTCCGCTTTATAATGCTTATCGAAAGATACATAATAATCACCTACCAGGTGGTCACCCTTCTTACCCGAAGTTTCAGGAGTTTCACCGTTTCCGTATTTCTTCCATGCCAGCATGGACTTACAGATGTGGATACCACGGTCGTTTACAATATTTGTTTTGACTACCTTATTGCCGTTTGCCGCTACAATGTTAGCCAATGCGTTGCCTAAAAGGTTATTACGCACGTGTCCCAAGTGAAGCGGTTTATTTGTATTCGGAGAAGAATATTCAATCATCACCAATGGAGAAGCGTCAGTGACCTGCACTAAGCCGTACTGTTCATCTGCCTGAATCTCGTTCAGCAACTCAATCCATGTAGCCGATGCAATAGTCAGGTTCAAGAACCCTTTTATCACATTAAACGCTGCTACAGCCGGATCGTTTGCCTTCAGATATTCACCGATTTCCTGTGCCGTTTGCTCCGGTCCTTTTTTTGACATCTTCAGGAAAGGGAACACGACCAGTGTCAAATGTCCTTCAAATTCTTTCTTCGTTTTTTGCATCTGCACCATTTTTTCAGGGACTTCCTGACCGTAGAGTGCTTTCAGTCCGCTGATAACGGACGCTACAAGTTTATCTTCTATCTTCATAATCAAGTTATTTCTTGCGCGCAAAGATACAAAAAAAGGAGACGCATCGCGTCTCCTCTCCTAATTTCTTTCAACTATCTATCTTATTCAACAGCTGCAGATAATTCAGCACCAGCTTTAAATTTAGCTACTTTCTTAGCAGGAATAGTAATAGTTGCCTTTGTAGAAGGGTTAATACCAGTTCTTTCAGCTCTTTCGCTTACAGAGAAAGTACCAAAACCTACGAGAGATACTTTGTCACCAGCTTTCATAGCATTAGTAACTGAAGTGATGAAAGCATCAAGTGCTTTTTTTGCATCGGCTTTGCTCATTTGAGCTTCAGCAGCCATTGCACTAATAAGATCAGACTTATTCATAATACGTAAAATGATTAATTAATATATTTGTTACACAAAAGATTATCCCACAATGGATTGATTCCACAAATATAGCCGAACAAAACAACATATCAAATAAAAACATAAAAAAACGCAGCAAATTATTGAAAAAGAGCTAATAGGAAGCGTTTTTCATGCTTTAAAACAGAATTTATTCGTACTTTTGCGTCTATTATCTAAATATTCAGAAATTAAAATGATGCCAACTGTAACTAAAAACCTGATAATTATCAATGTACTAGTATTTTTCGGGACAATCGTAGCCCAACGTTACGGCCTGGATTTAACGAATTATCTGGGATTACATTTTTTCCTTGCAAGTGACTTTAATCCGGCACAGCTTATCACTTATATGTTTATGCACGGCGGATTCAGCCACATTTTCTTTAATATGTTTGCCGTTTTCATGTTCGGACCGATTCTCGAACAAACCTGGGGACCCAAACGTTTCCTCTTTTACTATATTCTCTGCGGTATCGGTGCGGGACTTATCCAGGAAGGAGTGCAGTATATTCAATATGTAACGGAGCTTAGCCAACATACGCACATTAACCTAATAGGCTATGGCGTTGTCCCCATAGAAGAGTATCTGAACATGATGACCACCGTAGGTGCTTCGGGAGCCGTTTACGCCATATTGCTGGCATTCGGTATGTTATTTCCCAATAACCGGTTGTTTATCTTCCCGCTGCCATTTCCTATCAAAGCGAAGTTCTTCGTTATAGGATACGCCGCGATTGAATTATGGTCAGGACTTGCCAATAGCGCCGGAGACAATGTCGCTCACTTTGCTCACCTGGGAGGAATGTTATTTGGATTGATCCTGATTTTGTATTGGAGAAAAAAAAGCAATAACAATGGGACATATTATAGCTGATTTAAAGGAGACATTCAGAAGAGGAAATATTTTCATCCAACTGATTTATATCAACGTAGGCATCTTTGTGATCGGCACGTTGATTAACGTTTTCTTGCGACTGTTTGAAGTAAGTACCCCCGATATATTCGGTATATTTGCCCTGCCGGCATCCTTTATCGGATTTATTCATCAGCCGTGGTCGTTATTTACTTATATGTTTATGCATGCCGGTATCCTGCATATTCTATTCAATATGCTTTGGCTGTATTGGTTCGGAAGTTTGTTTCTCTACTTTTTCTCGGCCAAACATTTAAGAGGACTATATGTATTAGGAGGTATCTGTGGAGGTTTACTGTATATGGTTGCCTACAATGTATTTCCTTTATTCAGTTCGCAAGTGACGGGTGCAACATTGGTAGGAGCATCAGCTTCCGTATTAGCCATCGTAGCCGCTACGGCTTATCGTGAACCAGATTACAGGGTGCAACTTTTTCTTTTCGGTGCTATCCGTCTCAAATATCTGGCACTGGTTGTTATCGGAATCGATGTATTATCCATCACCTCAAGTAATGCCGGAGGACATATCGCCCACCTGGGCGGTGCTCTTGCAGGACTTTGGTTTGCCGCCAGCCTAAGTAAAGGAACTGATTTGACTTCCTGGATCAACTGGATTCTGGATGGTTTCACCTCCTTGTTTCAAAAGAAAACATGGAAACGGAAACCGAAAATGAAGGTACACTATGGAAACAGTGCCACCGGTCGCGAGAAGGATTATGATTACAATGCCCACAAAAAAGCACAGTCTGATGAAGTGGACCGTATTTTGGAAAAACTAAAGAAATCCGGTTACGACAGTCTGACAACTGAAGAAAAGAAAAGCTTGTTCGACGCAAGCAAAAGATAAAGGAATGGAACATATTGGCAAATTTGTCGCATATCTGATACTTGCTGTCAACGCTCTCTTCGTGGGAACGTTGATATTAAGCGCTTATAGCCCTTACCTTAACCCGAAAATAAACCCACTTGCTTCCAGCTTGGGACTTGCATTTCCGATATTCCTGACGATTAATCTGATTTTTATCGGCTTCTGGGCATTTGTCAATTACCGCTATGCGCTCTTGCCTGCCATCGGTTTTCTAATTTGTATTCCGCAGATACGGACTTATATTCCTTTTAACTCCACCACTAAAACCATACCGGAAGGAAGCATCAAAATCCTATCCTACAACGTAATGAGTTTCAACAATTTGGAGAAGAAAGATGGAAAAAACCCGGTATTGTCTTATCTTGTAGATAGTAACGCCGATATTATCTGTCTGCAAGAATATAACACCGCTACCAACAAGAAATACCTGACGGAACAGGACATTAAAAAAGCATTGAAAGCCTATCCTTACCAATCCGTCCACCAACAAGGGAAAGGAGATGTGCAACTTGCCTGTTTCTCTAAGTTCCCCATACTCTCGATACATCCCATCGAATATGAAAGTAATTATAACGGCTCCATGAAATATGTACTGAATGTGAATAACGACACTCTTACATTAATCAACAACCACTTGGAATCCAACAAACTCACCAAAGAAGACAGAGGGATGTATGAGGATATGATTAAAGACCCGAATGCCAAGAAAGTAAAAACCGGACTTAGACAATTAATCAGAAAACTGGCGGAAGCATCGGCTATCCGGGCTTCACAAGCTGATTCTGTGGCTAAAGCCATTGCAGCATGTAAATATCCGACAACTATCGTATGCGGCGATTTCAACGACGGTTCTATCTCATATACCCATCGCATCCTGACTCAAAAACTAGACGATGCATTCACACAGTCCGGTAAAGGATTGGGTATTTCCTACAATCAGAACAAGTTCTATTTCCGCATAGACAATATCTTGATCAGCCCCAACCTGAAAGCCTACAATTGCACGGTAGACCGGTCTATCAAGGCATCAGACCATTACCCGATCTGGTGCTATATCAGTAAACGATAAGAACTGAAAACTCTAATAAAAAACACTTATGATGATTAAAAAGACACTAACCATTTTAGCAGTAAGTTGTATGATGTACTCCTGTGCTACGAAAACAGAAAGCAATCCTTTCTTTACAGAGTTTCAAACCGAGTATGGTGTTCCTTCTTTCGACAAGATTAAATTAGAGCACTATGAACCTGCCTTTCTAAAAGGTATAGAAGAACAGAATCAAAATATCGAAGCCATCATCGAAAGCCCGGAAATTCCGACATTCGAAAATACGATTGTGGCTTTGGATAACAGCGCACCCATCTTAGACCGGGTAAGCATCATTTTCTTCAATATGACAGATGCGGAAACTACTGATTCGCTGACCGCACTTTCCATCAAACTGGCACCGGTTCTTTCGGAACATAATGACAATATCTCCCTGAATGGGAAACTATTCAAACGGGTGAACGATGTCTACCAAAAGAAAGATTCATTGAACCTGACGTCGGAACAAGAACGTCTGCTGGACAAGACTTATAAAAGATTTATCCGTTCCGGAGCGAACCTTGGCGAAAAGGACCAAACTCGCCTCCGCGAAATCAACAAGGAGCTTTCTACACTTGGCATCACTTTCAGCAACAATGTGCTGAATGAGAATAATGCCTTCCAACTTTTCGTTGACAAGGAAGAAGATCTGGCAGGATTGCCTGAATGGTTCCGCCAAAGTGCGGCCGAAGAAGCGAAAGCAGCCGGACAACCGGGAAAATGGTTGTTCACCCTGCACAATGCCAGCCGTCTGCCTTTCCTGCAATATTCTGAAAATCGCCCGCTCCGGGAGCAAATATACAAAGCTTATATCAACCGCGGCAACAACAACGACGGAAACGATAACAAGGAAAACATCCGCAAGATCGTTTCTCTCCGCCTGGAAAAAGCGAACTTATTAGGTTTCGACTGTTATGCAAACTTCGTCCTGGATGAAACCATGGCAAAGAACGCCAACAACGTAATGAGCCTTTTAAATAACCTCTGGAGCTACGCACTGCCAAAAGCAAAAGCAGAAGCTACCGAACTTCAGAAATTAATGGATAAGGAAGGAAAAGGAGAAAAACTAGAAGCATGGGACTGGTGGTATTATACCGAAAAACTACGGAAAGAAAAATACAACCTGTCTGAAGAGGATACAAAACCTTACTTCAAACTGGAGAATGTACGCGATGGCGCTTTCGCCGTAGCCAACAAATTATATGGCATCACCCTAAGCAAACTGGAAGGCATACCAACTTATCACCCTGATGTAGAAGTCTTTGAAGTGAAAGACGCAGACGGTTCCCAGCTCGGTATCTTCTATGTAGACTATTTCCCACGTCCCGGGAAAAGCGGTGGTGCATGGATGAGCAACTATCGTGAGCAACACGGAACAACCCGTCCGTTGGTATGCAACGTTTGCAGCTTTACCAAGCCGGTAGGCGACACCCCCTCTTTATTGACCATGGATGAAGTGGAAACCCTGTTTCACGAATTTGGTCACGCTCTGCACGGACTGCTGACAAAATGTGAATACAAAGGAACATCGGGAACCAACGTGGTACGTGACTTTGTAGAACTTCCTTCTCAAATCAACGAACATTGGGCGACTGAACCCGAAGTGCTGAAAATGTATGCCAAACATTATCAGACAGGAGAAGTGATACCCGACGAAATCATCGAGAAGATACTGCAACAGAAAACTTTCAACCAGGGCTTCATGACCACCGAATTACTGGCTGCCGCCATCCTCGACATGAACCTGCACACGATGACAGATGTAAAGAATCTGGATATGCTTGCATTCGAAAAAGAAGCGATGGACAAGTTTAACTTGATTCCCGAAATAGCACCGCGTTATCGCGTGACTTACTTTAATCATATCATTGGCGGATACGCTGCCGGATACTATAGTTACCTATGGGCCAACGTATTGGACAATGATGCTTTCGAAGCTTTCAAAGAACATGGTATTTTTGATAAAAACACCGCCGACCTGTTCCGCCATAACGTATTGGAGAAGGGAGACAGCGAAGACCCGATGGTGCTTTATAAGAATTTCCGTGGAGCGGAACCAAGCCTGGAACCACTACTGAAAAACAGAGGAATGAAATAATTCAGCAAAAAAGCCCTTAAACATCAAATATTTGAGGGCTTATTACACATGAATGTGAAAAAAAAACTATATTTGCAGCCTTGTATGCGGCAAAAAGAACTTGTGTACGACAGAATTTAACTGAAAATTAAAT
>ENA-OPZZ01000672-OPZZ01000672.1-human-gut-metagenome-genome-assembly--contig:-NODE-672-length-25615-cov-4.758867_pt1 | contig 25615 bp, 16 predicted proteins | sample MGYA00242487_ERZ504511 | MGnify/ENA primary metagenome ERZ504511 (study PRJEB26092, sample SAMD00036241) | human gut metagenome | host: Homo sapiens | study: EMG produced TPA metagenomics assembly of... | reverse complement strand
ACAGGCAATTCCATTGTTCTTCCGCCTTCAACGCAGCGGCCTTTCCGTGCCTGGAGATATTTCCGTAACCGGATTTGACGACAGCACCTTCGCCAAAGAAGCTGAGCTAACCACCGTTCGACAGCGCCCATACGACATGGCCGTCGATGCGGCACAAAAGGCTCTGGCGCTCATCGAAGGACAACCCATCGAGGAACCATTCGAGACATTCCCCGTTCAGTTGCAAGTACGCGGATCGACTGCCAAGCCACGCGCCATCCCTCTGCTGTAGGCCGCAGCGTGTAATCGCACGAAATCGCTTCGCGTAATATTCCCATTCCAGCTTGGCCGCATCTGCGTTATGTATGGCAGATTTTGCTTCTTGTCCGGAGACATCTCGCTTATATATGGCGCGTCGCCTGCGAAAACAGCCACTTCGGGGGTACGTTTTTGAGGTTTTCGCCGCATGTGTCTGCCATATGTAAGTGAGATGTCTCCGGTCAGGCCTCCGAATCTGCCATATATAAGCGGAATATGGGCAAAATGCAGGCGAGGCACGCTCCATAACAAAACAACGCATGCAAAGACGAACGAGGCTCAATTATTAATTGCTGATTGGTTTTGCAGTAAATCAATCTTTTCATTAAGTTTTTCTACAGAAGAAAAAGCCACGGTATATTTGGTAAATCCATCTTTTTCCTGAGGATTTCTCCATATGTCTTCTGGGGTAATACCACTTCGTTTAGCGTATTGATTCAGTTTTGCAATCAACGAGACAAAGTTTTCATCGTCAGTATTCAAGGTACGATTTTTATCATTGAATAACTGTCTATAGGGCACATCGAGATGCTGGATGATCTCTCGAGCCACGCCAATATTGGCATCGTCAATACCTTGTTCGTCAAACGCTCGATTAATCATTCTTGCGCATAGATTCGATTCGAGTCCGAGTTCCCACAATTCCTTTACTCCATGTAGTCGTTCATCCTTGGTGGCCAGCTCGTCGAACAATTCGGTTCTATCCTTGTCTACAGTTTTGCCGGAATGACTCATCCACGCCTTTGCCGCTTCCAAAAGATAATCGAAATCTGCATCTTGAATATAAACAGACATATCCTCGACTATCTTCTGCAGCACAGGTTCAAGACGAGTATCTTCATCGGCGATGATCCTACATGCCTCATTCGGTCCAAGAAGATTCGGCGATAAGTAAGTAATAAATTTTGCAGATCGCAGCATCCACGTTCGACGTGCTTCCCAACAAATATTAGGAATCATTCCAAAGGCGGTTTCAGTGTCGCCAATAATCGATTTATCATCCAACAATCGCGCATAGACATCGGGCTCACGTTTAAGATCGAATACTCTGGAATCACCCACTTTAATATTGGAAACCTGCTCATCCGAAAGTGGTGATTCGAGCTGCAACGAGCGAACCAGCGATTCCTTTTTCTTCGCATTGCAAACATCAAGAGGCAGGTTCAACAGTTTGACCGCAAGATTTCCCCTATCAAATTCTGGGTCTTCCTTGGTTGATTCAAAGGAAGAATGCAGCTTTAGCCACTCACCACACGCATCCGCCTCCTCGACATCCCCAACAGACTCCAACACGGTCTGCAGATTCATCGGAGTAAACCAAATCGCATCATTCCGCAGTAACTCATTGACATAAGAAACGCTGATTCGTTTCCGTGTTTCATCGTCAATTCCCGAAGAAAGTCTGTTCTTTAATTCGTCCGACTCAAAATGAAGCATTCGAGCAGTATGTGAATGCTTCTTGATTATTCCGCTAACAACTTGCTCAAGCTCCACCCATTTATCTTCTGATTTGCGAGTGTCAAATATCGAGTGGACGGAGTCGCCCAACACTGCAACAATATCTGAATCGACATCCGAGGCAACAGTCCCATCAACGAAGTCGAGCGCATATTCAGATTCCTTCAGGAAGTCAAGATACTTGTCGACATTCTTAATGACGTATTGGTAGACGGGGGTGGAAATGCTTCTGATCTGGTTCAGAGCGAGCATTTCATGCTTTGCAAACGTGCCTTGCAAATCGTTAATCGCACAAAGAAGATTGCTTCTGGTGAAATCATACCCATCATGTTCAACGAGGAGTCTGCGCAATGGTTCACTCAAACAAGACAGATCTGGAGCGGAGTAGTGAGAGTCAAGCAGCACCTTGTCGAGTTGCTTTGCCACTTCTTCATCTAAAGAATCATCGCTGAATACGGGAATGAATTCCCAATGTTGTTGAATGAAATTATTGAAGGCATCGGAAACTTCGTATTGAACATTTTTATTCAAATGACGCAGTACAACGTCTAGGAAATCACACAAAGTTGTAGTGTCAGCTAACGTAGCAACATCGTCCGCCAAGAACTCCAGTATCTCCGAGCATGTGTCCGCCGCAAGCAGTTCAAGAACTTCAGCTGTTTTGTTTTCCTCATCGCTGAGAAACGCAAGCAAGAAATCCTTTGCCACACCCTTCAAGTTGGATAGATACGAGATAACCATGCGTAGCGTCTTTTTATCTTCATCTGCTTTTGACTTCACCAGGTAGTTGAGAATACTGATATTTAGCATCCACGCTTGTCCGAAGAGAGAATTATCTCGATGTCGCACGCGTTTCAGCACATTCTGTACATCCGCATCGTTGAGATGGAAAGAGAAATCAGATTTGTTCTCGTTAATATTGTGTATTACAAAATTTAGGGCATTCCTCGACATGCCTTCATCTGAATAAATCGTGGAATACAGCTTGTAATCTTGAGCGATCCAACCACCGGCAATCAAACTTGATAGCAACGTACCCTGTTCATGCAGATCGTCTTGGATAAACTGAGACAATGTCTGGCGGTCTGAATCATCGAACATGTCGGGACCCTCGAAATCTATCTCGCAGGCTTTATCATTCAGAAGATATTTCCAATCACCTGTCCTCAGATTTTCAATGCGGTTTTCAATTTTACAGATCCTCTGATTGACAGCATTCAATGTCAGCTGACTAATATCAATTGTCGTGTCAAGGTATTTTTCAAAAGTTTGTTTTGAAGGTGTGATTTCAATCGGACGCCAACCAGATTCGCCATAGAAAGAAGCGGTAATCTTAATTGTAGAATCCTTTCGCTTTGCTGAAAGCTCTTCCCAGGTGTGTGCTTCGCTCAATTTAGAGCCGCTATATCCAGAGATATTAATGTCATCATCATCGACTTTTCCGCCGCTGAGTTCCGCAATCCACGCTTTCGTCCGCTGCGCCAACTGGGAGGCAATTCTATCCGCCTCCATAGAGTCTAAAGCCATTTCCAAATCTTCTTGCGCGCTTTTGCGCCGTTGGGATAGCCTATAAATGCTATCTGTGGAAATGCTCCGTGCAGTCGAATATATTTTGTCGATCTTGCTGTTGCCTTCTCTCATCTTTTCCGCATCCGCAAGGTAACAGTTTTTATAAATCAAAAATGCGAGAAGATGCGCGGCGGATAGTCCAAGAGTATTCTCCTCATCTTTCTTATCATCTAGGTTAACATGCAGTCTTCTGCTGTACATGATGAAATCGTTGCGGATCGTTATCCAAGTACGCTGGTCTGGAATAAAACCGGCGACGTCTTCAAGTAGATCTCCGACTTTGTCTATTCGAGTGATTTCATCGCCTAGAGCGTTTCGTGCCGTTTGATGGGAATTATTTGAACTGACAAACGGAACTACTGAAATAATAAGATCGAAGAATTTCGCACGAGAGAAAGCTCCTATTCGCCTTTCTTCACTTAATGTTTCTTCCGAGGCCTTGATACATTGATCATCAAACACGGCGTCACTTATTGCATAAATAAAACGGATAGTTCTTCCATCTCGACGAGATCTTTCCCCAGTAATAACTGGATCGTCATTCAGAATCTGATTTAATTCACGTAATGAATCGAAGATTTCAGGGCTTTCAAATCGGTCGAGATCTTCGAAAATCACGGTTTCGATCTTTGATTTTTCGAATAGGTATACAATTTCGTCAAGATACTGGTCAAAGTATGAGTCAACTCCCTGATCCAATTTCAACGAGGCACCACTCACATTAACTTGCCCGATTTTCAGATTGCTTTTTAGAAGATAAGAACAGATCATCCATGACGCCGCGAAAAGAAGCACTAGCAAGACTACATAGCCTAACAAAAACTTCCCTGATGGACTTATCGCCCATTTATCGATAAACGGCAAAGAAGACAACAATGATTGCCCGAATTTACCTAAATCATCACCGAAAAATGCCCCCAACAACATCGTCAGGAATACACTCGTCATCAAGGAAAACCCTATCTTCTCCCATTTGCCCTTCTCATGAATCCGATGAAATCTAGAGAGCGGGACATCTTTCGGATCGACACCGTACAACAGTTGCTTCACAATCTCCCGCTGAATCCGATTCGTCGGAGTGTCTGTCGAAAAATCATCTGTAGGGCCCTTAGAGCCATGCCTATTTTCATTATTATCAGATCGCCGTTCAGCATTACCGCAACAGGATGCCAGCGGAGCAAGCGAAATGTTCTTTGTGCTACACGGTTTTACCCCTTCAAAGTCTTCGACCACTTTCTCGAGGATGCTGCTCTTTCCCGAACCATACGTTCCAGATATCGCTATATTTCTTAGCTTGCCCTTCTTATCACTTCCTATGGCACTTTTGAGAGCATCGACATATTCACTATGATGTTCCGCCTGATATTCCGGATACAGCGGATTCAGTTCAAGAGCGTCCTGCTGTTCTGAGACATTCTTCACTTCTTGAGAATCCGTCATATCAGTGACACCTCTAACTTCGCACTCCTCCATGACCGACCCCTCTTTCTCCAAACCAGCCTCATTGCTCCGCTCGACATTCCGCGACAAATCATACACCCTGGATTGGCAACGGTGTGTTGGACGGGTCCTTAGAGGACGAGTCCCTGTTCGGTGAATTCCTTCGGACTCCGGTATCCGAGGGTGGAGTGGAGCCGCTGGTTGTTGAACCACCACACGTAGTCGTTGAGGTCGGAGCGTAGTTGTTCCAGGCTGGTGTAGTGGTTCCGGTATATGAGCTCCTTCTTCAGGAGCCTGTTGGTGGATTCGACCACGGCGTTGTCGTACGGGTTGCCCTTCCTTGACAGCGATCTTCTGATGTCGAACACGTCGAGCAGCTCGTCGATCCTCGTGTTGTCGAACTCGCTGCCCCGGTCCGTGTGGAATCACCTCCACCTCGGTCAGGGGGAAGTCGAGCGTGGCGAACGCGGCCATGACCAGGTCGGCGGTGCGGCCCGTGTCGGCGCTGTGGCCGGCGATGCTCCTGTTCGCCAGGTCGATGAGCAGGCACACGTACGCCCACTTGCCGCCGACGCGCACGTACGTCAGGTCACTGGCCAGGTGGGTGCGCGGCTCGTAGCCGTCGAACTCGCGGTCGAGGATGTTCGCGAGCCTGGCCTCGTTAACCCGCGTCTTGTGTGGTTTGAACGTTCTGCGCGCGTACGCGCTCGTCATGCCCCGCCGTTTCATGATGTTGACGATGCGCCTTCTGGAGGCGGTGACGCCCCTCCGCTCCAGCGCGGCCTTGATCTTCCTGGCGCCGTAACGCTCATGGCTGTCGCGCCAGATCGCGTGCACGTCGCCGGCGATCGGGTCCACCCGCTCGGCTTCGGGATGTTCGATCATCCAGTAGTAGGTGGAGCGGGGAACGCCGAGGATTCCTGCACTGCGCTGATATTGGATACTTGGCGGCGTTGGCCCGTATCACGTCTGCCTTCGTGTGAATACCGGCGCCGCTTGTCTGAAACGTCCGCCTCCATCTCCAACCGCCGGTCGCGGATGTCTTGGACCCAGCGCCGCAGGGTCGATCGCGCGATGTCGTACTCGGCCCCGATCTCCCGGGATGGCTTGCCGCTCTCGCACGACTGCACGATCTGCCGTTTGAACGCCCCGTCGTAGTGGCGGGGATGTTTCGGGCCGGCCATCATCGGCCTCCAATCCCACGTCATTCGTCCCTCATTGGACTGTCTAACACATTGTAGCCAATCCACGCACGACGTGATGCACCTCGACGGCATCCACCTGCACCGCGACACGGTTGTGCTCATCGCGGTCTCCGGCGGCCACGTAGTCGGATGGCACGTGGCGAGGAGTGAGACGTGCTCGGCCTGGTCGTCGCTGCTGTCTAGGATCGCGCCACCACATCGTCGCGCGTCTCGGACGTCAGAACAGCCGCCGAGTGGATGGCGTCGTACAACCAGTGAGAGCGGAACTTCGCCGGATTCCTCGACCAGAAGAGCCGTTGGGAGGACGACATCATCGCGGACCAGCACATGCGCCTGGCCAAGACCCGCCGGATGGTGCACGGACGGATCAGGGATGGGCAACCATTCACGTTCCTCGGCCCGCCGGACGGGTGCGCGGAGCCGATCCCGTCCTCGAGCAAACTCATCGAGTCGTGGAGCGCGCGCATCCGAGACATGCTGCGCCACCACCGCGGCCTGTCCCTAGCGGCGGATCAAGGCGATCTGCTAGTGGTGCCACCAGCGCATTGAGGATCCGGAGACGGACATGCAAGCAAGATTCCTTCACTACGTCCGATCAGAACTAAATATCGAGATCGCCAGCGTCTCCCCGCTTCATTTGTTCTTGAGCTATGTTATCATTTTCTGACTTAGTCGACAGTATTGTCCCAGCAGCTCAAAAGGACGTCGCATTCTCCAATGTCTCACATGTCGCCACACCCAGTTATCCTTAACTAAGTAAGGAGGAACCATGGAAACCAAGCCTGAAGCTCCCATCGACAAATCTGAGATGTCTTCGACGGAAGCCGCTGAATTTTTGCATGTGACTCGTCGCAGTGTCGCACGTTTTGCCACGGAAGGGAAACTCGCATCACACAGAAAAGGTAATAAGCTTTTCTTCAAAAGGAGTGATGTGGAGGATTTTGCTCTCAAGCGCGGAATAATTCAACCGCTTGAGACTGAGCCACAGTCTCGCATACTTACAGTTGCTCAGTTGATCTCGACAGTCAAAGAAGAAGTCGACGCTTTAAAAGAGGAAATCAACGACAAGCAACAGCTTCTGGCAGAGAAAGAAAAATTCCTGTCAGACCTTCAGTGCGCAGAACGACGCTAACGGACTGACAAAATAAAACAAGATGCCAACGTCAACGTTCTAAATCATCGCTGGCATCTTCTTTATCGAAAGGAGGAGCAATAATGAAGGATCTGATCGTTATCATGATTCTCACAATTGTGATTATCTCCACCCTTTAATAGGTAGTATAACACCTATTATTTTCCTTATTTGTAAAAGATAGGTAACAGCATGTGATTCGCATATCCTGATTTTAAGCTTAGTTTCGGATATGCGAATCACATGCTATGCATAACACAACCAAGGAAAAGTATGCCCATTACAGAGTTAAGCAAGTTCGGAACAAGTCAGTCTTAACCACCAGCACATTTTCTCGTTATACTACTGGTAGTCGCTATTGATGCGCAAGGAATATCGCAGCGACCATTCGACGGAAAAACATAGTCCCACTAGAACACAGGCAGACGGGCACACTGATCTCAGCTGGGTAGTGCCCAAAAGCGTGCAAGTCCGTGGTGATCGGACATATGCAAACTCAGACGTGAACCATAAAATTAACAAAACAATCGGTAGTGTTTGTGGTTATAGGTCAGAGTCCTCCAGAAAAATTTGTCCTTTCCACTTCCGTTTAATGCATCAAATCGGTAGGATGATACAATCTTTCTTCTTACGCAGCTATTTCGACCACAGCACCGCTTTTCCGGACTTGTGCAGACAGCAAAACTGAATGTACTTTTTTATGCGGTTACATGTACTTTTTATTCACGATAAAGTTGGGCAGTGTCCAGTTTGCGGAGGTCGTTCTTCTTTACAGAAAGACGACCTTCGTGCTTTATTGAAACCCTCACGAGTAACGAGTAAACAGACACAACACGATGGACTTCTATCACATTCGAAAAACAAATCACGCTTCTCAACTCACGCTTTTACGAGCATCCTCAAGAAATGGAAGGTAAACCTCAGTAAATTGAGAAACAGTCATTATTTTAACCCAACTATAACGAGACTCGGAGGCGCTGATTCCTTTATGCAATTTAAATTCACGAACTGAATCTTGTATATGCATAAGCAAAGGATTCGGTCCAACAGAAACCATACAATCCTTCTGGCGTTGCACCCTTTCATCCCGGACAACGACGATCACGCCAAAATGTCGACCAAGAACTTCGGCACTTATCCCCCCATCGCACTCCAGCATATAAGCAGAATCATTCAGTTTTCTTTCTATTTCCCGAGCCGGCTTCTGTTTAATTGTATAAACGCCAGTTTTTTGATCATAAGCAACGATATTACCGTTTTTATATTCAACAAAACAGAAAAAATTATCACTGATATTTGATTTGCTTAGACCGTCACATGATGAGGGCCGTAGTATTTCATGCTGTTCACCGTCAACTGATTCGTTCTGTCCATCACACGATGGAGAAGACGACACAGTATGGTTTTCACGGAATGTCTCCGCATATAAGTCGAAGTTGATTTGCCGTACATCTTTCTCTACAAGCGATTCTCCCCTGCTCACGTCGAAGGACAACCGAGCAATCGTTTCAACGGGATCGCCAAATTCATCTTGCTTATCTGGATCAGTCTCCAAGAACCTATCCATCTGCATCTTCAGGAAAGAAAGACATTCATCTGGCGTCAGCATTTTGCTTCACCCTTTCATATCCTTCTCAGCGACCGCTTTCTGAAGCGTCAAGAATGGACGAGCCATTCTATCGAAAGTATCAGCAATACCTGCATCGTCAAGTTGAACAAATGTCGAAGAGCCATCATCCTGCGACTCAGCAGTGTAAACCGACGTCTGATCCAAATAGTCGAGAATGTACGCATAGTCCACCAAGGCTTGCAAGAAGTACGGGCTGTGCGTAGTAATGAGCATTTTCACATTCAGTGTTTTGGCCGTAAGCACCAATGCGTGCGCGTACGTGACCTGCCATTCAGGATGCAAGTGGATTTCCGGTTCATCCAGAACGAGTATGTCATCATCTGAAACGATTCCATTCTCGATAAGGAAACGGATAATAGCAAATGCTTTCACCCCCATAGAAGCATTGCCGGCCTGAATCGGATTTTTTACTTTCTCGTCAGTATTGATTACCAAGCCAGACGGAGATGGCGCGAGAACAGCGTGAAACGCATTATCGAACACCGACAATACTTCCTGCATTTTTTCTTGCGCGACTACCGACCCAGCCAAATCGTCATATATATCCGACCGAAGATCTTCCATTCGATTAAGCATCGCCTCGATAAGTTCATCTCTGTATTTAGGCCCCCATGACGAGGATAGTCTTCTTCTGTGCGCAACTGAGATGTTATCGATCAGAGAAGGATCATCAAGGATGTAGATATTTCGTCTTTCGTTCGTTGCAGGGAGACTTGAAACGCATCTATTGTCAATGAACTTGACTTCTCTTCTGTTCTGATCATCTGAAAATACGATCTCGGACTCATCACCTGAAGAAGGAAACAGTCCCTTAATCTGTTCCCCAAATTGGGTTTCAAATGTTCTTTGCGTAATTATTTGAGCATTCTGTTCATCCGAAACGCTGAGCAATTCTGCAATACGCTGACGAATGACAATATATTTCTCATCCTCGCCAAAATGCTTAGCGGCAGAGCTAATTGTCTCTAAATCATCCCATCTAAGCCATCTCTCTTGCGAAAGTGATTCTTTTTTGCACTCGCCATCATCTTGTGTAGCAATGTTTAAGAAACCCGCAGAAACGTCCTCTTCGCTCCTTTCCGAACCATATTGAACCTCTTGAACTATTTTTTCGGCAAGCACCCTCATAGTTCGGCTACTCACCGTTTCCTCCAAAAACACACCGGTAGAGGAACGTGAATCTTTTATCGCAATAGGAGCCATCTGAGACATCGCCCGAAAAACGGACCGCACTAGCCTATCGCGCACATTGGAATCATAATTATGGAACGGTGACAGCAGGGAATATAACGCTTTCCCCAAAGTGCTCTTGCCGGTATTATTGGCAGCTGCAATCACTGTTATTCCATCAATGGCAATGTCGGCATGCCGAACCTTACCTATGTTCCGGATTTCAAGTCGCATATTGCCTCCACTTATAATTACACTTTTCTACTCATGATAGTGCACACTTCTGCTACACAAAGACTTCATTTTTACGCCACTCACGACGAATCTAAATCTAATTTCTCCAGTTCTAACTCGTCTACCTCAGAACTACGATTGCCAGAATGTGATAATGTCCAGATTTTTACGCACTTTGAGGATAACGTCCGAATTCTTGCGCACTTTGGGTTTTCAGGCTTGACGTGAAAGGCATGGCCCCGCGTCCTGCGTACGGTTTCTTCATTCGCCAAAACGAAAGAACCGCAATTGGAAACCAGGAGACGGAACCATGCCCGAGAACACCATGCGGATCGACCGGCACATGCCCGGGACCAGGCTTGATCGGCTCGTCACGCAGGAGGATCCGCACGAACAACATGATCGAACGGCTTAACAGGGAGATCCACCGCCGCACGCGCTGTCGTCGGCAGCTTCCCGGACGGCGACAGCGCGCTGATGCTCGTATGCGCGCGCATACGGTACGTGACCGCGAACGAGTGGAGCTCGCGCCGCTACCTCGACATGTCCCCGGCTTGGCGGCACGCTGGAGGAAGCGAACTGATCATCGTGCCATGGACGGCCATGACCCAAAGTGCGCAATCTTTCGGGCACTACCGTTCTCCGGATGCGACTGCCATACATAAGCGAGATAACTTCTGGTCAGGCCTCCAAATCTGCCACATATAAGCGAGATACGCACGAATCCGAGTTCTTTCAGACTGATTATCAAGCCGGAGGCAATCTACCCCACCGTACCGTTCACTCAGAATCCGTTTGTGATCTTCACGAAGTTTCCGCACGACTTTCCCGTCCATGCATCTCTCGTCTCATGTCTGCACACAACCCGCGTTCCGTAGTCATCTTGAGAGATGTGCAGACATAAGCCCGCCCTTCCATTCGCAGAACCTGAGTTTCAGCCCAACAATTGGGGTGCAGTTCAAACCGAGAGCTGTCGGAGCCTAATCATTCCTTACGCATGGGATCCTTAAAAGTGCGTGCCTATCTTTCCACATAGCCAAGGCTTTTGGCCTTGGCCGTTATTTCGGAGATATTTTCTTCTGACATATATTTTTTTAAGTGCCACAGTAGATACGACAACCTGACACGATTGATGTCAACCGTTTTAGGTAGATGTTCGATTCGCCAAATGTAGTATGCAGACAAAGCATTGGGATCGGTCACGCATTCCTCATCGACAGCGACGAAATAATCCTCAGAGCTCATGCTTGTCAACATTTCTTCCGGCACGAGCTTCATTGCATCTTCAATTGCTTCACCTAGAAAAGCAATAGCATCAATAAGTCTTTTCCTCTCGTACGAAGAAGCGATACAAGGCCATCCACTCATCCTTTTCGCATAGTATTTCGATATCCATTTATCCCAGATATTTCGAGACGAACGACCATTAAACCCTTTGCTGTAAAATTTATAGAAAACATCAGAAAAGAGATTCAAATCATTTTCTCTATTATCTTTACTGATGATTTTCATAAATAGATTATCAAAAGAAGCACATTTGAGACTCGCATCAGACATCACCATAATAGCGAATTCATACAGCTTCTTTTTAAACTTCTCTTCCGCTGATGGGATTTCTTTGGTCAAAGAAACAATAACCGAATACTTCATAACAAATCTACGTAAATTGGCGTTGGGATTACCCAACATAATTCGCCATGAAAGATCGCGCGTTTCGTCGTCGTTCAAAAGACCAAGAAGATTGTCATTCGCATATTTTTTTATCAATTCCATAAAAATATCCCGCATAATACAGCAGTCCCATTTTGGCGCATAGTCTTGCATCAGCGCTTCCAGAAAGAAGAATATTCAATGCGCTATCCATCTCCTCAGGAAGCCCTTTTCCTATAACGCTCTTTCCATATACGCATTTGCATCGTTTAACCCAATAATCGACCATTATATACGGCCAAGCACGCTTAACCGATTCCAGGGATTTATCAGCACATTCAAAATCCGGCGAATACTTTTTCATAATGTTTAGCGCGAAAACATTAGAAATTCGAAATTCATCCTCGCTATATTTGTAACCAAATGAACTTATCTGTTGACACAGGAGCTGAGAGAGAACACCAACACCCAACATCTCCCATTTTTCATCTTGAATCGCCTCGAAGATATTAGCCCTACATTCCCCCAAATCCAAGGAATCAATCGACATAACCAAGGTTTCCATCAATATGGAAACCTTTTTATTGTCTTGGTCAATCTTAGATGAGAGAGCCTGACAAACTGATCGTATTCTACTTATGTTATTCATGCAGAAGGGAGGAATAACACGTTCAATAACAGTTTCGAAATTGAGAGATTCAAAATCGTCATATCGTCTAGGAAGACGAAGAATAGCATCAATCGCAGCGTCAGGATCCGAAGCCAACAATAACGCCAATTCTTTCTCGCCTATTTCAGAAGCGCCAGATTCCACACTGACAAGCTTGTTTTTGTTCGCCAAAGATCCGGTGCCATGAATCGATTCATACAATGAGCGACCTTCCAGCCAATCAATTTTTCCCAACAAATAATAAAGGAATCTCTGGCACCCATCGATGCCGACCTTCCCTCCACTCTCTTTAAAATATTTCAGGAGTTCGTCATGTATTTCAGGTGAAAAATCATCAAAGATACTTGCAACATAATCAATCGTATCATCTCCATACAAATGGTAGTTCAAACAATCATTTTGAAGCATCCATCGAATCTTCCTATCTGGAATCCAGTCGGATTGCACCACGACATAAAGGGCAAGCCTCGTAAAAATGACGTGCCCATATCCTTGCCATCGTTCAATAAGCACATCTTTCGCATTATATGAACGTGCAACCTCCTTTAAAACTTTGATTACAAATTGAATTCCAGAATCCATATGAAATGAAAAATCATCCTTTTCCAAATCACGTATATCCGAAGACAAATAACCTTCCACAAGATCAGAGCCATAATAATCGTTCAATAAATCACTTGCTTCGCACAACGAATTTTCGAATTGCAACAATGTGTCATTTGAAGCGATGCATAGTCCGCAGATTTCTTCGAGATCGCCTTCATATCCAAGCAATCCAGCGTCACATTTCACTTTTGCGCACGGTTTTTTCAGAGATTTTTCGTTCTTGATGGAACTCAAATCCTTGTAATCCAATACAAGGTATGGCTGCAAGAGCAATCGCCATCCAAGTGCAGTTTTTGGCATCCCCATTTCCCTATATGCCTTGGAATGATCAGCGAAACCGCACGTAATACCCGGTATAGACGCTCGCAGAACCGTTTCCAATGCTCTACACTTTTCCTCACCGACATGGCTAACCATTGAGGCTAGCTCTTCAAATATCGCTTTGGAAATGCGCTGTTCGCAGTAAGCGAGATAATTGAGGATTATCTTATCCCCACCATCCTCGACGCAAAGCAGAGCAACCCATTCACATATTCTCCGTTCTGTTTCATTTTTGGGTTCTTCATCACTGAAAATCCAAGGAAACAGATTTTGCTCTCTAGCCCAAACCAACCAGTTCGCATCTCGTGCCAAACTTGCGAAATCATCGACGAAAGCCTCTTCTAGGAGCGATTCTTTGACATAGTCAATATCTGTTTTTCTGATAGGGATCCCTTTTTCCAGAATTGAACGGAATCGCGTTCTTCTCTCAAAAACAGAAGAACGCGCATTTTCATCCCATTGTTTTAGCGCCTTCGTTAGAGACGAATGATTGCCTTCGACTACCGGATATGTGATGGTTTCGATATGGAGTCTCTTGTATTTTTCTTTAGCTTCTTCATCCAATTCACTATCGCCAACAAAGGCGTACCTCTTTTTGTTTTGTTCAGGCATTCCCAATGCCAGATATCGCATAATTGGATCATTAACGCTATATCCAATAAATAAAACAGTATATTTTTGAAATAATTCCACAAGAAAACGAGCGGCCCATCCTTCCGTCAGATATGCTCGACCGAAATCTCTATCATCCAGAACTAAATATTTGGCGTCACCTTTGACGGATCCATGCAAATGTAGTAGACCTTGAAAATCATGCCCAGGTGGGAAAGCCGGCGCATAGTACTGACGCTCGATTTCAATCCCTTCTGTCTTCGCAGCACAGGCGAGAAAGTCGTCATAATTCGTTGTCACAACACGAGCCGGCGGCCGTGATCCAGCCAGGGACATAATGGCAGCGTGTTCATCATTGAACTCAGCACCTTCTCCCCTAAAACGCTGTTTCACATATTCGTGCGCCGTTATGCCGTCGTCACTCAGCGAACCTATGAAGCCGTCAAGATGTTCGAGATCGCTCTTTTTAGGTTTTTCATAGCCTGCCTCCTTAGCCAATTCTTCGGCAAGCTGCCTGTATGACGGAAAATTGGTTGGCGGCGCCATGGAGGCTCCAGCCCCGACGAAGAAGACCAGTTCTCCCCTGTTATGAGCTTCCATCAACTCATCAGGAATATTAACCCCATCTATGATTTCCATAGACACCCCTCAAATAGCATCCGTGCGAGCCATTCCCCACTCCATTCCCTGCAGAGGAAAACACGCCATCACGCCCAATACTACCCGAACACCCCCGTTAAAAGTACGACCGCCACGCCAGCGAACGTTCGGATTGGAACAAGATAAATACGAACAAACGCATTACCGATTACATGGATGATTACGATGAAAATAGCGAAGGCGTAATAGAGTCAAATTCCTTCTGTCGCCCATCGTGGACAGGATCTAAGCGCCGGCAAAGTATGAGGTAGGCAGAGAATCACTGTCGACGCCGGAATAGACACGATCCCAGCCTTCGCACGCGACGGCCATGACCATGGACTGATCGGAATACTATAAATTCCCGCACAACAGGCGCGGAGCGTCCGTTTTCAGGGCGAGCGCCCTGCACTTCGCGCAATATTCCCATTCCAACCGGCCCTGCTGAGTTATATATGGCAGATTTTGCTTCTTAACATGAAGTTTCTCGCTTATATATGGCACAGCGCCTGCGAAAACAGCCACTTCTAGAGTACGTTTTTGGAGCTTTCGACGCGTGCGACTGCCATATATAAGCGAGATGCTTCCAGTCAGACTCTCAAATCTGCCATATATAGTCGAGACACACGCGAATCCGCACTCTTTTCAACATAATCATCAAATCGGGAGGTAGTCCACCCCGCCACACCGTTCACTCGAATCCGCTTGTGGTCTTCATTAAGGCTTCGCACGGTCTTCCCATCTGCACATCCCACTGCAACACCGCTTTTCCGAACTTGTGCAGACAGAGAACAAACATTGTGCAGACACAAAACCGCACCTCCAATCACCGAACCCGAATCTTGCAGCCCAGCAATCAGAGCGTAGTCCAAGTCGCTATATCAACTTCCCATATATTTCGATACAGCGTTGTTTTCTATACTCCCTATCAAAAGGGGTCGGCGAATCACACCACCGATCGCTTCCAACAGATCTTTCCATCGTAATGACTATTAACGGTATCTAGTAGCTTTTGCGGAACATCATATTCTATTGGCTTATTCTGAATACTGATCATGCCATCTGAAGTGGCATATCCTATGAGCGCTGTTTTCAATGTGTCAAATGTCGGGAAGAGCGCTTTCTTAACACCATCATCTTCATATACCTCGTGAAGCTCATCCATCGAAAAAGTAACACTATGCTTGATTCGTTCAATGTAATCATGGAGTTCGGTGACACCTTCATTAGGAAAGATCTTCTTTCCCTCATCCATCATCTGATACACCTGTTGCGATATTTCTACAGATTGACGGAACCGCATCTTCTCAAAACGCCAATTACTTTGCAGAGATCTCCCATTCCGCATTGGGTACACGTAGGCACTCTGGTGATCGCAACGCTGCAGTGGCTGATAGCCAATCTGGAAAGCCAAGCCGTCTACATCCCCGGATTGTAGGAAAATCTTCTTTCCGCGCATGCAGCATTCACCGGATCAGTGTTGTACAGGTGTTTGAAACTCCACTCAGTTCCTCCGCCATTCAAGAAATCAATAGTCCAGTCGGGTGTGTGAAAGATATATCCGAATTGCGCATCTTCGCTTTTGTCGATACCCCCCTGCGTGAGGGGTATATACGAATCGGTTTCGGGAACGTATTTGCAGGTCGCGAAAAATAGAGCTGCTTTAAAATCGTTTGTCAAATCCATCAGATGGGTGGCTAGACCATAATGTTGAGCAAGTGCATCAAAATTTATATCACTGATTTCGGCTTCCCAGTATGGGACAACATTGATTTTCCAAATAAGTCTACCGAACTGCCTTTTTCTTAAATGCGCTATTACACGAATTAGCTCTTTCTCTTTGTTGCTCATTCCATCCTTGAGCATTCGATTCAAAGATGGAATGGATTTATGGTAATTCTGAATTTCCCACGGAATAAATGTCCTTTGCTCGGGAACGTTATTATATGCAATCCATACGGCATCTGAATTACGGTTCCTTCAGTCCGCATCATTAAGGATTGTTCAAGGACATAATCCATCTCCGGAACGTCAATTCCATTTCGAATTGCTTCATTTCTTTCAGCTAATGCATGCTTCACAGCTTCTGCCCGTGCGTCTTCCTGCTCTGCGTAGTACAGGAGCTGATTGATATCATCAATCGAGATATCGTGTACGGCATTTTCCTGAGGATTTTCAAAAAGCCAACCGTTCTTGTCATACACCAATCCTGATGACATATCACATCTCTATCTCTAATTAATTCAGCCTATCCATCAAGCAAAGCATCATCATTTTGCGCAAAAACCACCTAATACTACTGCTCCAGCTTTATTTTCGAAGAGAGATGAATCGTTTTCGCCATAAATGAACATTGAATGCTTTAGACCAAATGCTTAGGTGAAGCTGAAACACCAGAAGTTATTCGACTATTTTCTCGCTCTCGAATCCTCGTGGCTAGTTCTTCAATTTTGTTAGTAAGCCACATATTAGCCGTTGTGTCCTCTTCGTAATTTGCCTCGGCATACATGTTAATTCTGCCATCCTCACGCATTTTTTCAACCTGCGACAACGCTTTCATGTCACCATGCGGATAAATAGCAAACGTCGATCCGTTATTCTTATTAACCACCGAAAAAGCAGGAATGTCACTCGGACCATCAGCGATATATATCATATTCTCAAATTGAACCCGCCTGTCTTCCTTCGCGATTTTACTATTGACATCTATCCCCTCGATCTTTCCTATTCCTTTGTTAATTTCAAAAAGCGCCCGTGTTTTAGTCGTATTATCGATCGTATAAATAGTCTCGCCAAGCACTTTATTTCCCTTAGAATCCTTAGTGTCCAAAAGCTCACATCCCCATATGCCATCAACGTAGTCATATAGTTCAGATCCTCGTGTCACCTCAGCGAAACCGGTACTGACAATATAGTTTTCAACCTGGATACCTAATTCCGAACATCTATTGTCGTCACGAAACATGCTCTTCGTCTTCTTGAAGAAATCAATGACTCCTGGATAGAATTTTTCCCGAGCACCATATTCACGAAGTTTTTCGTTATTCAATCCCGCAAATTTTCCACCTTGTCTTGATTCTCTGATAAAGGCATTCAAATAATATGTATCATGATTCACTCGCGTACCTTTTGCCTCCAGCCTTTCTGGAGCCGTATTGACTTCCGTCCAAAAGTCATGCGAATCAATCTGATAATTCGCAAAAATAGGATCTTGCATATACCCATCAATGAGGGTCTTATCGCAGTCCCATATCAAAGCAATGATATTCGACAAGCCAATCTCCTTAGCCGTTTCTGCAGTGACATCGCTCATGTTTGAGTTTACCAAGATACCGCATATCGAGCGCTTCAATCAGCCAACCTTTACGTACCGTGCGTAAGAACCGCATCCCGGTCGTTGGACTAAGGCAATTCAGATTCATATGGTGGGGCACTGGTCATATCCAATTTTCGCATCACAGGAGACCACAAAACCCGAGTACTCAATTCTTCAGGCTTTATCCACCAAAAACCAGATGATACACAAAACGGGTGGTCTGATTACGCAAAACCAGACCACCTGGCATATCAAAAGCCCTACAGCGCCACTACAATTTCGTGACGATGGTTTTCGGATCTCGTCGCGTCGAGCGGCAGACTGGTACGGATTCTGGGAAGTTGCCTACCGCGATATACATCACGGGCAACTCGTAGTCGGGAATGTTCAATAGTGCACGCGTCTTCCGATCCTGGGATAGGCTGAACATGGCGTTCAACGGGCAAGCCGCAAGACCGTACGCTTCCAACGCATACAGCAGCGACATGGAGAACAAGCCACCATCCACAAACGGTTCGTTGCGCTCGCCGTTGTTCATGAACGCTCTAATATCCGAAGTGATCAGCAGCAATACAGGCGGCATGCCGTACCCATTAAATCCACCTTGAATCTTCAAGGCTGTTGCAATTTTCCCCGGATCGGCAATCTGGTACACGCGGGTTGCCTGACGATTGCATACGGACGGAGTCTTCATCGACACTTCATACGCTTTGTCAAGCAGTTCCTGAGAAACGGGTTCACTCGAATACTCGCGTACGGAATACCTGTTCTGCGCAAGCTGAACGAAACTCACGGAAAGATTATTCGTCTTAGAGGCCGATTCCATCACAAACGAGCCAGCATCGGCCGCTGAATCATCGGCTTTATATTCTTGCGCAGCCTTCCAAATGGATTCGGGGAACAGGGCTTTTACTTGAGCAAGATCGTAACCTTGTTCTTCATGACGCTGCTGATATTCATGCAATGCTGCCAAGCCTTGGTTATATAGCGGATTTGCGGAATATGCTGGATCCGCTTTTTCAAGTAAAACCAAACGCTTAGAAATCTCACTGAGCACGCCTTTGCCGAAGCCAAGCCTGAAATGGACGTGGCTCAGTCCTTTTTCAAGCCTGTGAATATCAAAAGCCAAACGGGTTTCCACACGAACCTTATCCGTGGAAGCGTCCAAGGAAATCCAACGCATGAAGCGTTGGCTTTGTGTCTTCTCCGCTTTTCTTCCATTATGGGCTTCTTTTACGGATTGCAGTTTTGCCCATATCGGACGAGGAACAATTTGTTTGATGGCTTGTTTTGCTGACATGCGAGTTCTCCTTATTGTTTTTCGTGTATTCAGATCGGTCATTCGGCCGTCATTAGGCAGACAGAACGTACAGTTGTTCGCTGTCGAAAGCTGGATAGACAATAGAGAAAGCGTCGGTGACATCGGTACGATTAATCGATACCAACGTCGGCGACGCTACGAAAATGAAAGTATGGAAAGAACGCGCAGTCAGGTAGTAAGTGCCGCTAGCTACGCCCTCCCCCCCCATTAGATTTTTAATGTTCTTCACCGCAGATGCGGGCAACATGGCTTTGACCAACTGCTTGGCTTTGCGAAGCACACGCTTCTTAAACGGCACACTCACCCGTGCGTATTGCCTTTCCACAGGCTTCATATGCTTTTTGAACACGTTGAAATCATCAGCTTCCACCGCTTCGCGGTACGCGGCAAAGCTTTCGTTCTTCAACGTGGTGCGCATGGCATACGTCTTCTGACGCTGCTCGCCGATGCCATCCAACGACGGCTTCACACGCTTGGTCGGCGTCCATTCTCCGCGCTCCTGATGCGCGTGGAGACGGTAGGCCAGTCCTTGCCTGCGGTGACGGAAACCGCCCGCTTGGGACTGGTACACCTCGGCGGAATCGGAATCATGCAGTACAATCTCGTCTCGGTGTGCATCGATGAGATCCTGCACGTCTTGGTTGCGCACCACGATTACGTTGCAGCCTTCGCCATCGTTCACGTATTTGGGAATCCATGCGTCGCCGAAGGTCACGTCGGCGGTTTCCGCGAGCACGTCGTCGCAGTAGTCGCATGCATTGTATTTGAAGTAGCCCAGACCCCAGTTGGTGGTGGACAGTTCCGCGGTCCGCTTCACCACCGGCTCGCCACCGCCGACGCGTTTCACTTCCACCGCGTAATCGGACGCGGGACTTCCGGGCGTCTTGTGTCGGAAGTCCACGCGGGCGATGTCCTCCAAGGGAACGCCCGACTCCCAAGCCTCGCTTTTCGCAAAGAAATCGGATTTCAGATGTCCGCACACCAAGCCGATGCAGTAGCGGATACGTTCGTTCAATACCGGATCCTGACGTCGCAGCAGACGAACGGCCTTCACGAAGCACGGGATGCCGATGAACAGGTAACGTCCCTCATGCTCACGCACGTAAGCCAATACCTCGCTCATTTCCACGGGATAATACTTGGACTTGGCGCCGGTCTTCAGTTCCTCGACCGAATGCGAGACCTGATAGGTGTACATATGTTCCGGATCGGGACCGTCTTTGACGTGCACGACGGCGTCGACCAGTCCGTCTTCCAGCATTTTCGAGGCAAGCCAGCTGACCATGCCGCCGGAACTGCCGCGGGAGCGCCAACCATCCGCGGACACGTACCCCACGTAGGCGTTCAGGTAGTAGCCCAGGTACTGGTCGTGCTGCACGCCAGCCTGCGAGCCGAACAGATCGTTCCCGATAACGTCCTCGTTGGCTGAGCCCGCGAAAGGGCATGCGCTCTCAACCTTGGCAGGGTTTTGAATCCCGCTCTGCATGAACGCTTGATAGCAGCCGTCGTTGTTCTTGGCGATAGTGAACGCCGGATCCAGGAATGCACAGGTTCCGCAGCCTACGCAATAGGTTGCGGAACCTCCTATGGCATCGGCGTCTGGCGAGGAAATCACTCTCTCCATGACGTTTAAGTCGCTCATCGAATTACCTTTCTCTTGATTCGACCGATGATTTTCTCCCGTTCCTCGCTGGTCAGCGACACCTTCATCGCGCCGGAAAGAAACAGGATGGAATATGCGACACCCCACACGAGGAACATGAGGATGGAATTCACTGGCAGGAAATGCGTTCCCAGCAGGCAGACGGCCGTCACGATGAGAGCCAGAGCGATAGTGGGCAGCATGTTCTTCCAGAAGTAGACCATGTCGAGACCGATACGGGTGTGGTAATACCAATTCATGAACAGACCAGTGCCGAGCACGATACTGGCTAGATAGCCGATGGCAGTGGCCCAGTAGCCCATGGTCGGGATGAAAATAGCACAAATCACGATGTCGACAACCGAAGTCAGAACGTAAATCAGGCTACGCACCTTATGACGGTTTTTCGCGCGCTGAATTTCAATGCCAGTGTTCTGGGTGAGAGGAACCATAACCGGCAGCGTCATGATCAGTATAAGCCAGTAGGCATCGGCGTTAGCGTCCCCGCCCAGATATGGATGAAATACCGTCCAAGTACAATAAATCCGCCAAACAGGTACCAAAACAGCACCATCTGGTATCGCCCCACACGCGTCATAAGCCGTGCGAGCACATTGTTGTCATCCGACTCGGCAACGATGCGATTAATCATGGGAACGAACACGTTCGACATGGTGGTGCTCATGGAGAAGAAGATATTCCTGATCTGCAACGCGATGGCGAACACCGCCACCGCGGTCGCGCTGGCCATGGCGCCCAGCAGGAAGTTCGGCACGTTGTTGTTCACCAGGTCGAAGATCTGGTTGAGGAAGATCCAGAAGCTGAACACCGCGATGGCCTTGAACATCGACCATTCCAAGCCCTTGAAGGTGAAACGCATGCCAAGCGTGCGCGTGGCATACCAGATGTTCATCAGCAGCAGCACGCTGGTGATGAACATCTGCGCGCAGGCGACGCCGACCGCGCCCATGCCGAGCCAGAGCAGGAGCACGGCCAGGAACGGTTGCGCGATGGATGTGAGCAGCTGCCTGGACTGCTGGAACACGAACTTCTCGTGCGACACGATGTAGGAATCGAACGGCGTGGACAGCAACTGGACCGCGACATTGACGGTCATGATGCCCATAAGCTCACGTGCCAGCACAAGCTCGCTGGAAGTCAGACCGCCCGAAAAGAAGCTTCGCACATTAATAGTCAGCGCCGTACCGCCAATCAGGCACAGCAACGCCACTACAGCGTAGACAAGCAGGAACATGCCATTGAGACGGCGGATGCCCAGCTCGTTGCCTTGCGCTTTCTCTCGCATGTAGAAGCGCACGTACGACCCGTAGAAACCGGCGCTCAGCAACGTAAGAGCGAACACCACGGAGTTGGTCATCTGAAACACACCATAGTCCGCCTGCCCGATGAAATGCAGCAGCAGCGGCACGTAGATGATGTTTACCAGATTCTTCGCGATGATGTTCGCATATCCGAGCAAAGCACCCGTCTTGCGTTGGCCGCTCAACCGTTCACCACCTCATGCTGTGAATCATTCGACGAATTTTGATTGAGAGCCAAAGACAGGTATGCGTTAAATCTCTCTCGCTCTCCAGCAATTCGTTCGGCGACGCCCGCATAATCAGATGCCGTTTCCAACGATAGGGGTCCACCATTGTAGATCTTGTTCTCCGTGCCCAATTTCTCGGCCAAGGTCTGCAGCCTCGAGAACATACTCACCCCATCTCTATGCACTATGGACAGAGGGGTTTCGAAAATCGATGAGAACACCGCGGCATGGAACGAATCAGTAACGACAAAGGCCGCGTTCTTAATGAGGGAAATGAATTCTGCCGGGCCAGCAGGGAGCTCGCTGCCGTCGTCACGATCGGTCAATGAAATCACTGGATATCTGTTAAGCGAATGAAGCTGCTTTAAAACATCAGACGCCTCGGATCCAATCCCGCCAAGCAGGTAAGTGAAAATATAAGGTTCTTTCGGGGTCAAAGAATCGCTCGAAACAGCATCCCACTCCTCTGGAGTGAGGACAAGCGTGGGGTCACAAATAACCTCCGCCCGCATGCCGGACGCCTCATATATGAGTTCAGCACCTCGTTCTTCCCTGACAGACAATAGAGGGAAATTCCGAACGCCCTTTGCCAAGCGTCTGCTCTGGCGTTCATCCAACGCGTCCAGGCCGATGCTCGGAGCCAACGCAATGCGCTGCTCTTTCTTGGCGAAATCAAGGAAAAACCAGTCCTCGTTATATTTGATGTAACCTAGATTCCAGACTTGGTCGCTGCCGACCGAAAAGAAAGCGTATTCTTTCGGGTTAAGCTCATCAAAGTTAACCACTCCTGTACACATGTTCTTGTTGAACCGCTGGAATGCCTCCAGTCGTTCTTCAGACATATTGTCCTCGGGATGACTAACAGGCTTCCTAAGAAGCTTACGCACCAGCTGCTTCAGGTCCCGTAATGCATTAGGTCTATCTGTCAGAACTAGCGACTCCGCTTGAAAACCTCGCGACTCATAAGCTTGCGCAACAGCGTAATTCTGTAACCTGTTCCCGTAATTGAAGTTACCGGGAAGTGTCACAATTCCCACTTTTTGTTTCTTATTTTCCATACCAAACCTTTCAGCCAAAGCGACTAGTTCTTTCCCGATAACTCACAGAACAGGTGTTTCAATGGTTCCTCGGTCGTTAATCTTTCGTGCAGGCACGCCAGCCCACGTGGTATTCTCCTCCTCGATAGGTTTGAGCACTAAAGCGTTTGCGCCGATCCGTACATAATCGGCGACTCTGCCCCCCCAATACCTTCGAGTCAATCATGAATTCCACATGGTGACCCACGGTCGGACACCTACCGTGCGCCTGCGCAATGACAACGCCGCTGGACAGAGAGCAATAATCGCCGACTGTCGATTCAGGGTTAACAATAATCCTTTCGGGATGCCAAATAAGCAGTCCTTTTCCGAACACGTTAATCGGAATCTCCGAGCAGAAACGGCGCTCATACTTCTTCAGGAGGAACAAGTACCAAATGTACGCAAGCCTGTGATACAAATTCTGCGAAACGTTATGATGATACTCGCACTTACGCAGATAAACCTTCCAGCGAACCATCGCTCCACCCGCACCTATGATTCTCTTCAGAGGATTGGAAGGCCAAGGCTGCATCCTTTGATCTTCCCGGATATATTCACGTAGGTCGCTCTTGGTGACGATCATCAGTGCCTCCTTATTCTCTTGATAAAATCAACGGCTTTTAGCAGCTCAAAAGTCAGGGTGCCGAATCCACGCTTCAGCAAGAAGACAGTGAGCCTGTTATCTGCCCTCAGACTGCAGCGCTTCCAACGGGAAAAACATTTCTCATCCTGCGCCGCTTCCCGCACATCTCTGAAAACTTGAATGAACCCGCTATATTTTGCCCCCTGCATAGCAATCTTGAGGAGGTTAATGTACTGCAGGGCCTCGCCGGCACACGCGCTTTGATAGCATGATTCTCCCCATTTCCTCGCGTATTTGAGCAGTGCGCGGTTGACGACCCTGATGTCGGATAGCTGCGAAGGCTTATAGGCCGAAGTCGAGGCGGTGTCATTCGTGCGGTAGAAGTAGAGAACATCATCCAAGCTACAGAGTGAGCGAGCCTTGTCAAACACGGGAAGTAGCTGCAAAAGATCCTCACCATGCTTTATTTTGTTATATTGCGTATAGTCGGCGGAAGGATCAAAAAGATTCAATCGTATGGCCTTTCCCCACATCTCATTGAATCTTCCTTCACACAGGTGTTTACGCCCCTCGGTGATTTCTTTTCCCGAATACAAACCGGTAGACAAAGGCGACGGAGTGTCCGAACGACCAAAATCCTTGCTACGGCAATAGCGGAAAGAGACGATATCCGCATCTGTTCCCGCTATTGCATCATAAATGCACTGTAATGCTTCCGGATGCAGACCATCATCGGAATCCACAAAGACCGCATATTGTCCCCGAGATATTTTCAGTCCAGCACGACGCGCGAGCAATGGACCTTGATTCTCACGATGCAACACTGTCACATTGCTCTTTGAATCTGCATAGGTATCCGCAATATATGCCGTTTCATCCGTTGAGCCATCATCCACGATGACTACCTCGTAATCCTTGAATGTTTGGGCATCCACGGACACAAGGCATTCAGGAAGATACTTCTCCGCATTATAAGCTGGGATAATAATCGAAAACAACATCTAAACTACCTAAACAGTCGGACCAGATTTGCGAGCTTTTCTCATCAGATAATCCGCAAAAAGAACAAATGGAACAAAATACAAGATAGTGATTTGAGGATAGTTCAGCCCATACCATGCAATTCTAAAAACGGATATACATAAGGTCGCATAAATCATGTACGTATATCTGCAAGGTTTTCGCATTAGCAAGACAATGATTAAGAAAAGAAAAAGATAAAGAAGATGGTAAATAGAATTCCGAAATTTGCTATAGGTTCAGCAAAGAACAATCCACCACCGGCAGTGGGATAAAAATTTTGGATATACATTTGGAATGAATGAGAGTCTTGCAGCAATGGTATGCAGTTAAAAGATAGCTCAAATAAGTGATACCATAAAAACAAATCCCTTTCTTTAAACAATCAACAGCACAATTGAATATATATGTCACATCACATGCGGTCGATTGAATTAGAACGGAATTAAGAACACTACTAACAGTATAATTC
>ENA-OPZZ01000664-OPZZ01000664.1-human-gut-metagenome-genome-assembly--contig:-NODE-664-length-25886-cov-4.221709_pt1 | contig 25886 bp, 24 predicted proteins | sample MGYA00242487_ERZ504511 | MGnify/ENA primary metagenome ERZ504511 (study PRJEB26092, sample SAMD00036241) | human gut metagenome | host: Homo sapiens | study: EMG produced TPA metagenomics assembly of... | reverse complement strand
AAAAGCATGACGATCTGTGCCTGGATAGAAATATCCAACGATGCGATCGGTTCATCCGCAATGATAAGACGTGGTTCCATGAGAAGGCTTCTTCCTATGGCAACTCTCTGTCTCTGTCCGCCGGAAAGCTTCTCCCGGCTTTTTTCGACAGAATGCTTTCATTCCAGTCCTGTCTCCTTCATCGGATTTCCCGAAGCCTTGTTTTCCAGCATTTCTCTGTCACGGATCCTGCGGCTGATTCTTTACAGGCTCCAGCATGATCTGCCGTATGCTCATTCGGGATTCAGTGCACGCCCGAATCCTGAAAGATCATCTGGATCTCAGTCTGCATTTTCTTCCGCATTCCGAAAGGATCCTTTTTATCCGGCACTCTTTCTCCCTGATAAAAGATCTCCCCGCCTGTAGGCCGGTAGATTCCTGCAAGCGTTCTGGCTGTCGTGGATTTCCCGCAGCCGGTCTCACCCACCAGCGCCATGATCTCACCTTCCCGGATACTGAAGGAAACATCATCCACTGCATGGATCGTATAATCGGAACGGATACGGAAATGCTGCTTCAGATTTCTGGCTTCGATCAGTACAGGCGCCTGTTTCTGTTCTGTTTTCTGTAAAAATGACGCTTCCTTTTTATCCATTTTCTGTTTACGACCGCTGTTTTCCTGTAATCTGTCCTTCAAAATGGAGGGCATTTCTATTTTCGGAGCTCTTTCATCCAGAAGCCATGTGGCTGCATAATGCGTATCACTGACTTTAAACATCGGAGGAGTCTGTTCATAATCGATTGCCAGCGCCTGGGGATTTCGAACGGCAAACGCATCTCCCGGCGGAGGATCCAAAAGAGAGGGCGGCATTCCGGGGATCGGATTCAGCTCCCCTTTTTCACCTGCAAATACAGGCAGAGAAGACAAAAGTCCCCAGGTATAAGGATGCCGGGGATCATAATAAACCTCTTCCGCTGTCCCGATCTCAATGATCTTTCCTGCATACATAACTGCAACTCTGTCTGCGATCCTTGCAACAGCTCCAAGATCATGAGATATGAACACAATACTGATCCCTGTTTTTTCTCTCAGCTCAAGAAGCAGATCCAGAATCTTTGCTTCCACGGTTGCATCCAGTGCTGTAGTCGCCTCATCGGCAAATAATATTTCCGGATCACAGGCCAGTGCAATAGCCAGAACACAACGTTGACGCATTCCACCGGAAAAAAAATGAGGCTGCAGGCCATAGCGCTGTTCTGCATCCGGAATTCCTACCAGCTTCAGCATTTCCACAGCTTTTTTTCTGGCCTCATCCCTGGATACTTTCTGATTTTTGATGATAGCCTCTGTGATCTGTTTGCCAACAGGGATCGTCGGATTCAGCGTCAGCATAGGGTCCTGGAACACCATGCTTACCTTACTTCCGCACAGCTTTTCCATTTTTTTTCTCTTATAAGCTGTGATATTCTCTCCGCAGAGACTGATCTCTCCGCTTTTTACATGTGCATTCGGTGGCAGAAGCTTCATCACACTACGGCACATAACGGTTTTTCCACATCCGGACTCACCTACGATACAAAGTATCTCTCCTTTTTTTACCGTGAGGTCAACATTCCGGACGGCCTGTACCTCGCCGTCCGGTGTGTCAAAGCTTACCGAATAGTTTTTTAATTCCAAAACGGTTTCCTGCATGATCTTTTCCTTATTTTGTAATGGTCCAGTCTTCAATATTCCACATAACACCTACGGAATGATGTCCCAGAACACGTGTGGTATCCAGTCCGTCAAGTCCGGAAACGCCTACATAATCTCCCTGGAGATAAGCAACCAGAAGGATTCCAGGTGCCTCGGCGTATGCCTTTTCGAATTCACTGTAAGCCTCTTTTCTGGCTTCCTCAGTCTCACCGTGACGGCCTTCCTCAAGATATTTGTCCACATCTGCATTGGAATAATGCATGTTATTTCCACTTGCGTCGGTTACAAAGTTTACATATGCCATATCCGGGTCAAACTGTGTTGAATAACCTGCAAGGAATCCATTGTATCCTGCATCCCAGTCAAATTTGGTAACAAGCTTTACTTCCATTTCCACGCCAGCCTGCTTCAGCATATCAGACATGACATTGGCAATATCCACACGCTCTTCTTCGTAATCACGTACCTGGATGGTAAAGTGGAATTTCTGTCCGTTTCTCTCATAGATCCCATCATCGCCTTTTTTCCATCCCAGCTCTTCCATCTTCTTTGCAAAGGTATCCAGATCATAGGAGTAGATATTGGCTTCCTTATCTGTTCCGAGAGGGTTTCTCTGGATCGGGCTGTATGCTGCCTCTCCCTGTCCTGCAAGAACACCTGCAATAATGGAATCCTTATCCAGCGCATAACTCAGAACGCCGATGGAATCTCCGTTTTCCTTCCAGAAATCTGTGCTCATATCCATGGCAGCTCCACGGTAATCTGCTGTGGTGAACTCCCAGTAATTATATCCGTCTTTATCCTTGAACTGAGAAGCATAGTTGGAATTCAGCCATGCAAGATCCGCCTCGCCGGACTGGAGCATGGTTGCCTTTGCAGTCTCATCCGATACTGTACGGTATACAACGGTTTCAATATTCGGAACCTTTCCGTAATAATCTTCATTTCGTTTCAGTGTGATCATTCCGCCGGTAGCATCCCAGTCTTCAAATTTATAACGACCTGTTCCCACCGGATTCTGATTAAAGGATGTAGTATTCACATCCTCTCCTTCCAGAAGATGCTCAGGAAGGATTCCCATGGTAAAGTAATCCAGCATGGCAGCATCATACTGATCCAGTGTAAAGATCACAGTCTGATCATCCGGTGCCTCAATACTTGTAATGTCCTGGTAATTGCTGGTGATACTGGCTCCCAGAGTTTCATCCTCTGTAAGCTCCTTATAGGTGTATACAACATCCTCTGCATTGAAATCTTCTCCATCATGCCACTTAACACCATCTCGAAGCTTAAAAGTATAGGTATTGGTATCCTTGTCAAAGGTATAGCTCTCTGCAAGATCCTCTACCGGCTTTCCATTGGCATCATATTTCATCAGTCCTGAAAAAATAAGATCCGGAAGTTCATCATGGTTATTCAGAAGGGGATTGATCGTACTTTCTGACTCACCTGCATATACCAGAGTTTTGTTTTCTTCTGCCGCAGCTACTGTTACCACACTGCCTGCAGTTGCTCCTGTACATGCTGCGGTCACTGCTGCCAGTGTTATCGCCGCATATTTTCTGCCATAGTTGATTCCTGTTCTCTTTTTCATTCTGTTTTCCTCATCTTTCCTTATTTTCAAACCGGTTATCCACACTTCGGAATGTTTTATCACGGTTTGCGTCCAAATATTTTTTCTGACTGCATCAGAGATTGCTGTAATGATTATTTACCTCACTTCTCACAAAGCTTCCCATACTGGTAATGCACATTAAAGTAATGACCAGAAAAACTCCCGGGATCACGATCACCCACCAGGTATTCATGATCAGTGCTTTATTTGCCAGTGAGAGCATACTTCCCCAGGAGACTACATCTGCCGGAAGCCCGAGGCCAAGAAAGCTTAATGTAGATTCCATGGTAATACAGCTGCTTATCGAAGAGATCACCACAAACATGATCGCCGAAACAAAATTCGGGATCAGATGGTGATACATCACATATCCAAAACTTCCTCCGCAGAGTCTTGCATACATCACATAATCACTGTTTCTTATCTGCCGCACTTCACTTCTTACAATACGTGCCAGTGCAAACCATCCGGTAATACCGATGATCACAGATATGCTGATCACATCATCGGCCTGAAGGACTGCTGACAGGATCAGGATCAGCAGAAGCGTCGGAATACTTCCGCACATTTCCGTAAACCGCATCAGAACCGAGTCCACCTTTGGCCCTGCTGTTCCGCTGATGCATCCGTAGGTAACACCGATCACAGTAATGATCGCAGCTCCCAGAAGCCCGATCACCAGAGAAACCCTTCCGCCATACCAAATCAGTGAATAAATATCTCTTCCAAGCGAATCCGTTCCAAAGATAAATTCCTTTCCCGGCGGTGTATTCAGATTCTGAAGATAAAAACCTGAGGGATCATGATTTGCCACAACATTCGCAAATACACAGCCCAAAACGATCAGAAAATGCAGGAACAGGGAAAATACCGGTTTCCCCTTCAGCCTTTCCCGAAATGTTTTTTTCCGTTTTTCAGATTCATGCTGCTTCCACCCGGCACCAACTACCTGAAAAAGCTCAGCTTCTGAAAGCTTCCGGTCAGCTACCATACCCTCACCTCCGAATCCTTCATTCTTGGATCGATCTCTTCATTGACAGTCTGTGCAACAAAACTGCTTAAAAATACGATAAATCCCGTGATCAGCACATCGATCATCAGCAGATTATAATCATGATATTTTGCAGATTCCACTGCAAGGTTTCCAATTCCCGCATAATTGAAAACAGCCTCCACAGTTACAGTTCCACCGGTTACATGGGGTACCGAAACTGCCATGATACTCACGATCGTTGGCATTACATTTCGAAGACAATGCTTCCACAGGATCTTTCTTTTGGAAAGTCCCTTGGATCTGGCAAGAAGTACATAATCCTTCCGCACCTCATCCAGGAATTTGTTGCGTATCATATATGCGTAATACCAGAGATGGCTGAAGATCATTACTACCAGCGGAAGGATCATATGCTTCATACGATTTCCGATACTATCTGCCATTCCCACATCATAAGCACCGCTGCTTGGGAACCATCCAAGATTTACACTGAAGATCAGGATCAGTACCACACCAAGCCAGAAAGCGGGCACATAATAGGCTGCTGTTCCGATCTTGCAGATCAGCCGGTCGATCCACTGATCCTCATGGAGCGTACAGAATATGGCGATCAGAACTGCCAGTATAAAGATCACAATATAAGCAATTCCTCCCAGCACCAGAGTATTTCCGATCAGCGGTTTGATCACATTCATAACCGGCTGCCTGTATTTCAGCGACAATCCGAAATCACCATGGACTACATTGGTAAACCACCTTACATACTGTACCCCGATTCCCTGATCCAGTCCCAGTCTCGTTCTGGCCGCAGCCACTTCCTCACTGGTCATCATTTCCAGGGAATCTCCGTAAAAGGACTGCAGAGGATCTCCCGGTGCCAGTCTCGCCAGCCAGAACACCACCACAGACAGCAGAAACATAACCACAGCAAGCAGAAGGATCCGTTTCAGGATCCGGATGACGAGTTTATTTTCTTTGTTCATAATTTTCCTTTCCCACTGCCCTTTACAGTTCAGACAGACATTCACATTCCGCCCTGCTGCATTCTCATGAACACAAATCACTCCACGATTTGTGTTCATATTTCAAAAGCAGTTATGACATCCAAAATCATAACTGCTTTTGAAAGGGTCGTGTTATTATTCGACAAAACATTTGTATGCACAAATAGGAGTGCGCGGAGGTTATGTGCATCACAGTGTTTTTATATACAGCACGCGGAGTGTGCTGCTGATATTATTTTATCATTTAACAGATTTCGGACAACCCCGGTACGGGGATATTGGACAGTCGGGTTTTGCATGGATATGTATTCCATATAAAAAACGGGACTTTTCTGTATCAGGAGCCTGTGTCCCGTGCAGAAAAATCCCGTCTGGTCTTTTGCTTTATTCTTTTATCACTTCCCGGAAATCTGAAGCCTTTCCTTTCACGAATCCCAGAAAATCCTTTCCCTGTTCACTGAGCTCTTCACCTCTCCGACAGATGCACCCGTAAACAAGTTTCTGGCCTTCTCCCGGAAATGTATATTTCACGGAGGAATATCCCGGATCACGGCCGGAAAGATCCGCACCACTGATATTACACAGCTCTCCGGAGCCAAGAAGACGTTCCACGATATAATCACTGTTTGTTACGACTACAGTCTCTGCCTCCACTGCGGAATGACCGTTTTCCTCTACAAGGTTCCGGTAATTATCCGGGGAAAATTCATCGGGAAATCTCTGGATCAGCCTGAGCTGGGACATATTAAAATCTCCCTCATCTGCTGTATCTGCTTTCCCTTTCCCGGTATAAATATTTACCTCGGTTTCCGTCAGCAGCTCAAATTCCAGGTAATTCCGGGAAAGAAAATACTGGAACACTGCCAGCTGATTCTGCATCACATAGGCGAATCCCATATCATCCTGTCTGGCTTTCACACGTTTTATGATCTCATGGGTATCTGCTGCGTAAACCTGATAATGAAGGTCATCGCTCTTATGTGCTTCATAATACGTTACGAAGGTATCCGCAAACCAGGAGCTGGGATGAAAGCATACACACAGGTTGCTTTTTGCAAGTGGCTGTGCCTGCATTTCCAGTTCATCTATATTTTCCAGGATCCTCTGCACATGGATATATGCACGTTCTCCTTCCGGTGTCAGCTCTATGCCCTTTGCATGACGGACAAACAGCTGAGTACGCATATCGTCTTCCATGGAACGGATCACCTTGCTTACATTTGACTGCGTGGTAAAAAGCAGCTCTGCAGCCTGGCTGAAGGAGCCTGTTTTGGCACAGGCCGCAAAATACTGGATCTGTTTGATATTCAGCATGCTCCTACCTCGTTTTCTTCGCAAAGATCAAAAACATCGGGGTCGGATTATAAAACTCATCTTTTTCTGTATAAATACGTTTGCTGATACCAAGATCAAAGGAAAATTCTTCCACACCTGTACGGCTCAGCGTTTCCAGATCCCATGCCGGACGCAGAAAAGAGCTGATAGGCAACTGCCGCTTAATATCCTCACATTCCTGCATCAGTTCATCCTGGATCTGATGATGGGCATGATTCTCCGGAAGATCCGCAGTGTCCGCAAAGTCTGCTGCCCCGTAATTTGCATCCAGATTTATCATCACTCCGCCCGGTTTCAGTACGCGGAACCATTCCTGATAAGCATGCTCCGCGTCCGGAAGTGTCCAGGTAAGATTCCGGGATACGATCACGTCAAATTCCTCATCCGGAAAATCCGGAGCTTCTGCATCCATCACCATAAACCGGCAGTCTGCTTTTTCTTCCTCAGCCAGCTCCTTTGCATGAGTGATCATATCCGGCGTCAGATCGATCCCGGTTACCTGATGGCCTTCCTTTGCAAGAAGAATGGTAAAAAATCCGGTTCCGCAACCTACATCCAGGATTCGGAGATTCTTTTTCTCAGGCAGATACTTCTTAAGCTCAGTCATCCAGCGGCCTGCAAGTGCACTGTGAAGCTCTGCTCTTCTCTGTTCCAGAAAGCTGTCGCTGCGCCTGGTCCAGTACTGAGCGATCCTTGTTTTCCGCTCATCTTTTTCTCTTACGATATTTCCGTAGGTGATCACAGGGCCGCCTTCCACAACCTGAAGGCTTGATACCTGATAAAGGATCACACCATCCATGTCTGCGCGACAGATTTCCTGGACATTTCCCTCATAATCACGGATCTCTCCGAGATACTCATCCTGATGAACGATATCGCCTGGTTTCTTGACCGGGTACCAGAGACCGTTGACACTGGCACACTGGTAACGTACGTCATCCATCTTCAGAGGATAATAGGTGCTGTGGGAGCGGATTCCTCTGTAGGCCCCAATGCTGCAGAGAATATTCCGCACATCCCGGCGCATGGAATCCACTTCCTCCCGCTGCCAGGTTCCCATACATCCCCTTTCCAGAAGCACAGCCGGAATATCGCAGGTACTTGCCGCATAATTATAGGCGCCGCCTGTACTCACATTTGACTGTACCATATATGGGACATCAACCTGCTCTGCCATTTTTCGGGAGGCTTCCACGATCTCCGGCTTTGCCACGCCTGCAAAATATACATACGGAGTCAGCTCCTCATAATCGTCACCACCGTGAAGATCGATATAATAATCCGCCTTCCGGATCAGGGATTCTGTGATAGCTGCCGCCAGACGTTCCATTTTTGTTCCGTCCTTTTTGCCCGGGAAAACACGGTTCAGATTTTTTCCGTCTTCCCAACTGATGCTGCCTGCACGCTTCTCAAAGTCTTCCCGGTTCAGCACCTTTACCAGAACCAGCTGGCCCTTTACCTTTTCCGGCTTCAGCCGCTTCGACAGCTCGATCAGAGTCTGGATTCCCACATACTCTCCTGCATGAAGACCTGCTGTGACGAGAACGGTTTTTCCCGGATCTTTTCCACGGATGATGGTTGCCGGAAGGACAAATTCTCCATCTCCGAGCTCAAGAAAGCCTTCTGTTTTTTCTCCTGCCGCAACCGGAAGATTCAGGAAATGATCCGGTTTCACACCGGTTACCATAAACATCGGTGTGGACTGATAATTCAGTCTTTCTTCCTCACTCCAGACCGTTTTCCATATTTCTGTGTCTGTGCGGATTCCAAGAAGTCCTGCTTCTCTGAGAGTTTTTACATCCCAACGGGGACGGCTGATCTTTGACAGCGGTACCTGGAGGGCAATCCGTTCCATGCGCTCAATATCCGTACAGAGATAGTGATCATCCAGGCTGTTGTTTTCCACATTTTTCCGGTCGTTTTCGTAGGCCTTACGCTGCTCTTCCTCATAAAGATAGCCGTACCAGTTGGCATCAAAATTCAGAAGCCTTCCTCCTGCCTTCAGTACACGGACCCACTCTCTGTAAGCAACATCAGGATGCTCCAGATTCCAGGTAAGATTTCGTGAAATGACTACGTCAAAGGTATTATCCTCAAAATCCAGCTTCTGTGCATCCATCCTCCAAAAACGGATGTTCCGGCAAAGATCTCCCGCATTTTCCTTTGCCTTTTCCAGCATTCCTTCCGTATAATCTACTGCATCTACATGATATCCGGCTTCTGCCAGGATCACAGGAAAAAATCCGGGGCCTGTTCCGATATCCAGGATACGGATCTCTTCCTTGGGCTTGTCCGGAAACTGACTGGTCAGCACCTTAAGCCATGCGTTTTTCTGCGTTCCTGCAAGCTCTTTATGATTCACTTCGGAGTACCCTTCTGTACGGGTGCTCCAGTAAGATTCGATTTCATCGAGAAGTTTTTCCACGTTGATTCCTCCGCACTTTTCTATTCACGTGAGGGAGATCAGGTCCCTCACAGGTCACGTTTAATGTACCAAATTGTCAGGGTATTAACAAGCCCCTAGGGGGGATTCCCAAAATTGCTCTGCTGATAAAATCCCCAAATGCCACACACTGCTTCTGTACTCCTGTCCACCTTGTAATTCTCCGAATGCTGTGGTATCATCCTGGCTGTAGTAATTCAGTAATATAACCGAAATTGAAAGGATGGTTCATATACAAATGACAACACAGGAACTGGCCTATGAAGTTATCAGCCGTTTAAAAAAGGAATATCCGGATGCAGACTGTACACTGGATTATGATGATGCCTGGAAGCTTCTTGTAAGTGTCCGTCTGGCAGCTCAGTGCACCGATGCCCGGGTCAATGTAGTAGTTCAGGATCTCTATGCAAAATACCCGGATGTGGCAGCCCTGGCAGCTGCAGAGCCGGAAGCGATCGAAGCCATTGTACGTCCCTGCGGCCTTGGAAAAAGCAAAGCCCGGGATATCAGCGCCTGTATGCGCATTCTCCACGAACAGTATCACGACAAGGTACCGGAAGACTTTAACGCACTTCTGAAGCTTCCCGGTGTGGGCCGAAAAAGCGCAAACCTGATCATGGGTGACGTATTCGGCAAGCCTGCCATTGTAACAGATACTCACTGTATCCGCCTTTCCAACCGCATCGGCCTTGTCCATGACATGAAGGATCCGAAAAAGGTGGAAATGGCTCTCTGGAAGATCATCCCTCCGGAAGAAGGCAATGATCTCTGCCACCGTCTTGTCAATCATGGAAGAGAAGTCTGTACAGCGCGGACAAAACCTTACTGTGACCGCTGCTGTCTCAATGATATCTGCGAAAAAAATGGGATTTGAATGTATGCAGTTCAATAAACCTTCAGACCCCGGAAAGGAAAAACATAATGAATTTCAAAAAACTGGAAAATAATCTCCTGGATATGATCCAGGAACAACAGGTAAAGATCGGATACATGAGCGGAGTTACCCGTTTTTATTATCCGCTGCAGTCTCTGAACCGCCTTCTTGGCACAGAGCTTACGGAAGAAGAAATGCAGCATGCAATGGAAAAATTCTCAGATTATGCCTGTGACCGTCTTGGAAAAGTAACGGCTTCTTCCAAAAACGGACGTTTCTGCATCACCCTGCCGCCTCAGGCCTCGGACTACGTTCACGAAAACCGAAAGCCAAGTGAATTTCTGGTACGCTTTATAGGCACAGTTGCCCGTCATGGCTGTACTCTGGATGAAGTGATGGACGTTTTTCATGCTTATTCTGACCATGTACACGTAGAAAAAACAACCGGAACCGGATTTGATTATCTTGTATATTTCGAAGACGGGATCCCAGATGACTACCGGTATTGTCTGTCCCTGGAGGGTGAGCATATGATCTATCATAAGTTTACACCGGAAGACTATGAAGATTTCGGATTCTGATCTTAGAACACCGGACAAGTTTCCACACACTGCTTATTGCTTTTCGCAACCCTGCAGGAGATTTCCTGGATTTGATTAAAAAACCGCCGGTCTGCAGACAGATCGTAAAGCGGACATTCGCAATCCGCTTCGCTACTTGCTCATGAACGCAGTCGCTTCGCGATCTGCGTTCAAAAAATCCTCTGCAGATCGACGGTTGTTTTTATTTTCTATGCCCGGAACTTCTTCTGCATCTCCCGCACCATATCTTTCCTCTTAAACAGAAACAGCCATACCAGCATCAGGAAACTGACGCATATGCAGATCAGCGACGGATACAGCACCGTCACCACACCGGCAACCAACAGGATTACAGGAATCACTCCTCCGAAAGCTCCTGCTTCCAGAAGATAGATCATATATTCCGCCACCTCCAGCTTCTGTACCGCAGTGATCACCCACATGGAGCAGATCACAGCAAGCGCAGCCAGAGGAAGCAGATAATCCACAGACCAGCCACGCCAGCCGGTAAACACATCCCAAAGCACTCCTGCAACAGCTGCGATCACCAGCTGCCACATCTCATTCTTCAGAAGATTCCGCCGCTTCACATAAGCCACTGAAACCATCAGCCAGGTGCAGAACGCCCCTGCAGTCACAAACCAGGCCCAGCCTATATGACCATCCAGCAGATAATCGATCAGATTACATACCACAGCCAGCACAATACACAGAAATGTAAAGCTTTCAAAAATCTTCATCTGCTGCTTCTGCTCCTCTTTCTGTCCTGGAAGATCATTCTCCCGAATTGTACAGGACACCTGCTCATTTTTCAGTCTCTCCACAAAATTCCGCTCAATATTTCCATTGGGGATCTTGGACGTAAAACTTAAAACCATCTCATCACCAAAAGAACAGGAACACAGTTGCAGACTGTCCGTGCTTGCAAAAAGTCCGAATCTCTGAATATATTTCCGATATTCCTCCGGCATCCGGATGATCCCCACATTGGAATAGATCGCCGTGATTGACCTTCCTCCCAGGGTCGTCCCGGCAAGAAGAAACGGGGTTTTGATCTCCAGTGGTACCAGACGCAGGATCGGATTCTTCTCCAGGCTTACGAGATCATTAAGCTTTGCTTCGATCACGTCCTTACTCAGTTCCTTTGCAAACTGCTCCTTTACGGATTTCAAAATATCCTCAAAGGCTGTATCAGACTGAAAATAACAGCTTATCTCAATCCATCCGAAGAAATTTGCCATAGACCGGGATGGAAAATAATTTCTCAAATTTACCGGGATCATCAGACCAATGGGCTTTTTCACCTGATTCTGAGGCACTTCTTCATGGATCGCCCAGATAAGTGTTGCCGTAAGAAAAACCGTGATCGACACACCGGCCGCTTTTGCACGGGCGTGGATCTCTTTTACCGGAATACAGACTTCCGTGATACTCATATCCTCCTGCCTGAGCTTCTCACCTTTTAGCTGGAAGGCAGGCTTCTTGGACTCTCTCTTTCTTGGCGCATCGGAGGAATAATACTGAGAAAAGCTGTCCTCCTCCATATCCCTGCCCGTAATGTTCTCATCCGGAAAAAGCTCCGGAAGCTCTGCGGATGAGTGCGTCTCCTGAAGATAATTTTTCACCAGCTCCATCAGAAAATGCATGGCTCCCGTTCCATCCGTCAGCGCATGAAATACCTCGAAGTTGATCCTGTTCTTATAATAGCTCACCCGAAAAAGAAGCGTTTTTTTGTCCGGAATATAAAGTCCGCTGCAGGGTGCACCTGCTTCTTTCTTTACCACTGCCGGAATATCACGTCTCTCCAGATAAAACCAGAACAGTCCCTTTCTTAAAACTGCACGGAAAAGAGGATATTTTTCCAGTGTCCTCTCCAGGGCTTCCTGCAGTGTTTCTTCTTTTATCTCTTCTTTCAGTTCACAGTAAAAACGAAATACCCTGGTGTCATTCTTTCCTGTCACCGCCGGGAACGCCAGCGCTGCGTTGTCAAGTTTTCTCCACTGTGCATATTCGTTCTTCATGATGCTTTCCTTCTTCCTGTTCCTCTGTTTCCAGAAAACGATTTACATATGCAAAGCTCTCCTGCACATGCAGAAATTTGATTCCCAGTGCAAAATACCCGTGAAACGCACCTGCGATCCTGTGCACTTCCACACGATTTCCCGCTTCCTTCAGCTTTTCACCAAATGCCTCTCCTTCATCCCGAAGAGGATCGAACTCAGCGGTAAGTATCAGTGTATCCGGCATATTTCGAAGATCCTTCTCCAGGATCGGCGCAAAATATGGATTCCTCCTGTCTTCCGGACAACTCTCATAGAGTTTCAGATAATCTTCCATCTTCTCTGCTGTGAGAAGATAGCCGGTTCCGTTTGTTTTTACGGATTCAAAGGGAGAGTCTTCCGTATAACAGTTGTTCAGTGCCGGATAAATAAGAATCTGTTTTTTCGGAAAAAATTCTCCGCGGTCTCTGGCCATCATACATACAGCCGCTGCCAGATTTCCGCCTGCACTATCTCCCATAATGGTGATACGATCCGGATCCGTATTCAGAAGAAAACGATTGGTGTAAAAAATCTTCGCAGCTGCATAACAATCCATCAGTCCCACCGGGAAACGGTATTCCGGTGCCAGCCTGTATTCAACAGACGCCACGATCTGACCGGTAGACTGTGCCATTCTGGCACAAACCCGCTGATAATTCTCTACACTTTCCGTAACCCAGCCACCACCATGGAAAAACAGGATCACCGGTGGTTTTTTTCCGAAGGCGGCACCGTTTTCCATGTCCTCTTCTGTTGGAAAAAACAGACGGATCGGCACTTTATAGTCTCCGTTATAAACTTCCGCATCCAGTGTCCTGTAAAAGATCCTCATAGGATCCATCTTCTTAAGATCTGCCAGCTTTCTGGAAGCCTCCACTTCGATCCCGCCATAGGAAAGAGCATGGAGCACTGTCCGCACGGCACGTGGCATAGCAGTTTCTCTCCCGGTCGGAATGCCCGGAACTATGACCGGGCGGCTTCTTCTGTTTTCTTTTCTTGTATAGATATATTTTGTTTCTGTTCCATATCTTCCAGGAATGCAGACTTGTTTCACGCAGGTACGCCTGTAGGCAATCCTCTTCAGAATCTCATGATCTGTACGGATGATCACTTCCGTTCCCTTATAGCCCCGGATATAATATCTGTTTTCTTTCTTTTTTATACGTGGTTGTCTCAATCGCAGTAAATATTTTCTGATTACTTTTTCCTCCGTGGATTTTTCCTTTATTTTCACCTATGATAGCATCCGCAGTCTATGAGTACAAGTCATAGTAAAAAATATACTGCTGCATGATCCCACGCATTCCTCTGTATCTGCGGTTGGGAAATCCTCTTTTGTAATGCACGTCCATGACCTGACGGATGTGGGTATCTATGGGAAAAGCATCCATATGATGCAGTGCAAACAGGCAGATACACTCAGCTACCTTTTCTCCCACACCACAGAGCTTCATCAGCTCCTTCTTTGCCTGATGGTAACGCATATCATAGATTTTTTCCAGAGAGATCTGGCCGGATGCAATGGTCCTGGCCGTTACTGCGATATATTTTGCCCGGTATCCCAGGCCGCATCCTCTTAACTCCTCTTCCGTTGCCTGACTCAGCGCCTCTACAGTCGGAAAAGCGTAGTATTCCACACCTGCAGATGAAATTTTTCGCTCTCCGTATTTCCGGCAGATGGTTTCGATACATTTGCGGATACGCTTGATATTGTTCTGCTGAGATATCAGAAACGTAACGATCATTTCCCAGAGATCCTGTCTTAATATCCGTATCCCGTCTCCTGCCTTTATTGCGGCACCCAGATATTTATCCCGTGGATTAGCAGCATTCATGTAAGCTTCATAATCCGTATCCAGATCAAAATAAAGCACCCAGTAACAGATAAATTCCTCCTGAGAGCAGCAGAAATCCACCACTCCGTCTTTCTGATACATTTCCAGATACTGGTCTCCCGCCACCATGGAAAAAATGTCCGTCTCCAAGCTTTCTCATCCGGAAGCACTGTCCGGAATCGCATATTTTATCAAGGCTGAAATGTTCCAGCTCTACTGTGATCATGTCTGTTCCTCTCGTAAATATTTTTCCTTATATAATGTCCTGTATTCTCCTGGTGTCATCCGGTACCGTTCCCGGAATACCCGGTTAAAAGTCCTCTGACTTTCAAATCCGCATTCATACAGATATCCGTAATACTTTCATCACTACATTCCAGATGGATCGTCACATAATTCAGTCGCTGCTCATTGAGAAACTGATTGAAATTCCGGTGAAAGGTTCCGGGAAAAAAACTCTGGACAATGCGAACCTGCTGATGCCCAGATCTCTGGCCATCCAATCCAGAGACATCTCCCTCCTCCATATGATAAAGCTCCTGTCCCATACCAAGCTCCAGAGTTCCCTCTGTGATATAGATAAACTCTATGGAGTTATGAAGATGGGGTGAAGCATGGGCTGAGGTCCGCAGATGAATATGGAGATTCTTCCTTTTTTTCTTCGTATACTGGAAACATAGATTTTTCTCTCCGCAATATTTGACTACTTTTTCTGTGTTTTTTGGCACGTAATATTTCCGAGAGTTTATTATAATGCATTTGTAAGTTAAAGAAAAGAGGAGGAAAACAAAATGAAAAAAATCATAGAATTTATCAAATATGCGATCAAATGCTACATGGAGATCAATGCAAGAAATCCATACTTCCGCTAAGAAGATCCACAATAATATCTGAGGTCACGGATATTTTGTGTGGACCATGCGCATGAAAAAACTGAATAAAGGTCAATAAATGACTTGTGCGAAAATAATATCACCTGGCATCATGAAGTATCTCCAAAGCCCGTTTATATCTTCCATGCAGCCGTGATATCTGTTCAGTAGACATATTTTCGCAGTCAGAAAGACGTGTTACATCAGAATTGTGGAGCAGATCAGCCTGCTTCACTTTTTTTGCGATCGGATTTTTCCGAAGATTCCGGATATAATCGAAATAATTCATATTCTTATCTCTTGTAAGACAACGTAATGCCTCCACAACCTCTTCCGGAAATTCTCCGGTAAGATCCTCAAATGTGATCTCTGTATCTTCTATCACATCGTGCAGAAGTGCCGTACATACACTGAGTTCATCATCCATTTGCTCCGCTACATGAAATGGATGAAAGATATAAGGTGTCCCGCTTCGATCTGTCTGTCCATGATGTGCCTCGTATGCCACCTTCATAGCTTTTTTCGTCAAAGCTGTATAAATCATAGCTGTGCCCCCCGTCAGGTCTTTCGACCTCCCGTTCATACTCTGTATTACACAGTATAGCATCTATATTTCCTATATACAAGGATAAAAAGTTTTATATATCTATCATTTTTACTTATATACGACAATTTTCTGATTATAATATCCTCAAAACTCTGCTGTTCTTGTTACTTTTCACTGGTAATGTTCCGCGAGGTGTTTTTTGTGAGCGAAGGTCACAGAAAACCCGAGACATACCGCGCGAATTTATGCGATCAGCATAAATTCTGTGCATCGCGAAGCGTGTTACTGAGAACGGAGTGAACAGTGACCTTATTTGGATCTTTCGTTCGGTCATGAACTCGCTTGCCCTCATTCTGAAATTGGTATATACTTACCTTGGTCAGGTAAAACTATTCATATTCGTGGTATTACACGAATCACTTCATTTTAAAAAAGAAAGGAATCTTACCTATGAAATTTATATATCCCGCAGTTTTCCGTCCCACAGAGGACAAAAAATACAATGCTTTTTTCCCGGATCTTGCCTGCTGTGAAGCCAACGGTGACACGCTGGATGATGCCATCGAAAATGCCAATGCAGCTGCATACGACTGGATCTACACAGAGCTTATGGAATTTGAGGGAAAGCTTCCTCCGGTTTCCGATGAGAGCGATCTGGAGCTTCAGGAGGGAGACGTTGTCCGCAATATCTCTGTAAATATCCGCTTCCAGGATGGCTGGGACGAATAAACTCCCGTATCACAAAAACAAAGGCGACATTTAATATTATTTTCAATAAATGTCCGTGTCGAAAATGCCTGTTATGCAAAAAGCATCCAGATCGGTAATTGTCCTTTATTACCGATCCGGATGCTTTTATTATACGTTTCTTTATTGTTCATGATACTGTCTGAAAAATTTACGCAGTCCGTCCAGTGCTTTTACCAGCACTTCTGTCTCATTCTCATTCAGCTCTGCGATCACCGCTTCTGTCATCTGCCTGTGAAACTCCGCATGATGATGATATGCCATACGTCCCTTATTTGTAAGCTGGATAAATACCACACGCCGGTCCTTCTCACTTCGTTCTCTCTTCACATAGCCTTTTTTTACAAGACTGTTCATAGATGTTGTGAGGGAGCCTACAGTGATCTTAAGCTTAGCTGCAATGGAGGACATGTTCCCTCCTCCAAGACCTACAGCCTCGATAATGTGCATATCATTGTTGGAAATATCTTTATATTTATCTGTGATGATGGCTTCCTCCTCCAGTCGGAGGATCTCATTGAACAGATTCACCAGCACGTCATTTATAACTTCCCGATTGTCCACTCTACCCGCTCCTGTTTCTCCGGAGTAAAAAGGCTTCTCCGGTTCTCTGTTTATGAAGCCATCGTAACATAAATATGGCATTTTTTCCACTGGATTTTTACTTTGCGGGATACAAAATCACTGCACTTATTGCTTCTACATTTTCCGGAAACGTTCATAGCGATGTTCCAGAAGCTTCTCCGACTCTTCTTCGCCATATTTTCTCAAGAAAATCCGCAATTCCGTTTTCCAGATAACCTGCAATATCATTTATGTTCTCACGGCTTACAGGCTCTGCTTCCGGGATCACATGCTCGATCATCCCCATCTGGTAAAGGTCTGCAGCTGTGAGCTTCATCACTGCTGCTGCTTCCTTCGCCTTTTTGCTGTCTTTCCAGAGAATGGAGGCAAAGCCCTCCGGGGACAGGATGGAATAAACGGAATGCTCCAGCATCCATACCTCATCTGCCACAGCCAGGGCAAGGGCACCTCCGCTTCCACCTTCACCGATCACAACGGAAAGCACCGGCACTGTGAGACCTGCCAGTGTATAGAGATTTTTAGCAATGGCTTCACCCTGTCCACGTTCCTCTGCTTCTAACCCGCAGAATGCACCTGGTGTATCTACAAGACAGATCACCGGACGGTGAAATTTCTCTGCCTGCTGCATCAGACGCAGGGATTTCCAGTACCCCTCCGGAGAAACCATTCCGAAATTCCGGACAATGTTTTCCTTTGTACCCTCTCCTTTTTCCTGTGCAAGAACAGTTACCGGCTGTCCGTGGAAAAGTGCCACACCACCGATCACTGCCGGATCATCACCACAGTGACGGTCTCCGTGAAATTCCATGAAATCGTCAAAAAGTGCTTCGATGTAATCCTTTCCTGTAGGGCGTGTTTTGGCTCTGGCAAGCTGGACATGTTCCCAGGGAGTGAAATCTCCGGATGGGGCGAAGTCCGGCCAGATCGTATTATCTTCCTCAACAGTTTCCATTGATTCCTTATTGTCAGGATTGAGCCTGTTTTTAATGTCTGTATTATCGGACTGTACATTATTCAGGACTTTATTTTGATGCAATCTCAGAATATCTGCCAATACGATCCTCTGCTCCTCACGCTTTACGATCTTGTCCACAAAGCCGTGTTCCAGAAGAAATTCAGCTCTCTGGAAGCCTTTGGGAAGCTTTTGCCCGATGGTCTGTTCGATCACTCTGGGACCAGCAAAACCGATCAGCGCTTTCGGCTCTGCCAGGATAATATCTCCCAGCATGGCAAAGCTTGCAGTCACACCGCCTGTTGTCGGATCTGTGAGGACCGGCACATAGAGAAGTCCGGCATCGCTGTGCTTCCGAATTGCCATACTGGTTTTTGCCATCTGCATCAGAGATACCAGGCCCTCCTGCATTCTGGCACCGCCGGAACAGATATAGAGGATTACCGGCAGTTTCTCCTCTGTGGCACGTTCAAAAGCCCGGGTGATCTTTTCTCCCACGACTTCTCCCATACTGGACATCATGAAACGGCAGTCACAGACACCAAGTGCCACAGGTATCCCTTTTATAGTACACTTTCCGGTAACTACAGCCTCATCAAGCCCTGTCTTTTCACGAAGCCCCTGAAGCTTTTCTTCATAGCCTCTGTACTGAAGGGGATTCTGTTCTTCCATGTGAGCATCCCACTCCACAAAGCTCTTTCTGTCTGCGATCATTTTGATTCGACGGTAAGCGGGTACATGGAAATAATTTCCGCAGTGGGGACAGATGTATTGATTCTGCTTTACCTCGTCTACAAAAACCGCCGCTTTGCAGGCGTTGCATTTACGCATCAGGTTATCCGGCACCTCCGGAGTGTTTTCCTGTTCCTCACCCCGGATATCCCTGACTGTTTTTTTGAACATGTGCTTAATTCTCATTGATCTTCACTCCCGCAATGATATGGCTGGCAAGAAAGCCAGTGTCAAAATTTCCGGACTGATAATCCTCATCTTTCAGGATTTCGTACTGATAGTCAATATTTGTATCGATTCCGTCAATGATCACCTCACCAAGAGCACTCTGCATTTTTGCAATGGCGTCTTTCCGGTTACCTGCATGAACGATCAGCTTCGCAAGCATGGAATCATAATATGGCGGGATCTTACAGCCGTTATACACACAGGTATCCACACGGATCCCGTTTCCTCCCGGAAAATGCGCTCCCTGGATAGTTCCCGGCGAAGGACGAAAATTTTTCTGAGGATTTTCAGCATTGATCCTGCACTCAATGGCGTGTCCCTGGATCCGGACATCCTCCTGAGCGATCTCAAGAGGCATTCCGGAAGCGATCTTCAGCTGCTCCTTTACAAGATCGATCCCTGTCACCCACTCTGTCACCGGATGCTCCACCTGGATCCTTGTATTCATTTCCATAAACCAGAATTTTCCATCCGGTTCCAGAAGGAATTCGATCGTTCCCGCATTTACATAACCGGCTGCTTTCGCCGCCGTCACCGCCGCATGACCCATTTTTTCTCTTAATTCCGAAGAAACTGCAGCACTTGGAGATTCCTCGATCATCTTCTGATGATTCCTCTGGATGGAGCAGTCACGCTCTCCCAGATGGATCACATTTCCGAAGCTGTCTGCAAGGATCTGAAACTCAATATGTCTCGGATTTACCACGAAATGTTCAATATACATAGTACCGTCGCCAAAAGCGATCTCAGACTCTTTTCTGGCAGTTGCATAGGCTTCCGGAAATTCCTCCGGTGTATTTGCCACACGCATGCCTTTTCCGCCGCCGCCAAGAGCTGCCTTGATGATCACCGGATAACCGATCCTCTCGGCTTCCTTAAGACCGGTTTCAATATCCTCCACATCCCCTTCGCTGCCCGGAACTACCGGAACACCAGCTGCGATCATAGTGCTTCTTGCAATTTTTTTGTTGCCAAGCATGCGGATGACCTTTGATGGCGGACCCACAAATGTGATCCCGCATTTTTCACAGAGCTCCGCAAATCTGGCATTTTCAGAAAGAAAGCCAAATCCCGGATGAATGGCATCCGCACCGGAAACCATGGTTGCGCTGATGATCTGTTCCATATTCAGATAACTCTGTGCAGATGGCCCCGGTCCGATACAGATTGCTTCGTCCGCCAGCTGTGTGTGAAGGCTTTCCTCATCTGCCTCAGAATAAACCGCCACTGTGGCAATTCCCATTTCTCTGCAGGCACGGATAATACGCACCGCGATCTCGCCTCTGTTGGCGATCAGTAACTTTCGAATCATACAATCACCTTACCCGATCATAAATGTAAGCTCTGCCTCTACGGCAACCTCTCCATCCACAGATGCCACTGCAGAACCAATGCCTACAGGACCCTTTCTGCGGATGATCTTTGTTTCAAGACGGAGCTTGTCTCCCGGAGCTACCTTTCTGCGGAATTTACACTTGTTGATGCCTCCGAAATAAGCGGTTTTTCCCTTCATATCCTCCAGGGAAAGAATGGCTACCGCCCCCACCTGTGCCAGCGCTTCTACCATCAGAACACCCGGCATTACCGGCTCCTGGGGAAAATGTCCCCGAAAAAAATCCTCGCGGAAGGTCACACATTTATATCCGACAGCAAATTCACCCGGCTCATAATCTTCAATATAGTCCACAAGCAGAAACGGATGTCTGTGTGGAATGATCTCCTCGATCTGTTTTACATCAAGATGCTTCATTCTCTGTCCTCCTGTAAAATCCCGGAGAAAACCACCGATCACATGATCTGCATTCTTTTTCCCCGGAATACTCTCTCTTATTCTCTGATTCTGATCTGAAGGTACTTATCGGATGCGGAAAAGCTTCTGACCGTATTCTACCGGCTGTCCGTTCTCCACATAGATTTCTGCGATCTCGCCGTCAAAATCGCTTTCGATCTCATTCATCAGCTTCATAGCTTCCACAATTGCAAGAACCTGGCCTTTTTTCACCTTGTCTCCCACCTGAACGTAAGGCGGAAGATCCTGGGACGGTGCAGCATAGAAGGTTCCTACCAGCGGAGATGTTACCAGGCTGCCTGTCTGATCTTCCCCGCTCTGTGGTGCGGCTTCTGACTGCTCAGTACCTTTCACTCCCTGTGCTTCTGCCACAGTTTTTCCTGTCACTGCCATTTCATCTGTTGAAGCCGGCACCACAGGATCTTTGCCTGCCGCCGGTGCTGTATTCACTGCCCTGCGGACTTTTCCACCGGTCATTCCTGCTGCCGGAATGTTTTCCACAGTTTCCCCCATAACACCCTGGATGATCTGCGGCTTTCCGTGTTCCATACTTAAGGTCAGATCTGCTGTCTCATATGTAAAGGCAGTAAGCTCTGATGCAGATACGTGATCGATCAGTTCAAGGATCTGGTTAAATTCCATAGGTTCAGTCCTCCTCATACTTCTTTACAAGCAATGTTCCGTTGTGTCCTCCAAAACCAAGGGAATTGCTCATTGCATAACGAACTTCCTGTTTTGCCGGAGCGCCGATCATATAGTTCAGATCAAGCTCCTCATCTGTTTCTGTTGTTCCCACTGTCTGATGGATAAATCCGTCCAGAATGGATTTTACGCATACGATAAACTCAACAGCTCCTGCTGCGCCAAGAAGATGGCCCACCATGGATTTTGTGGAATTGATCTTTACATCCTTGGCAGCGTCCTTAAACGCAAGCTTGATAGCTCTTGTTTCAAACAGGTCATTGTGATGTGTTCCGGTTCCGTGTGCATTGATATAATCTACCTGCGCCGGTGCAACACCTGCTTCCTTCATGGCATTTTCCATAGCACGTGCGGCGCCGCTTCCGTCCTCAGCCGGAGATGTGATATGGAATGCATCTGCAGTTGCACCGTATCCCACAACCTCTGCCAGGATATTGGCATTTCTCTTTTTGGCATGCTCCAATTCTTCCAGAACAACCACACCTGCACCCTCGCCCATTACAAAACCGCCTCTGTCTTTATCAAACGGAATGGATGCACGCAGCGGATCTTCACTTGTACTCAGTGCAGTAAGACTTGCAAAGCCCGCGATACCGATGGGGCAGACAGCTCCCTCTGTACCACCGGCAAGCATTACATCTGCATCACCATACTGAATGGCACGAAAAGCATCTCCGATGCAATGTGTTCCTGTCGCACATGCTGTTACCACGTTGGTACATTTTCCCTTTGCACCGGTAGCGATAGAAACATTTCCGGCTGCCATGTTTGTGATCATCTTCGGAACAAGAAGCGGATCCACTCTTGAAGGACCTTTTTCCATAAGCTTCTTCTCATTGGTCTCGGTAGCCTGAAGGCTTCCCACACCGGAGCCGATGATAACGCCTACCATGTAAGGATCTTCCTCTTCCATCTTAAGCCCGGAATTTTCCATGGCTTCCAGTGCAGCTGCTACAGCATACTGGGAAAAAGGCTCCATTCTTCTTGCAGTTCTCGGGTCCATGCGATCCTTTGCCACAAAATCTTTAAGCTCTGCTGCCAGCGTTGCCTTATATCCTGTCGAATCAAAACGGGTGATCGGTCCGATCCCCACCTTTCCTTCTTTTACTCCGTTCCAGAAGCTTTCCACATCATTTCCGATCGGTGTTACTGCTCCAAGTCCTGTTACTACTACTCGTCTTTTCATCAATCTATCCTCCTGACTCCGGGGAGCCTCCTTTACATTGCCATTCCGCCGTCTACGCGAAGTACCTGTCCTGTGATGTAACGTGCACCGTCTGATGCCAGAAATGCGGCTGCCTTTGCCACGTCTTCTGCTGTTCCCATGCTTCCCATGGGGATAGATGCCGCAATATTTTCTTTTACTTTGTCAGAAAGCACGTCTGTCATGTCTGTTTTGATAAATCCCGGTGCAATGGCGTTGACCGTGATTCCTCTGGATGCCAGCTCCTTTGCAGCGGATTTTGTAAGACCGATGATCCCGGCTTTGGATGCCGCATAATTGGCCTGTCCTGCATTTCCACGAAGTCCTACCACAGATGAAAGGCTGATGATCCGGCCGCTTCTCTGCTTCAGCATCATTCTGGACACATGACGGATGCAGTTGAAGGTTCCTTTCAGATTGATGTCAACAACTCTGGAAAAATCTTCCTCACTCATTTTCATGAGAAGTCCGTCCTTCGTAACTCCGGCATTATTTACCAGAATATCAACACGTCCGTATTTCTCTGCAACGGCTTTAAAAAAAGCTTCACATGCATCAAAATCTGCCACATTGCACTGCAGGATATCTGCCTGGCCACCGGCTGTCTCAATCTCTGCTTTTGTTTCCCGGGCTTTTTCTTCTGAGCCGTTATAATTGATCACTACAAGATTTCCTGCCTTTGCAAGTTCCAGGGCGATGGCTTTCCCGATTCCACGTGCACCGCCTGTTACGACTGCGATTTTTTTCTCTGACATATGAATTCCTTTCTGATGTTATGCGGTCGTCCGTGATCCGCATTTGTTACCTGGCATTTCTGTCTGCTGCCCTATGCCAACTTTACTTTTGATTCTTTATCTGTTTTTTCCAATATTTATACCAGTTCCCGGCAGACCTTCTCTGCATCTTCTACGGTCTGGATGTTATATACTTTTACATTTCTGTCGATCTTTCTCATAAATCCGGCAAGGGTTCTTCCCGGTCCGATCTCAATAAATGTATCTACTCCCTGACGGATCATATTTTCCACACTCTGCTGCCAGCGCACGGAAGAAGAAATCTGTTTTTCCAGAAGTGCTTTTGTTTCCGCCGGATCTTCCACATACTCTGCGGTCACGTTTGTCACATACGGGATTTTAAGTTCATGAAGTGTGACACCCTCCAGAACCTTTCCCAGTTCTTTTCCTGCAGTGGCAAGCATTGCGGAGTGGAACGGTCCGCTGACATTTAACGGGATCACTCTTCTTCCTCCGGCTGCCTTCAGCTTTCAGAGCTTCCGCAACTGCCTCCGCAAGGCCTTGTGATCACGATCTGGCCGGGACAGTTGTAGTTTGCAATGCTTACATCGCAATGTCTGCAAGCACTTTCCTCGATCTTCTCTGTCTCCATTCCCATAACTGCTGCCATGCTTCCCTTACCTGCCGGAACTGCCTGCTCCATAAGGATTCCTCTTTTTCTCACGGTAGTAACAGCATCCTTCAGTTCCATGCCGCCGGCAGCTTCAATAGCGCAGTACTCGCCAAGGCTTAATCCTGCGGTTACATCCGGGTGAAGTCCCATCTCCTCTACCACCTTCTCCATGGCAAGACAGGTGGTGACCAGTGCGGCCTGTGTATATTCAGTCAGATCAAGCCTGTCATTTTCTTCAAAGCAAAGTGCTTTCATATCCAAATCCAGCCACTTGCCGGCAGAGTCGAAAACATCCTTTGCTGTATCGTATTTCTCATAAAAATCTTTTCCCATTCCGGCCTTCTGTGCACCCTGGCCCGGAAAGATGAATGCTGTTTTTCCCATTTATTATTCCTCCACAAGAAAGCTGTTTTTCTTTACAGTCTCTTTTGTCTCTCTGATCAGTCTTGCCATCAGCTCCTTACAGGTCGGTACATCCTTTACCATACCTGCGATCTGTCCGGACATAACGCTTCCGGTTTTTACATCGCCATCAACAACAGCCTTCCTGAGACCACCAAGTGTCAGCATTTCCAGTTCCTCAAAGGATGCGCCTGCTGCTTCTTTCTCCAGATATTCCTTTGTCATAGGGTTTCTTAAGGTACGGACCGGATGACCTGTGGTACGGCCAGTTACTCTTGTGTCGATATCTCTGGCTTTCAGAAGGAACTGTTTGTAATTCTCATGTACGTGACATTCCTCTGTTGCCACAAATCGGGTTCCCATCTGTACGGCTTCTGCACCCAGCATAAAGGCTGCCGCGATCCCACGACCGTCTGCAATTCCACCTGCTGCAATTACCGGGATCTTTACTGCATCCACGACCTGCGGTACCAGCGCCATAGTGGTTGTCTCTCCGATATGTCCGCCGGACTCGGTTCCCTCTGCTACCACTGCATCTGCGCCACAGCGCTCCATTCTTCTTGCAAGAGCTACAGATGCAACGACCGGGATCACCTTTACTCCGGCAGCTTTCCATGCTTCCATGTATTTTTCCGGGCTTCCGGCACCGGTTGTTACTACCTTGATTCCTTCTTCTACTACGATCTTCGCAACCTCATCGGCACTCGGACTCATCAGCATGATATTTACACCAAAAGGCTTATCTGTCAGTTTTTTCGCCTCACGGATCTGCTCACGTACCCACTCTGCCGGTGCATTTGCAGCTGCGATCAGTCCCAGGCCGCCTGCCTCGGATACTGCTGCTGCAATGTGATGATCTGCCACCCAGGCCATACCGCCCTGGATGATAGGATATTCAATACCAAGTAATTCTGTAACTCTTGTTTTCATCTTTTACCTCCGGAAAATTAAATCAAGCGGATAAAAGCATCCGCGGTTTATTTGGATCAAGCGGATAAAAACATCCGCATTCACTACGTAGCCTTATTTTAACAATTCATTAACAGGGCTTTAATACTCGATCAGGCTTGCTCCGTACGTCAGTCCGCCGCCGAAGCCTGCAAGGACCATTCTGTCACCCCGCTGCAGTTTTCCACTTTTTTTCATCTCATCCAGGAGGATAAGAAGACTTGCGGAAGAAGTATTGCCGTATCTGTCCATATTCATAGGGAACTTGGAAATGTCTTCGCCCAGCCGCCTTGCTGCAGAACGGATGATGCGCTCATTTGCCTGGTGGAGAAGATAATAACTGATATCTTCACAGGAAACCTGCTCTCGGGAA
>ENA-OPZZ01000658-OPZZ01000658.1-human-gut-metagenome-genome-assembly--contig:-NODE-658-length-26007-cov-8.167929_pt1 | contig 26007 bp, 27 predicted proteins | sample MGYA00242487_ERZ504511 | MGnify/ENA primary metagenome ERZ504511 (study PRJEB26092, sample SAMD00036241) | human gut metagenome | host: Homo sapiens | study: EMG produced TPA metagenomics assembly of... | reverse complement strand
TAGAAATAATCAATATAGTTCAGGCACATTTTCTTTTAAAGATAAGTAGTGTAGCAATGACGGTAACAATAGCAACTAAGATAACTTGCATTATGGACTCCTGATTGGTTGTGTTTTTGGTGATAATAACTTGCCGTAACACAATAACAATCAAAGAAGTAACGATTGTTGCAGGAACAGATTTTCTGATCATGCCAATAATAAATGACCACAGAGACAGCACCATACATATAATCACAGTGGTTATTGCCATTGGTATCCATGTTCGGAGCATTGATGGTTGAAATGTTCCCTCCAGCATATTAAAGGATTTATCCGCAAATATAATATAACTGCTACAACAGATATATCCAATCATCATTGAAATCGCTGTATAAACCATGATTATAGTTAATTTGCTGGCAATCAATTTTATTCTGTTTAAAGGATAAGAAAACATAATCGTAATTGTTCGATGATTATATTCTCCAATAACCAGCTTTGCCGTTAAGACCGACGAGTACACAAGAAAAATGAATGACATCAATAAGCCAATGACAAGGTATGTGCTTTCAAATGTGTCTTTGACCTGTTTGGGTCTGTCATGCTATCCCATAAAGATATTGTAATGAAAAGGATGCTGAAAAGAATTGCGGCAAACATAAAGATAATATTTTGTGCAATACCAAATTTTTTCAGTTCCAGTTTGATCAAATGTGTCATCTCATTTTTCCTCCTCTGTAAGCTTGAAAAAGAAATCTTCCAGTGTGTCTTGCTTGCGTCCCATGCTCTCCAAACCAATCCCGTTCTCAATGATGGCTTTTGACAGAGCTTTACCTGAAATATCAGAATCATAAATGTGGATAAATTCTTTATCTAATACACTAAAATTCGTGATTCTCATGTTTTCAAGCAGTGCAGCAACACGAGTCACATCGTCAACCTGCAAGCTGATATAATCTGTTTGATGCTTATGGATTTCTTCGATAGGTAATTCTGTTAAGAGTTTTCCGTGTTGAATAATTCCAATCGTATCAGCAAGAAGATCCACTTCGGATAGAATGTGGCTGGATATAAAAATAGTTGTTCCATCTTCTTGATTTAGCCGTTGAAAAAAGGGTTCGCATTTCACGAATCCCCTCAGGGTCTAAAGCATTGATCGGTTCGTCTAAAATCAAAAATTCTGGCTTTGCCAGAATAGCTCTTGCAATAGCAAGTCGTTGTTTCATACCCAACGAGTAATGACAAACTTGTTTTTTCTCGACATTCTGCAAGTCCACCAAATGCAAAACCTCATCGATTCGTTCCTTGTTGGGAAATCCCATATACTCACAGTGCAGCTCTAAGTTTTGTCTGGCAGTCATTTTATCGTAAAAGTATGGATTCTCAATAATAGAACCAACCTTTTTGAATATTTCATAACTGTGACTGGTAACTTTTTCGCCTAAAAGCTGAACCTCTCCAGCATCTGGCTGGATAAGACTCAAAATCATTTTCATAACCGTGCTTTTTCCTGCGCCGTTTGGACCAACAAAGCCATATATTGCCCCTTTAGATATATGCATATTTACATCGTCTGTTTCTGAATGAGATTCAGCTTGTGATAGTGAAAACGAAGCAGATCGGGATTTTCCGCAAGGGTTTTTCTAAATTCCGAATACTGCTGTACCAAGGTTGCGTGGAAACGAGGGTCATCCAACTTTTCAGCCAAGTCTGCGGTTTCGTCAGGGAAACCACGAAACGGTTCCTGATGAAGAATTGCCAGATAGTTGCTGGAACGGGCTTCTTCACTCAAATCGTGATAAAGATGCCACAGGGATTCTGCCAACTTCTGACGCTCATATCCGGATGCTTCTACCAGTTCCACATTAGTTGCGAACCGACCATTTTCAAGCAGTTCTCCAATGCGCTCGGCAACCGTTTCCCAAGAAACGATCTGCGCTCTGGGGCTGTCAATGGCAGAGGAACCTTTGGCAAGGTGGATACCGTCCTCGGCATACCACGCACAGATATTCCCGCTATCTTCTTTCAGACCATAGCCGCCGTGATAGACCTGCTTTAAGGTCTGAACGATTTCTTCCAACGGCTTCTGCTTCATATATTCCAGCGCTACGACTTTTCGGGCTTCATCGGTATTGCTACCAAGCAGAAGGAAGTGGTCGATTTCTTCCTGGGCAAAAGAAAAAGCAGAGGGCGTAAAGCTCTCTGCTCGGTCGATAAAACTGATTTGTTCATTTTCGGAGAGGAAAAGGTTCAGACTCAGCTGTTGATAAGCTCCGTCATCACGACTTCCTCCGCCTGTGCTTTCAGGCTGTTCATGTGCTGCACCCACGCCATCTGCTGCGTTTCCTTGTCCGGTGCGGGGCTGTCCTTCAGGTACTGCTCCATCAGAAACTCCACTCTGGCTTTCGCTGTTTCCTCGATCTCCCACAGGTGCGGGAACAGGCTCTCCGTCAGAATCATGTCGTTCAGGAGCATCGGATTGTTCTGTTCCAAAAATGCTCGACGCATCCTGCCGTACTTGCCCAGAGGTTTCTCTCCCTCGTTCTCCAACTGAAGGTTCGGAATCTGATAATCTCCGGCCTGTCTGTAAGTCATCTCGCTCATAATCTGTACTCCTTTCGGTAGCTTTAATCTGCTCATGTTCTCCAATCGCTTTTTCGATTTCCTGAAACATCCTTGTGCTGATGGCATTCACCGCAGTACCAAGGGCATTTACCGTCTGTCTGGTGTTAAAATCAAACACCTTCTGGAAATCCTCATGCTCGAAGTAGTTGTCGGGACTTTCCACGAACCGGCAATACATCGTATAGGATACGCTGTTTGCCACCGCATTTTTGAAAGCTACTTCGATGTTGAGTTCATCATACTCCTCAAGGAAGCTGTTGGCAACGATGTCGAGGAACTGCTTTTTGTAATCGTCCCAATACTCAGCCGCCAGTGCGGATGCAATATCTTCAAGCTGTGCTTCCAGTACCCCGTCAGCGGCAACACCGAAGGTACGCTCCATCGCTTCCATGACATAGGAGCGGTTTTCAGGCGTCACCTCCCACGGTTTCAGTTCCGGGGAAGAACGGCGAACGCCGGTATCCGCCACATCAAACACATAGCGCAGATACGGTTTATCCCTGTTCATCACAAACAGAGCAATGCCGGTAGAGCCACGCTTTACATATCTGCGGTAATTTTCAGCGTTCCAGTCCTCATAGGGCTTGCAAAAGGTCGCATTGGGGCGCTGAGCATAAATCATCACCTGTTCCGGATAGGTGAACTCATAGTTGCGGGACATCGTTCTCAAAAACGAAGTCCAGTTATCTGTGTTCGAGGTGATTTTCCCAATCGTTTCTTTTGCTAATCCGGAATAAAATCGCTCTTTTGCGTTCATTGTATCCCTCCAATCCTATCAATCCGGATAAAGGTTCAGCTTCTCAAAGGCGGCATCGTCCATGGCTGAAACTTTACGGAGAACCGAGTCTGCCAAAGCAAAAAGCTCTGACTCGTCCTCCGAAAGCTGTTCCTTCATCAGTGTCAGTGCTTCACACAGCCCTGACCTTGTGCCAGGGCTGTAAAGCATCATCATGTTCCGCTCATCCTGTGTGAAATCCATCATTCAATCTCCCTTTCCGGGTGGCTCTTGGGCGGCTTATGGGAAACATCCGGCACGGGCTTTTCCTTTAACTGCTCCAACACCGAAGGACGTTCCTCTAATCCGGACGCTTTTCCGTTATTGATGATACCGTCAATCATCCCATAATCATCTTCCATTGCCATCTCTGCGTTTTTCAGGTAGTTTTCGGACTTCATAAAGTTTTCCAGCTTCTGAAACCCAACAGAATCTACATAGTGAAAGGATACCTCACCGACTACCTTTAAGGCTACGATGTCGCTGACCGACATACTGTGACCACGGAAATCATCCGGGTGGTCAATATTGAACTTTACATACAAATCTTCCAGCTGCCGATTCACATCCTCGGACATAGAAATGGAGCCATGATAGACCACCTCGTAACGGTCAATCTCAGGCTCCATTTCTTTCTTCTGAAGGTAGCTGTAATTTGCAAACATGAGCGGGATATTATCGTCTACATCTTCCCGCAGCTGAAGAATCGCATAGGAATCCGTGGGGCTTTCCAGAAAAGCAACCATTCTGTCATCCGGGGTGGTATTTCCGTGAACATCATCCCATTTTTCGTTTTTCATATCCGTGTCCTCCTTATCGTTCAGGCTCTTTGCGTTTGGGAGAGGGACTGGCAGGCGCAGCTTTTTCTGCGGCCTGTGCCAGTTTTTCCATGACCGACTCACGCTTCGGAGAGTCGAGCTTATCCAGCTGACTTTTCAGCACTTTGGCAACCTCAACCGCAGTTTCCTCACGGGCTTCTTCAATGGCTGTATTCAGGAACTCACGATACGGAGCCGTATTACCAGCGGCAAGATCTGCCTTGATTTCTTGGATATGCGCCTGCACATCATCGACCTGATCCATATATTCATAGGGGTCGAAGTTCTCTGCAAAACGGTCGAGCTTAAAAGCAAGCTCAGCGATAGGGTCATTGACCACCACCGCCTGTCTGCCGACTTCAAAAGCCTGCTCCATGACATCCTCATAGAACATTGCCCGCAGTTCCCGGCGCTCCAGCCCGAAGGATTCCAGAATATCCCGGCGGACTTCGAGCATGGACAGTTCAGGGTTATCAACCTGACCGCCATCAATCTCGTTGTAGTTTTCATCCAACAGGGTGTAGTCGTAACCATCTTCGCAGGTCTGCACCGCAAGGATTCTATCCTTTCCGACCTTCCATGCGGCTTCATCGCCCATAATCTCAGGCTCCGGCATATAGCTTGCGCCGTTGCGCTCCATAATTTCTGCAAACTGGCAGATATGAAACACATTGTATCCGATCTGCGTATGATACTCGTCAATGAAGGTGCAGGGCTTCACAACCATTTCATCCGGGTAGTGAATCTGCACACAGCTGCCATCGGGGATATGAAACAAATCCTTATAATGGCTGTCGATAAATCGGATTTCCTTACCATCCGGGTTGTACTCATTTGTCATTTGCGCTTTCCTCCATTTTCAAATTCCATACTGAACTTCGTTTTGCCATCATCTGATACCTCCATAAAGACGGTGGCATCAAAGGTGTTGCCCGTTCTTTCGGACTTGCAATTCTTGAGCTTTACCTTGCCGGAACCAAGCAATTTCTGCGCCGTGGCAGAAGTCATGCTCTTGCCGATGCTCGCAAAGTAGCGATTGTTTTTCCAGAGGGCAAATTTGCAAGCTCTGTTGGAACAGAAAAATGCCTTGGCTTTGTCCTCTACAGCACTGCCGCAGAGCGGGCATTTGCCGATAGAATTGGCTTCTTTCGACATCATAACCTCGGAATCACGGATTACTTCATAGTTCTGAATCAGACCGGCAATCACATCTTTGATCTCGTCCATAAAGTCCTCGCTGGCATATTCGCCTTTCTCAATGAGCAACAATTTTTCTTCCCAATCCGCCGTCATGGATGGGGACTGAATCTGTTCCGGCATGACTGTTACCAGAGCCGTACCCTTGTGGGTCGGAATCAGGTGTTTGGTTTTCTTATCACCCTTACGCTCCAGAAAACCGATGCGAACCAGCTTCTCAATGATACCGGCACGGGTCGCAGGCGTTCCCAAACCTTTGCGCTCCACCTCATCAGGCATTTCGTCCGCACCGGCAGTTTCCATAGCAGAAAGCAGAGTATCCTCGGTAAAGTGTTTAGGGGGAGATGTTTTCCCTTCCTTGATTTCCGTGCCGCTGACGGTCATTTCGTCACCAACGGAAACAGAAGGGAGTGTCTGCACGTTTTCGTCGGATTTTGTCGAATCATTTTTCTGAACCAGAGCTTTCCATCCATCCTGCACAACAGTTTTGCCTTTGGTGGAAAACACGGTACCGCCACAGTCCAGCTCAATAACTGTCTCTGCGTATCGGTGCGGATCGCCAACAGCTACGCACAACCGATTCGAGATCAGTTGCAAAATTGCAAGTTCACCCTTGGGAAGTTCGCTCAGATTGCATTTCTGCAATTCTCTGGTCGGAATGATGGCATGGTGATCTGTGACCTTTTTGTTATTCACAACCTGCTCTGCATGAACTGGTATGTTATCCACATCCTCCACGGGGAATGTGTGGAAAGCCAGCTTTACGAGGTCGGTCAGGCTATGTGCCATATCTTCCGTCAGAAACCTGCTGTCGGTACGGGGATAAGTGACCAGTTTCTTTTCATAGAGGTTCTGCGTGTAGTCCAAGGTCTGCTGTGCCGTGTAGCCAAGCACACGGTTGGCTTCTCTCTGTAAACTGGTCAGGTCATAGAGCGCAGGCGGCTTTTCTGTTTTCTCCTTACATTCAGCTTTCTGAACGATTGCCACCGAACAGCTTTGTTTGACAGCTTCGGCTGCTGCCTTGGTTTTGAAGCGTTCGCTTGCAGCCGTAAAACCATCCAATCCAATCTGAACTGTGTAGAACAGTTCAGGCTTGAATGCGGAAATGGCAGCTTCTCGCATAACAGCCATAGCAAGGGTAGGGGTCATAACACGACCAACATTCAGGGTCTGCCCGTAAAGGGTCGAAAAAAGTCGAGTAGCGTTAATACCAACAATCCAGTCGGCTCGTTCTCGACACAGTGCTGCTTCATACAAAGCATCATATTCCGTTCCAGACCTGAGATTTTCAAAGCCCTCCTTGATTGCTACATCTTCCATCGAGGAAATCCAAAGCCGCTCAAACGGCTTTCTGCACCCGGCTTTGTGGTACACCAACCGAAAGATCAGCTCGCCCTCACGACCGGCATCTGTTGCACACACAAGACTCGCAACATCTTCTCTGGCCATGAGCTTTTTCAGAATCCCAAACTGTTTTTTCGTACCGGCAGAAACCTCATACTGCCAGTCCATCGGGAAGATAGGAAGGTCTGCATAAGCCCATTTGCTGTACTTCGCATCATAGACTTCCGGCTGTGCCAGCTCCACCAAATGCCCTACACACCAGCTGACCACATATCCGTTTCCCTCTAAGTAGCCATCCTCACGCTTGGCAGCACCTAACACTTTGGCAATACTCTGTGCAACCGAAGGCTTTTCAGCCAAAACTAATTTCATTTGCATCTGCTCCTTTCACAAAAAAATAAGCAGCCACACACCGTAGTGCATGACTGCTATGTAAAAAGTTCGGAAAGGATTTTTGCAACCTGATACAATTTTCTGTTCTACAATCTCCGTCATAATAAAAATATCTCCATCATTTCAAAAGAGAATGACGGAGATATTTCACCTTGCTTATTCTTGTAGCAACCAATCGGCTATATCGTGAATTTCGATTCCTTCATAGCTATATTGGGGATGTTTGGTTCTGGCAATAATCATTTTCGGATAAGCGTCTCGAATCTGAAGCAGAGGAGAGCATTCTCTCTCAAATGTTTCCTGCCCGGAAATGTTGTCGCTGACCTGAATATAAATCTTTTCGCTACCTCTCTGAGCAACAAAGTCGATTTCCTTTTGATAGAGCTTGCCGACATAGACATCATATCCACGGCGAAGAAGCTCGATACAAACAACGTTTTCATATACTCTGCCATAGTCTATATTTCTGCTTCCCAGTATTGCATATCGAATACCGCTGTCACACAAATAGAACTTTTCAGAGCTTTCAAGGTATTTCTTACCTCGGATGTCATATCTCTTAATATCATAAAATACAAAAGCATTGCACAAATACTTAATGTACTTGCCGACGGTTACATGATTGGTTGGAGTCTCATTTGCTGTCAGTAGCTGACTGACCTTATTCGGAGAAGTCAGGTTGCTGATATTATCCATAAGGAACTCGCTCAGACGTTGTAAAACCAAAGTGTCCGGGAGAGTATATTTCTGTACCAAATCCCTTGTAACAATCGTTTCGTAGACCTCTTTGATATAGTTTGTTCTGTCTTTTTCGGTTCTATAAGCATAGGAACCTGCTAAACCGCCCTTGATAGCGTACTCATCAAAGAGCTTATCTTTGTCACTAATATCATCATAATACTGGCAATATTCCTGGAAGCTGAAAGGAAACACATGAATTTCAATATAGCGTCCGGTAAACAGAGTTGCCAGATCTGCACTCAACAGGAAAGCATTAGAGCCTGTTACATAGATGTCGTATTTTCCCTTAGAGTACAGGCTATTGATTGCCAACTCAAACTTGGGACACATCTGAACCTCGTCTACAAACAGGTAGTTCGTTTTGCCTTCTTGATAATGTTCTTCCACATAGGCGTGTAAGGCATGGTATTCCTTGATTTCTTCATACGCCAAATCCATGAAGTCGATGAAGATAATATTGATGTTTTCAAAATGGCTTTTCAGATACTCAATATACGCCTGCATCAGCTTGGACTTACCGGAGCGACGAATGCCCGTGATGATCTTGATGTCAGGAGTGCCATTCAGTTCAATGATTCTATCGAGATACTTTGCTCTTGTAATTGTTTTCATATCATCACCCGCTTTCAAAAGTCGAATATTTTCATTTTTTGAAACTACTTCGATGTACTTATTATACTGTCTGCTAATAGTATATGCAAGAGGTCGCTTTCAAAAACACAAAATATTTTATTTTTTGAAAGTGGAGGCTATGTAAAGGCAACCCGAAGGCTGCCCCAGGCATCAAGCCTATCCTGTTTACACAGGTTCATTATCATCTTCATCGACGGAGCTATCTTCATCGTCGTCCTCAAACTCCGGATCGTACCCATAGTCCTCGTCATCGTCCACATAATCAGCATCTGGGTCAGGCTTTGCCGCTTCCTGTGCCTTCTTCTTTTCCTGGACTTTCTTAAATACGAAGAATCCACCACCACAGGCAAGCACAATCAGAGTAAGAATCGCCGGGAGCATATTTGTGGATTTCGGCTTTTCCTCCGGTGTCGGTTCTGTAATTTCAGGAACTGTTTCAACTACTTCCGGCTTTGTTTCCTCAACCGGCTTGGTGAACTCTGCAACTTCTTCCTCGTCCATCAGCTTGAGCAGGTCGGCTTCATCCACCTGATTCAGAAAATGCACGGTTTCCTCGCCCTTATCATCACGGTCAATGATGATATAGAAGTAGTTTCCGTTTTTGGTTACAGCGGTAATGAACTGCTTTCCGCTTTTCGTAGGCGAGCCAGCGTCATCAACCAAAGTCAGATTGCCGTCGGGAGTAAGCGGTAGCATCGGCTCCTCCGGCTCTGTTTCGGGAACTTTTTCTTCGACCGCAGGTTCTTCAGTCGCTACGCTTTCATCTACATAGGCAAATGCCGTTGTAGAAAACACGCCAAAACACATTGCACACGCCAGCAATGCGGCTCCAATTTTCTTAAATCTCATTCTGCGTTTCCTCCTCATTCATAGTATTGATCGTATCAGGCTTCGGAGCCATATCCGCAGCAAACATACGGAGCAGCTCGGAAAGCTGTTCGGGATTCAGGTTCGCAGCATGAACCATCTCATGGATTTCGGAATTTTCCTCCTCACGGTATCTGCGTTCCAGGTCTTTCACCTTAGCATCCCATTCTGCCCGTTTCTTACGGGCTTTTTCAAGGTCTGCACCTATTCTGTCTAACTTGGCACTCAATCGCCATCCCTCCTTTAGTTTCTGATTCTGCCGAAGCAGTAAAAATGCTGTTGCCAGTAATTCGATTCGATAGAAGCGTAGGAAATGGGGTTTCCGCAGTGGATCATCATACCATTGCCAACATAGATACCAACGTGTGATGCACCGGAGGTATCATAAGTGCCTTGGAAGAAAATCAAATCTCCCGGTTTGGCAGAGCTTTTCGGGATAATGTCGCATACGCCCATCAAACCGTTTGCGGTCAAACGACCAACACTCCAACCGTTTCCGCAGTGATTGATTACATAGGAAACAAATCCGGAGCAGTCAAAGGAGGTAGACGGGCTGCTGCCGCCCCACACATACGGGTATCCCAGATATTTTTCAGCTTCCCGAATCATATTGGCAAATCTTGTGTCTGTCAGCGCTTCGCCCGGAATATCATAATCGGTGTACTCGCCGCCAGGGGTGGCGTAAATGTCATTTCCGAAAATATCCGGTCTGTTGCCCCTTGTCTGAAGCAAAATTCTATATCGCTCCATATCATCTTCCGACAAGCCGGAATTTGAAATCACACTGTTCAAGCCCTTATTTCTGAGCTTCACATTCAGAATATAATATTCGTAATCTTCTTCCTCTGTTGTTGTCTCTCCCGTTTCGGGATCAGTAGAAGATGTTGTTCGTGTACGAATCTCTACTACTTCCGTCAGGGTCAGCTCATATTGTTGCTCAAATAGCCATTGCAGGGTAGCCTGCACCTCATCTCTGGTGTAATCCTCAAACTTCACCGTCAAATACGCCGCCAGCTCATAAGGATTGTGGTTGATTTCATCAAGGTCATACCGGTACTCGTCATATCCGCTATGAGTACGCTCGATATTATTGATTTTATTGCGGAGCGCAGCTTCCAAAGCCTTGTAATCATTGTCCGCACCAATAATATCTTCCTCTTTTGCAGTAAAAGAAGTTCCCAGAATGATCTGTGTGCCGCCTTGGAACATAGCCGAACAAGACGAGAACATCCCTGAGAGTATCATAAAAAGCAGTCCGGCAATCAAAACAAACAGAATCGTTTTAGAGTGTGTGGTGCAGAACTCCGTTACTCTTTCTGTGATGTTCTTGGCTCCCTGAGCTGCTTTGCCCGTTGCCTTGCCTGCACCCTTAGATGCAGAAGCCGTTGTCGAAGCGGTATTCTTACCGGCTTTGGCGGCAGCATATTCTTTCTTGATTGCCCTTTTCTGTTGCCAACGGGAAAAGGGATTGGAACCGGCATCGGGGTTGTCCTTTTTGAACTTCTCATACAGGGCATTTACATTTGCTTTATCTGACTTCTCAACCAGCTTTTCCGCCTTGTCGTAGGCTTTCAGCTTGTGACTGTAAACGGCATGATCGACGGTATAGACAGTGGATTCAACAGCCTTGGTCGTTTCCTGCACAGCCTGAACGCCGATATTATCATCCTCATATTCTGACACCGCCCGATGTGCTTTGGATGTGAGCGTGACTGCGGCACCACGGCTTGCCATGTGCTTTGCCACAGATGGGCGCTCGATTTCCGTAAACTCCGCTTTTTCAAAACGGAGCTTTGCTTTACGGGAACCGGCTGCATCTGTTTCCAGCTTTAGCTTCGGCTTTGCCTTTTTAGAAGCCAATTTGTCTGCCGCTTTTTCAGCCCTATCAACCGCCTTATCTGCACGGTCGGCAGCTTTCTTCACATGAGAATCTGCAAGGTCATCTTCGGTAAAACGGAGTCGTGTAGGTCTTTTCGCCATACATTACGCCTCCTTTTCCTGTGCCACCTCGTTTAACTTCGTGGTCATAATGCGATACAGTTCCAGATCTGTCGGGAATCGGTCAATGAACGGCAGAATCACATTGCCATAGAACAGAAGTCCTTCGCCCTCACCGGAGTTGGTTACATAGGACAGCTGATGCGGCGAAATGTTCAACCGCTGTGCCAGAATACTTCGGTCATCGCTTGCCTGATTCAGCATATAGATGAAATCAGAGTTTTCGAGGATGTTGGCAATCTCCGGGGAACGAAGCAGGTCTTTGACATTCTGAGTAATACCGGTCGGCAAGCCGCCCCATTTACGGAATCGCTTCCAGATTTCTACGGAATAGGTTGCCGTCTGTTCTTCCTTCAGAAGCAGATGGAACTCGTCAATATAATATCTGGTCGATTTACCGGCAGAACGGTTGGCAGTTACACGCCCCCAGACCTGATCCTGAACGATCAGCATACCGATTTTTTTCAGCTGATTGCCCAGCTCCTTAATGTCGAAGCACACCAGACGATTCTGAATATCCACATTGGTTCTGTTGTTAAACAGTTTCAGAGAACCCTTAACATAGATTTCCAAGGCGGTCGCTACATGGTGGGCTTCCTTTTCGTCCTGTTTCAGAAGGGCATCATACAAATCCTCAAGGATCGGCATATTCTCAGGGGCAGGATTGTCGAAATATCTCTGGTAAATCTGATGCACACAACGGTCGATAACCGTCTTTTCGATAGGCTGCAAGCCATCCTTACTGCCCATAATCAACTCACAGAGGGACAGGATAAAATCAGCTTTCAGTGCTACCGGGTTGTCATCCTCAGAGTAGTTCAGGTTGATGTCCATAGGGTTGATATAGTTGGTACTGGAGGAGCTGATTTTTACCACCTGACCATTGAACTTGTGAACCAGAGCCGCATATTCCGCTTCGGGGTCGCAGATGATAATATCGTCATCCGTAACCAGGAACGCATTGGTGATTTCACGCTTTGCGGAAAAGGATTTACCGGAACCGGGAGTACCCAGAATCAGTCCGTTGGGGTTCTTGAGCTTCTTTCTGTCCACCATGATAAGGTTGTTCGACAGAGCATTCAGCCCGTAATAGAGCGTTTCTCCACCATTCTGGAACAGCTCCTGCGTGGTGAAAGGCACAAAAATAGCCGTGGAACTGGTAGTCAGGCCACGACGAATCTCAATCAGGTTTTGTGCCAAAGGCAGGCTGCTCATCAGTCCGGATTCCTGCTGAAAATCCAAACGACGCAGATTGCAGTTATGCTTCTGGGCGATGCTCTGTGCCTGGAACACATTGTTCTCCAGTTCCTGCTCGGTGCGCCCGGTGTTCAGCACCAGAAATGTCACCATGAACATTCGCTCATTCTGGCTCTGCAATTCTTTCAGAAGTGACTTCGCATCTTTACCATAGGTAGCAAGGTCAGATGGGATAATGTCCATGTCATAGCCAGAACGCACAGCCTTTTTCTGTTCCTCGATTTTGGAACGGTCAAGCTCGGTGATGATTCTCTTGATGGTCTTAATCGCCGCAGTCTGGTCAACCGACTGGATGTGCATGGTCACGATCTGCGTGGATTCCATATCCAGAAAATCCGCCAGCATACGATCAGACAGGTCTGATGCCGTAATTGCCAGATAAGACATCGAACCGAAGATACTGCCCATCTGGAAGGTGCGGTTGGTCTTAAAGGCAAACGCCGTCGGAGCAATGAAGTCCTTTACGGACAGCCCGGATTCCACAAGATACTTCCAATCGAAGAAGAACTTATCATTATCACCCATGTGGAACATAGAGTGCATCAGATGCAGCCGCTCTTTGCCGTTCATGGTAGTGGCAATGACACCCAAACGCCGAAAGTTATTGAGCAGATCGTTTTCGATATGGTTGAGTCTCGGCTTTGCCTGCCGCATGGATTCGGCTTCAATGCCGAATGTCAGGTACTTGGTTTTGGTCAAGCCGTTGTTGCCCTGCGCCAACTGCTTTTTCAGCATCTGGCTATACTCGGCACGGACGGGATTGAAGCTGTCCTTCTTGAACGGGATACGGATACTCTTTTCAAAGCTTTCAGCATCGGTACTCAGGTTCATAAAGGAAAGCTCAAAGTGAATGGAGCTGTCAAAGAAATTCAGGAAACTGCACCACTCATCGAAGATGGCAGTCTTATCTTCCTGCTGTGCCAGCTGATAGTTGATGTCCTGAAACTGAATGGTCTTGGTGTAATAACTGTCAGTGACACGGCAGATGCCATCCGGGAACATTCTCTGAAAGGGAATGGACTGCTGTGCAGTCTGCGGAATACCGTTGTCCTTCTTTGCCCGTTCCACAACAGCTTTAATTTCTCGCTGCTGCTTCCGATTCAGATTTGCAGGCATTTTGATGTTTCTTGCCTGTGGCTTCTTTTTGAAAAACAATTCGTTCAACCTCCTTTTCCAGTTTGTACTGACGCATCAAAGCGTCATAATAGTTGTCCGTCTGATAAGGGCGAACCTTGGGACGAACGAATTTGGTCTGAATGAAGTGTTCTACAACCACTTCCAACGGCTGACTATCCTTTTCATACATTGCCAGAAAGAACAACGGTAACATGACGATCATCATGGACAGTGCTGCAAGGCTCACATTTCCGGTTGCTTTGACCAGAAAGAAAATCGGCACTCCGATGAGCGCCGCCGCACCAAAGCAAAGTAACTGCCGTTTCGTCAGATTGAAGAACACTTTTGTTTTTACCCTCGTCAGGTCACGAGGTACGGGAATATACGCTGCCAAACAATTTCCTCCTTCCCTTAGTGAGCGCTGAATACACCCTTCGCAAGCGAACCAGTCTTAAACAGGGTGAAGCACAAAAGGACGGTGTAGCCCATAACACCCCAGATAGAACCGATGATGTCATCACTGAATGCGATAGACTGAATCAGCACCGCATAAATGCCCACGCAGATCATAATCAGGAATCCCTGGAATCCGATTGCAAACAGCGAACGCAGATAATTCTGTCCGATATTGCTCTGTTCTCTGTTTCCAAAAGTGGAAAGCGGAATCGGGGCAAGGCTGACCATCAGATAAATTTCAATCATTCGACCGTAGACGATCACAAAGATGATGATTGCCAAAGCGGACATCGTGACCTGCACGATAAAGGATTGCAGGAACAAGCCGAGCAAAGGACCCAAATCCATTGCCATCAGCGTTTCTTCCATTGTTTCCAATGCCGAAGCATCTATGGCAGTATTTCCGGATATGATACCGGCGCTTGCGTTTATAACGTGCTGTGTCACATCAAACACAGCCATCGTGATATTGAATGTGTTTGTGATTAACATGACCGCAACAAAAGTCTTGAACACCCATTTGAAGAAGATCCAGGTTTCAAAATTTGCCAGATTGTTGTGGTCAATAATCATCTGAATTAGCTCATAACAGGCAATGAAGGTCAGAATCAAGCCTGCGATTGGGATAATCACTGACTCGGAGATGTTTCGTACCATGGCAAAGACACCCGGCGAAAAATTCGCCGGGGTCATGCCAACGGAGGTTGCTATCTCGCCAACCTGGTTGTTGACGGACTCAAACATCCCCGACAGATTTCCCATAATAGCTGAAACGAGCATTTCTTTCAGCCAGTCTGTGATCTGTTGGAGTATGCTGTCCAAAGGCGATTACCTCCTTGTTTTGTGATTAACCGAACAGTCCGGAGAGCAGAGGTACAAGGGTGGTGCCGATGAGGGCAACACCGCCGCCAGCCATGAGCTGCTTCATGCCCTGGGACTTTGCGCCGGGGTTATCGTTGCCGTAGCCCTCAAGCAGATTGATTGCACCCCAGATGCCAAGACCTGCGCCCAGAGCGATAACGAGAGTCTGAAGAACGGTTACTGCGCTATTGAAAAATGCCATAATATTTTCCTCCTAAAATTTGAAATTGTTTTGAGAATAGAAAAAGCCCTCCGTACTACCGGCATCAAAACCGGACGGAAGGCTTAGTTTACGAGAATCTTTTCAAGGAACTCCTCGACGGTTATCACGCCAAGTTTCTGTTCCATTCTGCTTCTTGCATATTCAGTTTCACAATCATATATATCACCACCACCTTTCATAAGAAACAGCCAATACATTGACTGCAACAAATCTTCACGAGAAGCACAGATTGTCGGTGAAAAAACGACAGGTGAAACCTTCAGAACCTCTGCGAGTTTCGCTGTGGTTTCTGCATTAGGGGTTCGAGCGTTTTTCTCATACTGAGCAATACGGACATCCGCTGTTTTCTCGGAATACCCCATCAGGAGTCCAAGCTCTTTCTGGGTAAGGCGGCGAAATCGTCTAACGAACTTCAATCGCTGCCCAATAGAGGTATCCGTGATCCACCAAGTCATTTTTTTTACACCTCGCTTTCTGCAAATTCTCGATATACAACCTCATTTTTTGCTCTGCGCTTGCCTACGGCTTCACTGGGAGCAAGGTCAGGGTAGGTTGCCTGCACTTTCTGTCTGCTTCTGCGGACAGTTTCAAACCCCGGAAAGCTGCGTCTATCCAGTTCCTTCAAAAACACAGGAACCGTCATGGCATGAATGTCGATGCCACGCAGACCGGAATAGTGTTCCAGTACCATCAGGTACAAATGATTGTCGGTATTTCTTGCCTTGTGGTCGTGTTCCAAGATGTTCTTAACCAGGGCAGATACCGTTTTCAGATTTTCCAAACAGAAACCTCCTTAATCCGCATCGACTACCACAAACTCATCACCTGCCTTGAGCTTCAACCTTCGACTCAGAAACTGCTCAATGTTGAACTCATTTCTCTTATCAAAGTCTGATGTGTACTTATAATTGGGGTGCTGCGTCAGATCGTACTTGTCAGAAAGAAACGGTCTGACACCACGCAACTGCAAAATACACTTGCTGCCATCCAGAACCGCAAGCTCATCTACGCTCGCAAGGTCTTTGCCTAACTTCTGATAATTCAAGCCGTAAGACGGGCTGTTACCTCTGGTGTTGGAGGTGTTGTAGGTGTCGATAGTTTCTTTTCCCAATGCCTGATTCAGTTCTTTGAGCGTGGTTGGCTCAGAACCACCCAGGAAAATTCGGGAATCCATGTTGCCGATGATGGTATCGGCATTGTCTTTATAAATGGCTTTCAGCTGTGATTGTGCCTGGAGAACAAGGCAAGCCGATATTTCACGGCTTCGGATTGTCGCTACCAGTTTTTCCAGATTGGGAATCTGACCGATGTTTGCCATCTCATCAATCAAGCAGCGCACATGAACCGGCAGTCTGCCGCCGTACACATCATCTGCTTTCTCGCACAACAAGTTGAACAGCTGTGTGTAAATCATGGAGATCAAAAAATTAAACGTCGCATCCGTATCTGACATAATCAGAAAGAGCGCCGTTTTCTTATCTCCGAGAGTATCCAACTGCAACTCGTCATAGGCAGTCACATCTCTGACCTCCTGAATATCAAAAGGAGCCAGACGAGCGCCGCAGGAAATCAAAATCGACTTAGCGGTCTTGCCGGCAGCCAGCTTGTATTTTTTATACTGACGGACTGCAAAGTGATTCGGCTTTTTCTTTTCCAGGGCTTCAAACATCAGATCCACCGGGTTCTGGAACTCCTCATCATCTTCCCGCACCTCCATTGCGTTCAGGAACTCAATCAGGGTGGAGAAATTCTGTTCCTCAACCGGAGCTTCATAGTGGATATATCCGATCAAGGCACAGTAGAGCAGCGTTTCCGCCTTCGTCCAGAACTCATCACCGGCTTTTCCATCACCCTTTGTGTTGGCAATCAGCGTTGTCACCAGTTTCAGAATGTCTTTTTCTGAATGGATATAGGCAAATGGGTTATAGTGCATCGACTTCTGAAAGTTGATGGTGTTGAAAATCTTGATGGTGTAGCCATGCTTCAAAAGGGCGTTGCCGCACTCAATCACGATGCTGCCTTTCGGGTCAGTGACCACATAGGAACTGTGCATCTGGAGAAGGTTTGGCTTCAACCAAAAGCGAGTTTTACCGGAACCCGAACCGCCGATAATCAGAACATTCTTATTTCGGGCATTGGCAGGATTCTTCGGGCGATTGCTCATCATCAGCCGCTCCGTTTTCGTCAGGATCACATTGTCCTCGAACTTTGGTGCAATAAACGGCTCAATATCTTTTGCCGTTCCCCAACGAGCAGAACCGTACTCAACATTGTGTCGGTACTTCTTTGCGTTTTTGCCTTTTAGATAGACAGCCAGCCGAAGTCCTGCGCCGCAGAGAATACCAATCAGCAAATCCAACGGGTGAAAGCTGGGAAACGGATTGTTCAGGGCTATCGGAAGGGCATGAAAAAAGCTGAGGATTTTCGCAGATGAATCTGCCCCCTCAGCCAATCTCCATGCTTCTCCTAAATTCGTAGCGAACAACCCTACCAGAAAATACGGTAAATTCAGAATCAGGAGCTTTTTCATTTTTCTCTTATCCATCACAGATCACGCTCCTGTTTCTTCTCTCGAACCTTCTTCGGAATCGCTGCGACAATTTCCTTGAACTTCTTCAGCTGCGCCAGAACGCTCGGCTTTTCATTCTTGGTTAATGCCCTTGCCTGATGTTCCTTGCAGATTGCATCCAAAGCATCTGCATCTTTAGAACGGACAAAAACAAGAAACCGGGGAGGATCAACGGACTTATCTTTTCTTACGGCAAAGTCCACGCCATACTTCTTGGCGAGCTTTTCAAAATCACGGATACTCTCTTTGTCGATCTCAACATTCGTAGCACCCTGATTCTGTCCCAAAAGCTGTTTCACGGATTGCTTTCCATGAACGGCAGGGTCTCGTGCCTTTTTCATCTTCACTTTTTCCCGGTGCTGCAAATACTTGCGGATACCGGCAATGATAGTGCGCCCCGTCAGCTTGGTTGTGCTGATCGCCAGGTTTACTGTTCTGTTTTCAACTTCTTCCTGCATGATTCATCACCTCCTGCAAGCAGTAGAGTGAACAGATTATCGTGCCATATCTCTGTGGTCGTAATACAGATTGCCCTTGGCAACTGCGGCATGGCTGATAATCTTGATATTGCCAGCTTTCTGGTTATCCAGAGCCTTCTGATAACCCACATCGCTCAAATACAGGCGATTTCTTTCGCCTTTCCAACCGACAGGCGATTCATCGGTCAGCACATCGAAAATAATCATGTGCTTGGTGGCGTCATCAAATCGTGCCAAGTCCATATAGGTATGTCCCTGGTACTCCTTGGCACCATCCTGAATCCGCTTTCGCTCCATCAGCTCTCCAATCGTCGAATTTCTTTGCATAAGAACCTCCTTACAGAACATCTCGGTCAGGGTTACTTTTGTGGGGAACCGAATCAGCTTTGACAGGTGCATCTTCTTTCTTCACCATGTCATCCGGCAGGGGAAGCGCCATAATGCTGCGCCCCATGCGTACAAAAGTCTCAGGCTGATGAAAGTGTTCCTCAAACTGCTTCATCAGTTCCGGGGACAGAGAACAAAAATCATCCTCGCCCAATCCCACAACCAGAAAATCACCGGCGATAATGTCATAAATATCGCCGTCATCATCACGCAGCGCACGGTTCAGTTCTTTGCCTACGAGTTTACCTTCGTCGTGCATCACCAGTGCAACCGGCTCATTGAACGGATAAGTTGCCTCAATATCGCCACCTACGGCTTTCTGCAAATCCTCCAGCTCACAGCCGATCTGCACAGCCTGCGGATACATGAACGGCTTTACCAGCAACACATTCATGGTATCTGCCTGTTCTTTCTGAACCTCCCGTTCCTCGGTCGTGCCGAACGCAACACCGGTAAAGTTTTCGGAGTCCAGAATGTACTCCGAATTGTAATAAGCGGCTCTAACCTGTTCCTCTGCCGCATCGTGAGATTCTGCTTGCACCGTAACCGTTTTCTCCAAGGTTTCGGTGATCTTCACATCGTATTCTTTCAAGTTTCGATACCTCCGTTTCTTTGGAAATAAGAAAAGCGACCATCCATGAACCTGTTACAGTTCATAAATAGTCGCATCCACATCGGCTAAAAGCTCGAACAAGCAAATATCGTCCAGTTCGCAAATCAGGGAACCCATGTCGAAGAAAATATCGTCCTCGCATTCCACCGTAGTAACCACGCTGCGGTGTTCGTTAAGACAAATGGCTTCTTCCTTGTCCATCGTGATCGTAGACATACAGGACACCACATAGAATGTCATATCTTCTGCTAACCACAGCTCCTTGCTCTGAATCGTGCGAACTTTTTCATCGCCGCTCATATCTTCTACATAGGACAGAAGCCGCACGGCTCTGCTGTTCAGAAGTACCTTTCCCTGATAGTCGATACCCTCACCAGCAGAGGACAATACTCGATACTCGCTAATCATCTCGGCATTTTTCTGAAACGACTTTGCCAGAAGCGCAGGAGAAATATCATCGAACTCCTCACTGTAGTTTACGAGCATATCTACCATATAATCAGGATCGCAAAGGTCGTAGAGTTCTTCCAAAGCGCCCTGAATGTTTTTGGGTGTAAACATTTTTTACCTTACCTTTCCATTGATTTTTCTCTTTTTTTCTGCCATTGCTCCAAAAGCTGAATGATTTTATCCTCCATCTGCTTGTTGGTATAGGACTTCGGGAAGTATTTTCGCAACGAATCCGTTTTGAAGGTTACTCTGTCCAGCTCTCCCTTCTTGATTTCATTCATAATCTCGCACATCGCATCCAGCGTACACTCGCCCTCCTGTGCGAGCTTTTTAATTCGCTGTGCTTGCGAAAGGGAAGGAGCTGCTTGAGCATAATCCATTGCAGAAAGAAAATCCTTCTGTTCTTCACTTGCCAGATAGGAAAGCTCCACCGCAGGATTGAATTTGATCTGACCCGTATCTACCATATCCAGCAGTTCCGGAATCAGTTCGGTCAGACGGATATAACGGTGTACCTGATTTCTGCTTTCTCCTGCCTCCTGACCGACTATATCCATTGCCTGCAACTTCATCCCAACTTGGGATGAAGTTAAATCGGTGCGTTGACCTTGATGTTTAATCGCATCCAGCTTCATCTTATAAGCAAATGCTCTTTCACTCGGCAGGATACTCTCCCTCTGCAAATTCGCATCAACCATCAAAATAATGGCTGCATCATCGTCCAGGTCACGAACAATCGCAGGCATGGTTTCCTTACCCGCAAGCTCCGATGCCCGGTGCCGCCTGTGACCAGAAACGATTTCATAACCACCGTCGGGGTCAGGACGGACAATCGCAGGAGTGAGAACTCCGAAATCTCGGACGCTCTCTGCCGTTTTCATCATTTCTTCATCATCAACCACACGGAAGGGGTGTCCCTCAAAGGGGTGTAGCTCAGAAAGCGGAATTTCCTGCACACGCTCCTGCTGGGCTTCAGCTCTGGATTGATCGGTGGAGAAAATATCATCGTACCCCTTCAAGCTGATGTTTGCGCCTTTTTTCTGCATTGTTTAACACCTCCTTCGTCAGAATTTTATAGGCTTCGGCAACTTTGCCTTTGGGATCATGCTTGAAGATACTGGTTCCCTCTGCGCTGATTTCCTCTGCACGGACAGAGCGGGGAATGTCGGTCTTGTAAACCTTCAGCTTTCCGCCGTAGCTCTCCCGAATCAGATTGCTGATGTCTTTGGAGTAGTTGGTGCGGCTGTCCACCATCGTCAGAAGAATCCCTTCAATCCTCAGTTTCGGGTTGATTTGCCTCTTGACCTTGTTGATGGTTCCAAGCAGCTGTTCCAGACCCTTTGCAGGAAGGTATGCTGCCTGAACCGGTATCAGCACATTGTCGGCAGCTGCCAACGCATTGACGGTCAGCATACCCAAAGACGGCATACAGTCAAGAAGAATGTAATCATAATTCTGTTTGACTGTATCCAGGTATTGCCGGAGAATGGTTTCCCGGCTCATGGCATTGACCAGTGCTACCTCCATACCTGAGAGTTCGATGTTGGACGGCACCAAATCAACGCCCTCCGGATGATGAAGAATCCCTTCATCGGGAGTAATAGGGTTTTCCATCATAATCTTTCCCATCAGATCGGAAAGTGTCGGAGACAGATCATCCGGGCAGGGATTGCCCAAACTGACCGTCAGGGAAGCCTGGGGATCGGTGTCTACCAGAAGCACCTTTTTTCCTTCAAGAGCCAAGCCAACGCCCAGATTCTCGGTGGTGGTGGTCTTTCCAGTGCCTCCTTTCTGATTGACCACCGCAATGATGGTTGCTTTTTTCGACATTTATCGTCACTCTCCTTCCTCTCGCTTCATTTTCAATTTCTTAAATCCTCCTTCCAAATATCCGTGTGACATATCGTGCCGAACAAGAGCATCGTAGTAGGTGTCTATTGTCGTCGGCGCATTGTATATCGTAGTCAGCATATACTGACGGATATTTCTAATCTTGTGGTGATTCTCCTTGAAGCAGTCCATAACATATCGAATGTGTTCGGCATTCAGTTTCATAAACCGACTGCGGACAATTTCTGCCGGACGCTCCTCTGCACCAATGCGAATCAACGGTCGCTTCGTGCAAACTGTTTCAACGATCAACTCCAGAATGTTATCCAGCATTTCGGAATCGTAAGGGTAATCCTTCTTCAACAAATCCATACTGAGCTGATCCGAGAAATAATCAAAGTATTCTTGATACCGGTCATTCTCGTCCATCATTCCACCATTTCCGGAAGGAAAGATAGAATCAGTATCACTAAATTCAGTATTTTTAATATCAGTATTATTACATTGTGATTTCGGAAGTTCTTGAGTTGTGATTTCCATTGTTCCAGAATTGTGATTTTCACAATTCAAGAGTTGTGAATCCACAGCAGAGATAAAGTTCTTCACATAGATCAGGTTGGGCTTTCCCAAACCCTGGCGCTTACGTTCAATCAATCCTGCTTTCTTCTCAAGTTCACTGAGCAGCTTGATAGCCTTTTGTTCAGCACAGTTCAGAGCCATCTTCGCTTCGTCGATTGTAAAAATGATATACACTCTACCGTTTTTATCTATCCAACCATTCTTGGCAGACAGGCTCATGCGGTCAAGCAAAATGCCATACAGCATCTTGGCATCGGCAGAAATATTCCAGAACCTCTCGTTCGTGAACAACACCTTCGGAACTCGATAGAATGTGAATAGATCGGATTGCTGACCGTAAAAATAATCAAAACTCACACGGCTTCACCACCTTCTTTCTGCGGAAAACTTTCTGTTGTCAGCGGAATGCTGCGGAAAGTCGTATCCGTCTTTTCGTAAGGACATCGGGCAAAATAGTAGAAGCGGTATTCCTGTTCATACACATCCATATCAACGAAGCCCCACTTCACGCATAACCTTCTTCGTACACCAACCAATGCACGGGTGATCTCGCCCATAGGGACAGCCATCACATTCCGACTTGGGTTTCGGCGGCAAAGAGATTAAGTAGTAGCAATTATTTCTACCCAGACGGCAGCCCTTTCTGCCATTCGTCCAGAAGTAGCAGTAATGACAGTCGCTCGGCTTGTCTGCGGTATAAACAGGCTTGCTCAAATAAAACACCTCCAATCTCTTGTATTTGCCCATGGGTTTGGGCATAAAAAAAGAGCGCCTATCCATCCCCAATGCGGGGCAAATAGACGCTCTATGTACATAACGATATTTAATTTTATCTGCTATAACTGCATGGTATTCAAAACATCCGCCTTTTTTGATTAGCTGGATTTTTGGCACGATTTTGGGGCTGATTAGCAGGAAGGGCATTTTCATTAGCAAGAACAGCCCGTTTTCTGCTAAAAATTAGCTGGCGATTTTGTCTTATAACAACCGTTCGATTCTGGAGGGGTTGTCAAAAATCAAATTTTGGAGTAGAATTTTATCTCATACAGTGAAAGAGCTTTTTCGTAGCTTTTTATATAAGAAAAGCCGAAAACCCTTGAAAACAAAGGCTTTCGGCGTTGTTCACTGGCGTCCATAAGAGGATTTGAACCTCCGACCCCACGCTTAGGAGGCGTGTGCTCTATCCAGCTGAGCTATATGGACGTGTCTGATATATGATTATAGCCCGATCAAAGTCGAACTGCAATCCCTTATTTAGTTTTTTTTGAGGTGGCCGTTGTAACGCAACCTTAGGAGGCGTGTGCTCTATCCAACTGAGCTACTGAGACAGGTAACAGTTGCTATTATACCTGTTTTCCGCCCGGATTGCAAGTGCCCGCTGTAATTCTGTGCCCGGTTTCTGATTTTACAGGATGGGCATGAACCACTCCACGGTTTCCGGCTGCGGGGAAATTTAAGGCAATACCGCACAATTCCCGCCTAACGGCTCAAGCAGCGCTCCGGCGGCTGCGGCACTTAGAATTATGCGGTATTGCCTTAACATTCTGAAAGCAGCAGAAAAGGTTGGCAATAAAAAAATCCAACCGCCCGGAAGCAGTTGGACATCTCTATAAAACGCACTTTGAAAATCGGTCATCACCTTTGCCGGTTTTGTGCGATACAGCAAAGAAAAAAAGTCGCGGCAATATCTTTGCCGCGGCTTTTTGTGTGAGTGTGATAAAAGAGATACCCTCTCCTTGAAACTTCTATGCGCCGTTTATGCGTGAAGTTCTTTGTGCTGTATCCAAAAAGACCGTTCTGGTTTTATGACAAGAATATCTATCGGTCCACCTACGGTCTCAACAACGCTCGAATAGTGCATCGTCTTAATTGTCACATCAACTGCATACTGAGCAAAGTCAATGGCATCCTGCAATGTGAAAAGTTCCCACGAAACCTCCGTTTCCCCCAAAGAGATTTCCTTTCCGTCCTCATCACGCATATAAGTATTTTGAATTATTTTCGATAGTGTTTGTGTCTCTCCATCCCATCTTGCCCCTGGAAATGTTGTACCAATTGGCGAGACGCTCTCGTCTTTTACATTTAACCAAAAGATTTGCTGAGAAGGGATGTCGTTTTCGAGCCGATACCCTACGACAAGAAAGTTTGTGTCTGGCACTTTCGGAGTTGTATGGAAATAGTCAATCAGCATCTGAGGAACATTTATAATATCTGTGTCTTGATTTATATGTTCTCTTATGAATGATTCAATATATCCTGTAATTGGAACTCCATCAAGAGATGCGTCTCCACAAGTAGCAATGCCAATATTATTTGGGCACAAAAGCACTTTGTTCGTGGTATCTGTGGTACGTGTGCCAATTTTTATAGTTGTCACATCTCCACGCCACAACACCGTGCAGCGGCCACGCCCGCTGGGGGGTCGTGCGCAGCAGCTCGGCGGTGCGCTCGGCCAGCGCACTGAACACCTTAAACAATCTGCCCGACACCAAATATGAGATCGTGCAGCAGCGCGGGCGCGGCGGCGGCTACTATATGACCGATGCTCCGTTTGAGCTTGCCGAGCTCAAGCTGCTCGTCGATGCCGTCTACGCCAGCAAATTCATCACGGCGCGCAAATCCAAAATCCTGATCGACAAGCTCGGCCAGTTCACCTCCACATACCGGCAGGAGGAGCTGGACCGTAAGGTACTGGTCAGCGGGCGTATCAAGAGCACCGACGAGAAAATTCTGTACACCGTCGATGCGCTGCACGCCGCCATCACGGCAGGGGAGCAGGTCACCTTCAAATACTGCGACTGGAACCTGCAAAAGCGGATGGTCCCGCGCCACGACGGCCAGCTCTACCGCGTCAGCCCGTGGGTGCTCGTGTGGGAGAACGGCAACTATTATCTGATCGCCTACACCGAGGGGCGGCTTAAGCACTACCGCGTCGACAAGATGCAGAACGTTCACCAGCTGCCCGACACGACCCGCGAGGGTGCCGGGGAATACGCCAATTTCGACGTCAATACGTATATGCAGCAGATGTTCGGCATGTTCAACGGCCCGCTCAAGCGGGTAACGCTGCAATGCGAGAACCGCTTTGCCGGGGCGATGATTGACCGGTTCGGCACCGCGCCGATCCTGACGCCCTGCGCCGACGGCGAGCACTTTACGATGACCGCCGACGATTCAGTCAGCCCGCAGGTTCTTCGGCTGGTGGCCGGGTTCGGCACCGGCGTCGTCGTCTCCGGCCCGCCGGAGGTCCGCGCCGAAATGAAGAAAACGCTGGATCAGCTGCAGGAGCTTTACCGCTGATTTGCAATACCGGCGTAAATATGGTAAAATAGATTGTTTAAATCTATCACCGTAGGGAGGGCATCACCTCTTGCTGGAAAAGAACCAACGCTTCAAAAGCCTTTTGTATGTGCTGGCGGACGCGGCACTGCTTTTCATCGGCTTTTTGCTTGCCAATTATATCCGTTTCAATTACGTCCGCTACTTTGAGCCGGGCGGCGCAGGGCCCGCGCTGGCCGTGGCCCGGGACTCGCGCAACATCATTGCCGGGCTGGCCACGTCGCTGGTGCTCGTGCTCATCTACTGGGTCGCCGGTATCTACAGCACCACGCGGCTGCGCGGCCTGGCCGAGCGCTGCACCAAGATTGCCGTCATCAACGCGGCGGGACTGCTGATCTTCATTGGTGCTTTGTATCTGATGCACCTGGACGACTACTCCCGTATCGTACTGGCGCTGTTCTACATCCTCGGCACGGCAGGCGTCGTGATCGAGCGTATGGTCCTGCGCTGGGTAGACCGCGCCCGCCGACGCAAG
>ENA-OPZZ01000655-OPZZ01000655.1-human-gut-metagenome-genome-assembly--contig:-NODE-655-length-26042-cov-3.456377_pt1 | contig 26042 bp, 19 predicted proteins | sample MGYA00242487_ERZ504511 | MGnify/ENA primary metagenome ERZ504511 (study PRJEB26092, sample SAMD00036241) | human gut metagenome | host: Homo sapiens | study: EMG produced TPA metagenomics assembly of... | reverse complement strand
TATGGATCTGAGTACCTGACAAATCTGAATCTGATTGAGACACCGGATCACAAAGAATTTATTGATTTTTTTGCCAGTGAATGGCGCCCAATATGAATTTATTCGAAATCGCACACTCTCTGCACCGTCAGTTTGGCGCAGACCCATGGTGCATTTACCGTGGAAAACATTTGATGACATTTGCAGATAACCATGATGTAACAAGGCTTGCAAGTATTTTAAAAAATAAACAACATATCCGTATTGCATATGGTATTTTACTTGGAATGCCGGGCATTCCTTGCCTGTACTACGGCAGTGAATGGGGCGAAGAAGGGATGAAAGCTCCCGATAACGACTATGCACTTCGTCCGTGTTTTGAAGAGCCAAAGCCAAATGAACTGACAGACTGGCTTTGCCATCTCATCTCGCTTCGCCAAAAAAGCGATGCACTTTGTAACGGCGATTATCGTAATATCGTCATTCAAAACCACCAGCTTATTTTTGAGAGAAAGACAGACAACGAACGAATTCTCGTTGCTGTCAATGCATCGGAGCAGGAATACACAGTTCGCCATGGCGATTTGAACGGAAGCGGAACAGAATTAATCACAGAGACGGAGATTACATTAAATGGGGAACTCACACTTCCTCCGTATAGTGTGCAGTATATTCGATTCTAGGTTAAAATCCAAATATACAAAGGCACTCAATCATTTGCGCTGAGTGCCTTTATATTGTTCACTATGATACTTTTCATCTGTTTACTCGTCTACCATGTCACTTTTAATTTGCAGTCTTTCCAAATCTCACAGGAATCCAAAGAAAGCTCAACTCCCGCACTTTTCAATACTTTGCAAATCTCCTTAAACACACCTAAGACTGTATTTTCATGTTTCATATTTTCTTTATATTGCTGATAATACTGATAATTGGTCAGTATCATACCTTTGACAAATACTTCTTGAATATTCACCGCAGTAACCCAGCTGAAGTCGCTAAACAAAAATTCATTCAACATTCCATCCTCCGAACCATTGTCCAACTTTTGCGGCACTTGCTCCAAGCGTTTTCTCGCCTTCTCAATAATCCCGTAAATATCGTACACTGCCTCTTTACTTACTTTAAACATCTGAAGCAGCCTGATGTCATCAAAAAGGCGATAGACACAATACCTTAGATTTCCATTTCCATAAAGTTCTATCGAAAAACCTCCGTCATCTCCCTCCATGCCGTTTAAAGGTTCCGTGCGATATGAAAAAATTTTCATATCTTTTGTCAATGTCTTCATGCTCTTTTATACCCCTTATTCTTTTTTATTTCTCAAGAAATTCTCCAATATTCTCGCTTGTCACTTTTATATATGGCAGATAAACATATTTCTCGGCAATCTCTTCGTCTGTTCCAATTGCCTCAACCATCTTCGCCATCGCCTTTGCCTGTCCTTCTTTATCATTATATACTGTTCCCGACAGCTCTGAATCTGCAAGCGCTCTAAGTCCGGCATCCGTGCCGTCAATCCCAAAAAACACCGGCCATGCCGATTCCGTATAATTCGCCTTTTTGTAAGCGTCAATTGCTCCAAGCGCCATATCGTCGTTGTTTGCAAGAACAAGTTCAATCTTGTTCTGATACTGGCTAATCAGCTGCTCCATCCTGTTCTGTGCCTGAACACGGTTCCAATTTGCAATCTGATAGCTTAGTTTTTCCAGCTCTATTCCACTGTTTTTTATCGTATCAACCGCATTTCCTGTCCGGATGATTGAATCTTGATGTCCTGCCTCCCCTTCCAATACGACATATTGGATCTTTCCATCTCTGTTTTTGTCAATCTGAGTATTTTTCTGTATTACTTCAGCCGCAAGCTCTCCCTGCATCACACCGGACTGTTTCGCCTCTGCTCCCACATAATAAAGTTCATCCCACTGTCTTAGATCTTCCTCTACCGGCTCCCGGTTAAAAAAGATAATCGGAACATCATGATCTCTGGCAAGGTCTATAATTTCCGACGGATCTGCCCGATCCACCAAATTTACACAGAGCACATCACACCCCATGTCAATCAATTCCTTCACCTGATCATCCTGTGTGCGCTGTGACCCCGCTGCATCTAATATCGTAACCGTCGCCTCAAGCTCCTCATGTTCGGGATTTTTCAACTGTTCCTTGAACCGGGCAAGAAGCTCATTCAAAAACGTATCGCTTTGGTTGTAATAAGTAACCCCGATATGCACCTTGTCGTCCCGTGTTTCCTGACGTTTTCCACAGCCAAACAAAAGAAATACATTTACGATGACAAGCATCCCAACCAACCATTTTTTCTTCTTTCTCACTTTTCTCCCCCTTTCCTCTACTGGCTCATTGTAAGAAGCAGTTCTTGATTTTCTTTGCTGAACAACGTCTCCTTTCGGATTACCGAGTATGATACCGTCTGTTTCTTCATATTTTCAAAATAATGGTCCAGCTTTCTTGCAACTTCGCTCAGACTCTGATAGCCAACATTAAACTCGTCCGGAACTACAACACACTCCGCAATCCCTTTATCAAGATAATAGATAGCTTCTGTAGACTGACCTATTCCATACAGTAATTCTCCGTGCGGCTGACTGCTCGCCAAATATTCGCCAATTGCAGTCAGATTGCTATCATCCAAAGCAATCACAATATCCACTTTCGATTCCGTGTTTTCCTCTCTGTCTAAAAGCGAATCCAAAGAAAGCTCTAAAATATTGGCATTTTTATCTTCCAGCGCATCTTTAAAACCACACTCTCGGCTGCTGAGCATATTGGAATCCGTCGACACTAAAAGAAGTCCTATTTTTTTCTCTTCTATATTTCCTTCAAAATCTTTGAGCATTTCTTCCGCCAAAGCTTGTCCCATCTCATAATTGTCTTCTTTTATAACCGGAAGATCATACCTTGTTTCCCCTTTCTCCGCTTCATAACCCACAAGCATAACCGGTACTCTCTTCTCAATCTTCTTCAGCACCTCCTGATCATTCTTGTCTAACACCGGCTGCACGATCAACGCATCCGCTCCATCCTCAATCTCACGTTCAAAAACTTTTTTCTGAGCTTCTGCATCCAATCCTTCTTCTACATCCACAACCGCAAGTTCAATGCCCTCCTCCTCTGCCGCCATTTTCAGACCATACTTCAAAGCAGACCATTGACTGTCTCCTGCATTTTCAAGAATTACCGAAACCTTATCCAGTGCTTTTTTATTCTGTCCCGAAATCATCATCAACGCCAGTCCGATGACCATTATCATCAGAATCACTTCTGTCAGGACAAATCCTTTTTTGTTATTCATCATCTCGTTTCACCTGCACTTCTTTTGCCGTCTCTTCCTTTCGGAACATACGCCCTTTTTCAAGATCCTCCCGGTTGTCTTCCGTGTACAAAACTGCCGGAATACAGATGGATACTGTCGTCCCTTCATCTGGTTCACTCTCCACAACCAGACCATACTCTTTTCCGAACAAAATCTGTATTCGGTTATTCACATTCACAAGCCCTACACCGGAACCATGCTTGCGAATCCGTTTACTGTCCGTCAAGATCAAATCAACTTCTTCCTCCGTCATCCCAAGACCATTGTCTGTAACAGAAAGAATAATATTTTCTCCCTTGCATGCGGCCTGTCACTTTGATTTCTCCACAATCATCCATCGAACCCACACCGTAATTGATTGCATTTTCAAGAATCGGCTGCAGCACCAGCTTTACAATACAATACTCATACAGTTCAGGTTGTACATCAAATATGACTGAAAACGTGTTCTTATAGCGTACTTTTTGTATATTCATATAGCTTTGCGCATGCTGAAGTTCTTCTTTGATACTGATTACCGTACGCCCTTTCGAAAGACTGATTCTGAAAAGCCTTGCCAGCTGGGTGATCATAAACGATGCCTCGTCATTTCGCTCCCCCTCAATCATCCAGGTAATAGACTCCAGCGTATTGTAGAGAAAATGTGGATTAATCTGGCTTTGCAATGCATCCAATTCACTTTTTCTCCGTTCGTTCTGCTCCAGTACGATTTTCTTCATAAGCATGTCAATCTGCTCATAGGAGTTCTGAATAGAGTTTCCAAGATGCCTGATCTCCGTGGAGCCTCCAATATAAATCTTCGGTTTCTCTCCCGCTTCATATTCAATAACAGAATGATTTAATTTCAGAATCGGGCTGGAAATCCTCACAGAGACAATACGATTAATAATCATCAACATCATCGCCATCAAAAGCATCAGCATGGCAATGAAATACCGGATATCGATTGTGCCGTCAACAAAGGTCGTCTGAGGAATTACACCAACCAGCTTCCAGCCTGTATAGCTGATTGTATTTACAACAACCTTTCGATGCTCTCCCTCAAATTCCTCGTCATACACTCCTTCTTTATATTTTGCCACAGATTGACTGCTTTCCTTCCTTGTTCCGTCTGCAATCTGTATCTGCTGCGGATGATAAATAATCTGTCCGTCTCCATCACACAGATAGTAATATTGTCCTTTGTTTGCCGAATTGATCTGCTTCATCATGCGGGCAATTCCTGAGTAATCCATATCTACAAGCAGAACTCCCATACGCGACACTCCATTGTCGGTAATCTCCACTGCCCGGCTCAGCGAAATCACCCAATAATACCGAAACGTGCCATCGTCGAACAGATTCTGGATATGCGGCACTGAAAAGTGCATATTTTCCTGAATCTCCATCGCCTTCTTATACCAATCCTGTTCTGTGACATCCGGATCTTCCTTCTCCGCCGCCACAGGCTCCGCTGCCATCAGACGTCCATAGTCATTATAGATAGCAATACTCTGCAGATTGTCTCCATTTACTTCATACAAAAGATTCATTCCACTTTGAATACTCTGAGCCTGACTGGAAAAATCATTTTCTTTTATTACATTATAATAAACCGTGTCTGAGATCTGTCTCATACTCACCAGATAGTCTTCTAAATATTCACTTGCCTGTTCCATCAGTTTTTGTGTGCTTCCAACCATCTCATCTTTTGAAATCCCTGAAAATCGAAGATAGAGTGCAACCCCCAATATCAGCATGATAGAAATCGACACCACAGAAAAGGCAATCATAAGGGTTGATTGTATCCCTTTCGGCTTTATTTTTTTCAAATATGCCAAACACTTATTTTCACGTTCCATATACTCCGTTCTGTATTTTGACGGCGATGTGTGAAACTGCCGTTTAAAAACATAACTAAAATAATTCGGGTCTGTATAGCCTACTTTTTTCGCTATGATATAACTCTTTTCCCCCGTCTCGATCAGCATACGGGCAGCCTGCTCCATACGATACTCTGTCAGATACCCGATAAAAGAATTGCCGGTCTCTTTCTTAAAAATTGTAGAAAAATAAGAGTTGGATACTCCAAGTTCTCTACAGATGCTGTCCAGAGACAACTCTTCATCTGCATAATGATTGCGAACATACTCCTGTGCTTTTAAGACAAAAGATTTTGTCGATCTGCTTCTTGAATTTAACAGTCTCTCACGGAAAGAGAAACTTATATCCAAAAGCCATTTTCGAAAGCTCTGCGGCTCCATATCAAGAAGCCTTCCATACAGTTTTCTCATATCTCCGGAAAATTCATCCATCACAATCTCGTTATTTGCAGAGAAACGATATAATTCACTTACCAGTTCCATGACTGAAATATAGTGCTGCTGTAAGGATTTTCTCTGAAAGGATATCTGCTCCAAGTATTCATCAATCGCTTTTTCAATATCCTCTTCCGTGCCCAAACGAATCATCTTAAACAGCTGATTAAACGAATCTGTCCCCTGCTTTAAATCCGGTTCACTTACCTCCTGCGGCGCAACCTCTTTGATATTGATTGCTCTTGACGCCCCATAAATCGCGCGGTATGAAACCGCATCTCTTGCACTTGCATACGACTGTGCAAGGTCCAAAATATTGTCGCAGACAAATCCAATCCCAACAGTCACAACAGCTCCGACCATTCGCTTGACATATCTGCAGAACCGGTCGCACTCATCTGTCAGCCTTGATACCTCGTGCTCATCCTGAAGCTGCACGAGCAAAATACTATTTCCCAAATAAGAAAAGCACTTTCCTCTCCAAGCTTCTCCAAGGCGCTCTTTTGCCTGTTTTTCAACTGATGCAAATAAAAGCAACGGATTCACATCCTGCTGTATCCTGCTTGAAGATGTATGGATCACAAGACAACAGTAACAAGGTCCCTCCAACGAGATCTGATAGTCTGAAAGATACTTCTGCAGTTCCCCTGCCTGAATTCTTCCCTCTATCAGCGTGGAATAAAAATTGACCTGCAAAAGTGGCAAAGACTCCAGATAATAATTCTGCAGCACCTGAACGTTTTTCTTCTCGCTGATCTCCTCATCAAGCTTTATCTTCATCTGCGTAAACACATTGGTCAGTTCAACTGAATTTACCGGCTTTAACAAGTACTCCTCAACTTCTAAATGAACCGCCTCTTTTGCATATTCAAATTCATCAAATCCGGTGAAAATCAACAGTTTTGTGGCCGGAAACTCCTCTTTGATGTGATGTGCAAGTTCCATGCCATCCATATATGGCATCTTAATATCCGTCATCACCACATCCGGCTGGTATTCTTCCACCATCTCAAGCGCTTTTACACCGTTGTTCGCATAGCCGATCACAGAAAAACCAAGCCCTTCCCAGTTGATCTTTTTCATAATGACTTGTATTACATCTTCTTCATCGTCTACTAAAAGTACTGTGTATGTTTTCATATCCTTCTTCTCCATGTCTATATAGTAATTTTTATTATATCAGATGTCACTTCAAATGCAATGCATACCCCGAACAAAATAAAGAGCCAGAATAGCTTCTGACTCTCTTTTTGTAAAAATAAAATTATTTTTTCTGAACATATTTCAAACAGTCCAATGTTACTGCTACAAGAATAATGATTCCTGAGAATACGAACTGAAGGTTTGTGTCAATACCAAGGATTGTAAGAGAATATGTAAGTGCTGTGAAGATACATACACCAACTACAACTCCTGAGATCTTACCGATACCACCTGTAAATGATACACCACCTACTACGCAGGCTGCGATGGCATCCATCTCCCATCCCTGTCCATAAGCCGCTGAACCGGAACCAACCATTCTCACACATTCTAACCATGAACCAAATCCATAAAGAACACCTGCAAGAACAAATGCACCAACTGTTACCCAGAATACGGAAATACCTGAAACAGATGCTGCTTCTGGGTTTCCACCTACTGCATACAGGTTTTTACCAAATGTTGTCTTATTCCAAATGATCCATACAATTACGATTGCAGCCACTGCCCAAAGGATAATTGTTGGGAATCCATTGATTTTCGGAATTACCATATTCGGAATCGCTGGTTCAATCGCACCAAAGGATACACCTTTTGTCGCATATGTAACAAGACCGAAGATTACAAGCATGTTTGCCATTGTTGAAATAAATGGGTGCATTTTGAATTTTGCGGTAAAGAAACCGGCAATTGTTGTAAACACTGTACATAACAAAATACACATTACAAGTGCTAATATCACTCTTGCTCCAAGCGGCATTTTTGTAAAATCAAAAATATGTCCGAATACAGAACCTGTATTGACACCCTGGTGCATGATAATTGTTGCGGTTGTCATACCCATTCCGACCATACGACCGATAGAAAGGTCAGTACCTGCAAGAAGAATCAATGCTGCTACACCAAGTGCAAGGAACATTCTAGGCGAAGCCTGCTGTAAAATATTCAATACGTTGTTGTAAGTAAGTAACGGTGAACCTTTTACCATTGGAGTAATAATACATAACATGATAAAGATTAAAATAATCGCAATATACAAACCGTTTTGTAAGAAAAATACTCTGCGGTTAAATGTATATTTGTAGTTTTCCCATTTCTGTGCTCTTGTCTCCAGGGAAGTGAATTTTGACATACGCAGTAAATCAATCAAATGATATTTGTAATTGTAAGCTGCATGTCTTCTGTCTTTGATTTCCTGAAGTTCTTTCTGATATTGAATCTTCGCATCAAACAGGCGGTTTTTGTAAACATACTTCTCATCTTTAATTTCATTGTGATCAGAAAGTTTTGCAACAATTCCCTGATGCTCTTTTTCCAATTCTACAAGTCTTGCTTTATAGTTTTCTTTTGCCTGTACTTTTTGCTGTGCACAGCTTTCTAAAACTGCATTGTAGTAATCTTTGTTAAAATGTTCTTTCAAGTAAGCTTCTGCTTCTGAAATCAATTTTGAAATCTGATCTTTATTTTTTGCCTCAACAGCTTTTGCTTTCTCCAGCTCCCGTTTTGCCTCTTGAATCCGGTTCTCTTTTTCCCCTTTTGTAAGGCTTCGGTCTTTTTTCATTCTGTCTATAATGCCCTGAAGATGAACAACTTTTTCTGTACCATCTACTCTGAGGCTGTCAATTTTTTCCTGAATTTTACCCACATGATCCTCAATCGGTTTGCGGAGCTTTAACTCCTGCTCTTCCGTAAGAATCTTACTGTTTCCATTAGCCATATCTATCATTCTCCCTCATTATAGGTATTTTGCACTGAGCCTTAAGAGCTCTTCCTGATTTGTGTCTTTTGTATTAACAATTCCCGCAAGATGTCCATTAGACATAACACCAATACGGTTTGTGATTCCCAAAATCTCCGGCATTTCAGACGAAACAACAATGATTGTTTTTCCTTGCTTTGCCATTTTGATAATCAATTCATAGATTTCATATTTTGCACCAACATCAATTCCTCGTGTCGGTTCATCCATCATAAACACTTGAGGTTCACGTTCAAGCCATTTTCCAAAAATAACTTTCTGCTGATTTCCTCCTGACAAACTTGAAATCATATCATCTGGTCCCATACATTTTGTATGCATAATCTTAATCTCATTCGAAGTCGCTTTTGTCATCTTTGCGTCAGACAACAACTGTCCGGATTTGTACTGACTGAGATTTGCAATTGTTGTATTAAATGTCAAATCTCCTTTTAAGAACAATCCGTTTGCCTTACGTTCCTCTGTAATCAACGCAAATCCATGCTCCATCGCTTCTTTTGCACTTCCGAAGTTCATCAGATGGTTGTTAAAGTAAACACGTCCTGCCGCTCTGGTTCTAATTCCGAAAATTGTCTCCAAAAGCTCTGTACGTCCTGCTCCTACCAAACCGTACAATCCAAAAATTTCACCTTTTTTTACATCAAAGGAGATATCCTGCAAATGAGGCTCAAATTTCGTTGACAAATGCTGGATAGACAAGATCGGTTCTTTTGGTTCATTGTCTACCGGCGGGAAACGATTCTCAAGAGAACGTCCAACCATCGCAGCGATCAGCTCATTCATATCTGTGTCTTCTGACCGTTTGGTCATAACAAGATTTCCATCCCGTAGTACGGATACTTCATCACAAATCGTGAAAATCTCATCCATTTTATGCGAAATATAAATTAAGGAAATTCCCTGTTCTTTCAACATATTCATCATCTCAAACAGCTTTTCAACTTCCTGAACTGTCAATGAGGATGTTGGCTCATCGAGAACGATTACTTTTGCATTGTAAGAAATCGCTTTTGCAATTTCACACATCTGCCGCTGTGATACGGACATATTCCGCATCGGTTGAGTCAGGTTGACAGTCATTCCAAGTTTTCTAAAAAGCTCGGAAGCCTCTTTTTTCATTCTTCCCTCATCCACGATTCCCATTGAGTTGCGCGGATAGCGTCCGAGGAATAGATTGTCAACTACATTTCTTTCTAAGCACTGGTTCAATTCCTGGTGAACCATTGCGATTCCGTTTTCCAGTGCATCTTTTGGACCTGAAAAACTTACTTCCTTTCCATCAAGGAAAATTTTTCCTTCATCTTTTTGATATGTACCGAAAAGGCACTTCATCATCGTAGATTTACCAGCACCATTTTCTCCCATCAGTCCCATAACCGTTCCTTTTTTCACATCTAAATTAATGTGATCCAAAACCCGGTTTCTTCCGAAAGACTTGCTCATGCCACATATCGATAAGATGATTTCTTCTTTCTTATCTGCCATTCTTCTCTACTCCTGTTTTGTTTACACGTATTATTATTTTCTTTTACTCAAAAAGAGGTTATCGGGAAGAATTTCTTCTTCCCAATAATCTGCTCTTTTTCATTTCTTTTTTGTTATTATTGATTCAATAAAGATGTGTAAGAAGCTGCGTTGTCTGTCTTAACCATGTTGATTGCGAACGCATCATACTGGCTTGGATTTCCAAGACGGTTTGTAATGTTAGATTCTGTCTGTCCATCACCACCGATGTATTCAACATCAAGGTTAAGAAGATCATCATAGTTCTGAAGTAATGGCTGATATGTTGAGCTTAAGAAGTTATCAGAAGCATTGTAGATGTTCAACCATACGTTTTTTCTTTGCATGTTCTTTTTCATCAAGTTGATTTGAAACTGGTTCGAATACCTTTGTAGAATCTGTAAATTCTTTATAGTTTTCAGCTGTAACTGCTACGTTCAATGCATAGTAAGAACGTTCTTCTTCGCTGTATCTGTATACGTCTTCTGAAAGAACATTTCCAGCTTCATCTGCTGTACCGATACCTGTGTCAATATCTACACCATCAAGTGAGTTACGAAGAACACGAAGTGTTAAATATGCCTGTACGTCTGCATGCTGGCTGATTGTTCCGCCGTATCCTTCTGCGATAGCTGCAACTGCATCGTTATTTGCATCGTATCCGAATGTAGGAACTTGATTGTCTTTTGACCAAGCATTGAACATTGACATTCCCATACCATCGTTGTTAGATGCGATTACATCGATCTGATCACCGAATGAAGAAGACCATGTTCCGATTGCATTACCTGCTGTTGCCGCATCCCATGTAGCTCCTGAAGAGTTCTTCATTTCCTGAGAAGCAAGCTCACGAATAATATATTTCTTTCCGCCAACTTCGATTGAACCATCTTTTACTGCTTTTGAAGAACCATCTGTATTAGTTCCGATTGGGTCACTGTTGATTGCACCATCTTTTTCAACGTCTGTTCCAAGAGCTTTACGAACACCTCTTGTACGAGCGATAGAGTCATTATGTCCGATATCACCGATTGCCAATACATAACCGATTACACCATCACCATTTTTATCGATTGTAGCAATATTTTCTTCAATGTACTCTTTGATCATTGTTCCTTGAAGTTCAGCACCCTGATTAGCATCAAATCCTACATAATATGTATCTTTATTAAAGTTCAAAGCGTTCTTGTCTAACTCACCTGTAGAGCTGTTAGATGGCTGACGGTTGAACCATACTAAAGGTTTATCTTTGTTCGCAACGTCTGATGTGGATTTGTCTCCGCCTTTGTCAGATCCTCCATTGTCTCCTCCACTTGATCCACATGCTGCTGTAGATACAACGAGTAATCCTGCCATTGCTAATAATGCTAATTTTCTTTTCATAACTTTTGTTCTCCCTTCTGTTATCGACGTTTCGCTCCGTCGTTTGTTGATATTGCTAGTATAATATATGTTTTAAAGAAAAAATATAGGATATTTTTCTTTTTTCATTGAAATTTTAAAGCTTTCACAAAAATTTTATATTAATACTTTTAATAAATTACAAAAAACGACATCATTTTGCATATACACTTTCACCAAACATTTTTATCAGCACAAAAAAAGGAACCCTCCCAGTTCAATCACCTGGTGGATTCCTCTTCTTTTCGCACTCTTATTCTTTCACAAGCACCTTCACAATTTCAGCCATATACATCGTATGATAATCTTTTTCCGGATACCATCTTGCATCATTCTCTTTGACATCAAAACATTCCGGACGCATCTCTTGATGATACTGTTTTTTGCAGACCATAATCATATCCGCCTCTTCAAACGCCACTGTTCCATCTGTAAAATACGGTGTCAATCCTGCATTTTTCACCTTATCCTCGTCTCTTCCGGATATTTTTCCACAGTAAGCAAGCGCCGGACGATAGTTTTCCCCAAAAAACGCAATCGTAAACAGATCATTGTGATCTACGAAGTCTTTCGTGTATCTCTGTGGACGAATGTAAACACTTACCACATTCTTTCCCCACATAACACCAACGCCTCCCCAGCTTGCTGTCATTGTATTATAGGATTCTTCATTTCCCGCTGTAATCAAAAGCCATTCTTTTCCAATCTTTGTAAATGGATTGAACGAAAGGTCTTCTATTTTCACTTCTTGAAATGCCATCTTATACACTCCTTTCACCTGCGCCACATAAGGCAGCTGTCATAAGTCTATGTTTCAGAACCTTATTTCATGATTACTTTTCTAAAGTTCTTTTTCCCTCTTCTCAGCACGATACCTTCTCCTGCAAACACGTCTTTTGCAAATACCGCTTTAATATCAGTAACTTTGTCTCCATCTACAGCAACACCGCCCTGATCTACAGCACGTCTTGCTTCAGATTTAGATGGAACTAATCCGCTCTTTACAAGCATTGTCAAAATATCGATACTTCCGTTCACAAGATCTTCTTCTGTAAGTTCTGCTGTCGGCATGTTTGCTGCTGCACCACTTGAGAACAATGCTCTTGCACTTTCCTGTGCTTTTGTCGCTTCCTCTTCTCCATGAACAAGTTTTGTCAACTCAAATGCGAGAATCTCTTTTGCCTGATTCAGCTGGCTTCCTTCCCAGTCATCCATCTTGTCAATCTCTTCCAACGGAAGGAATGTCAGCATACGGATACATTTCAGAACATCTGCATCTGCCACATTTCTCCAGTACTGATAGAAATCAAATGGAGATGTCTTGTTCGGATCAAGCCATACAGCACCAGACTGTGTTTTTCCCATTTTCTTTCCTTCAGAGTTCAAAAGTAATGTGATTGTCATCGCACTTGCATCTTTTCCAAGCTTACGGCGGATCAATTCTGTACCTGCCAGCATATTGCTCCACTGGTCATCTCCACCGAACTGAAGATTACATCCGTATTTCTGGTACAATGCGTAGAAATCATACGCCTGCATGATCATGTAGTTAAACTCTAAGAAGCTCAGTCCTTTTTCCATTCTCTGTTTGTAGCACTCTGCTGTCAGCATACGGTTCACGCTAAAGTGCGCCCCTACTTCGCGAAGCAATTCAATGTAGTTCAGATCCAAAAGCCAGTCTGCATTGTTTACCATCATTGCTTTTCCTTCTGAGAAATCAATGAATTTGCTCATCTGCTCTTTAAAGCAGTCGCAGTTGTGCTGAATCTGCTCCGGGGTCATCATAGATCGCATATCTGTTCTTCCAGATGGATCTCCGATGTATCCTGTTCCTCCCCCGATCAATGCGATTGGTTTATTCCCTGCCATCTGAAGACGTTTCATCAGGCACAGTGCCATAAAATGTCCCACATGAAGACTGTCTGCTGTCGGGTCAAATCCGATGTAAAATGTTGCCTTTCCTTCATTAATCAAGTTGCTGATCAGCTCTTCGTCTGTTACCTGCGCAATCAATCCTCTTGCTTTCAATTCATCATAAATCTTCATTTTTCATTCTCCTTCTTGTCTGTCGGTTTTATTACTTTTTCGGAGCGTTTTATTGCATGACATATAATTTTCTATAATTAAAAAAACCCGCCCCTTATCTAACATAAAGGGCGAGTGTAATCCCGCGGTACCACCTTCATTCGCATTCACTTCACAGCAAACGCCTCTGCAAGTATCTATCAATACTCAGGCACGATAACGTGTGCCATCCCGTTGCAGCCTACTTAGAATTATGTCACTGTTCGGTGCAAAGCTCCAAGATGTATTCATAATCGACTTTCCATGCGCCTCTCATCAACCGGCAGCTTTCTGTATGGCGTCTCAATTATTACTTTTTCTTTTCTTCGCCGTTTCTTATTCTGAGGAAATACTACCCCATAAAATGATATTTGTCAAGGGGCTTATACGCCTTTTTCTTGTTCCAAAGCATCATTCCAGCCAAGAGCAGCAAGCCCGTCACAGACAATACTTTTCCCATCTTCAATCCCGGTGCATGATACACAATCTCTACCTCATGTGTTCCGACCGGCATCTTTACTCCTAAAAATGCCGTATTGACTTTTTCATACTTCACGTCTTTTCCATCTATCTTCACTTCAAAGTGCTCATCATATGGAATCGATGTAATCAGATACCCATCTTTCACGCCGTCCACACTTCCTACAATTCGGTTTCCTTTTTGTCTGTGCCTTGTCCATCCTAAATTCGCTTTGGCACAGCGTCTTTAAGGATTCGTCAGTATTTCCGATATAGCATCGAAGGTTTCGGATTTCATAGTTTCCTGCTCCTAGTCCCAGATTCACTTCCGTTTGTCCCGCCTTTAGGTTTACCGCATAAGTAAAGGTTGTGTTGCCATTATAGTAAATATGCGATCCTGCGCTTAGTTTATTTTCACACCTGCAAGCCACACAGAAACATTCCTTGGATGTCTTGTAATTTTTAGTTCAAACTGCACAAACAGAATTCTCTTCCTTCTGTGCCTCCTCACTGATTTTTAATTCACATTCTGAATTTTTTTTGACTTAATATGGTATCCATCTTCTATCTTTTCAATCGCCTTCGTATCTTCCATCGGAATCTCTGCCCCAGTCTCTTTCACCTGACTGTTCAACACCTCTTTCGGATTCACTGTATCATTTACTGATTTTCCTACAGCAAATCGCAAAAAAGCGAGCTGACTGTACGGAAATTCCAAATCTTCATACGCTTTTTCCGAAATCATCTGATTTGTCACATACGCAATCGGAAGAACTTCTTCATTTTTATAGACTGTCACATCTCCGACTTTCTTCTCCTGTTGATACCCTGTGATTTCTTGTTCAGAAAGAATGTATTTTACCCCCATCAATTTCTGATAAATCGGGTTTTCTGTCACAGACTGCATCAATACATTTCGAAATGGCTGTTCCACCAGAAATGTTTCGGTTCGAAATTTCTGGTACGCCGGATTGTAGGAAGACGAATAAATCGATGATACATACTGCTGCATATTCCAAATACGGTTCAAATTTGCGGCATTTTCACTTGTCGTGCCGCTTTGCTCCATTCGGTAAAATCCGTTCTCTTTTTCTGTTAACTCTTCAATCTCAGTTCGAATCTGCTTATTTGTCACCTCTTCGTAAAATGCCGGTTCGATCATCTTGTCGGCACTTTTGTGCAGCACCACTCCATACAGCGCCAAAAAGCCAATTGGAACAACGATGAGAACCCAATCGAATTTCTTCCAATAAAAAATAAGATAGCAGACAAGCATCACCAGCGCATCCACCAGCACCCAGCCCAGATATTCTGAATATTTTCCTTGTTCACGTCCCATATACACCAACACAATTGTCAGTAAAAACGGCAAGGCTCCTGCCCAAAAAGAGATTTCACGCCGTTTTTGCTTTTCCAAATAAGTTGCAATCAGATAACATAAAAACGGCAAAAATGGAATCATCACTTTATCCCGAATATAAAGTCCTCCATTAAGCAAATAGGCAAACAAAGGTACTGCCAAAATAACGATACAGGCAATGTGCAAAAATTTCTCATATAGCTTCCGATATGTCAATCCGGTAATCAGGACCGTGATCGCAAGTGTTGTCAATCCGATACCGTACGGCGTATATACAACCCGGAAAATCGGAATTTCCGGAATCAAAAGCGCAGACAGTGCCGTCTTATGTCCTCCTTCTCGTCCTCCCGCAAGCGCCATCGCCGTCGGCACAAGAAGTACGGCACTCATCAAAACTGCCGTCAGCATCGGTAAAAGGAAGCGAAATCCATCTGACACAAACCCTAAAATCTTTATATTTTCTCCAAGTTTCTCTTTGCCCTCGGTATACCGATAAATAACATACAATACAAGCGCAAACATTCCACCTATGCTAAAGTAGAAACTTGTCAGAATCATAAGAAATACACTTATCGTGTAGAGTCCTGCTTTCTGTTTCTCAAAATACCGATCTACACCTAAAAATGCCAGACACAAAAACGGCATATAATTGACAAACATAATCTGATTATAAGAATGGTAGATCATCGGTCCGGACAATAAAAAAAGCAACGCCGTCAGAAAACTAAGCCTGCTCGTAATCCCTCTTCGCAAAAGCCATTTATAAAACAATAAGACAGCTGCTAAAAGACTTATAACGCCTGCAGCCATCATATAATCGCTCATTTTTACAAAAGGCAGAAAATACGAGATCAAAACAACAGGGCTATACAACCCATAATAGGCAAAGTTATAAATATTTTGCCCTCCTCCGATATTTGCTGCAAACTCCGGAAATAGCTGTCCTGTATTATAAAACTGCTGCCGGAAATAATCCGGCAGTACGCTGTGCTGACTGATCCAGTCTACCTTCGAGCCAAATACACCATATCTTCCGCAAAAAAACCAGCAAAAAAACAGTGTGAACATTCCCAGTAGCAGATACGGAATCGTTTGTTTAAACTTCTGCCTGTTCATATTGGTTCTCCTCGCTGGAATCTTTCAATATGTAAATCGGACGATGCTTCGTCTCCAAATATGTCTTAGACAAGTACTGCCCAACAATTCCGGTACAAAGCAGTTGTACTCCGCTCACCATAAAAATGATACACACAAGTGAAGGCCAGCCTGCTACCGGATCCCCCCACACGATCGTGCGCACAATAATAAACACAATTATCAAAAAAGAAAGGATACAGAACAAAATTCCGACAACGGACGCCAAGGAAAGCGGGGCAACCGAAAACCCTGTAATCCCTTCCAACGAATAGAAAAATAATTTGCGCAGCGACCACTTTGTCTCTCCTGCTGACCGTTCTACATTCTCAAACTCCATCCATTTTGTGCGGAATCCGACCCACTCAAAGATGCCCTTCGAGAATCGGTTATATTCGCTCATCTCCAAAATCGCATCTACCATTTTTCGTTTCATCAATCGATAATCTCTGGCTCCGCTTACAATCTCTGTCTTGGAAATCTTATTGATAAATTTATAAAAACGATTGGATAAAAAGGAACGGATTTTTGGCTCCCCTGTCCGTGTAGACCGCTTTGTCGCCACACTGTCGTACGGCTCTTCAATAAGAGTTCGATACATCTCGGGCAGCAGACTCGGCGGATCCTGTAAATCCACATCCATAATTGCCACATAATTCCCCTCTGCATTGCTAAGTCCCGCATAAATCGCCGCCTCTTTTCCAAAATTTCTTGAAAACGATAAATATTTGCAGCGCTCATCCCTCTCATGCAGACTTTTCATAATCCCAAGTGTCCGATCCGAAGATCCATCATCCACAAACAGCAATTCAAAGTCTACTCCTTGCATCTGTTTCATAATACGGCTCATCTCCTCATAATATACCGGCAGAGCCTCCTCCTCGTTAAAGCAAGGTATCACAATACTAATTTTATTCATTTTTCTCACCTCACGTCTATTTTACAGATAAAATCTTAAGGAACTACGCAACTAATTCTTAAGATTTCTTAAGTCTCTCTGATTTTTGTCATTTTTTCGCTATAATAAGCATAGAAGACAAAACACGGAGGAAACACCATGGATAATGCACACATTTTGATCGTCGACGACAACCCGGAGATTCGAGAAATCATACAGATTCTGCTGTCCGGTGAGGGCTTTTTAACAGAAGAAGCAAAAGACGGAAAAACCGCACTCGACCTCTTACAGACAACTTGTTTCGACCTCATCATTTTAGATATTATGATGCCTGGACTTAACGGATATCAGACCTGTCTGGAAATCCGTAAAATAACAAATGCCCCAATTCTATTTCTGAGCGCCAAAACAAAGGACAGCGACAAGACACTTGGATTTTCAAGCGGAGGTGATGACTATCTCGCCAAACCATTTTCCTACAGTGAGCGATCAGCCGTGTCAAAAGCGCTCATCCGCCGCTATCACATTTACAAGGGAAAAAAAAGAAGCACTACCTCCACAAACAACCTTTCAATACCGTCATCTTACCATTGACGAAGAGAAAGAAGAAGTCTTATCAGACGGGAAGCCGCTCGACCTGACTGACACAGAGTACCGAATGTTACTCCTTCTCGTGAAAAACCGGAAACAACTTTTTTCTGCAGAACGGCTCTATGAGGCTGTTTGGGACGAGCCTTACTATTATGGCGCAAACAACACCGTAACGGTGCATATTCGGAATCTGAGACGAAAAGTGGAAATGGATCCGAATCATCCAACTATCGTCAGAACGGTCTGGGGAAAGGGGTATCGATGTGATTAAGAAATTTCAGAACTGTAAAATACGCACGCAGTTTGCAATTGTCATACTACTCGCCGGAGCACTCTGCTATCTCCTTTTTTCGTTCTTATGGGGGAAAACGCTATGAGACCTTCGGTTATCTGAACGACAAATTCAACTTTTACCCGCAGCTAAACGACGATTCCTTTTGGGGAACGCTGTATGAGGAGGCACTCAAATATGACATCCCAGACTCAGAAGATGACAAGGAAACGATCGAAAAAATGCAGCCTTTCTTCGATCTCGTGGACGACTATACAGGTATTTATCTTTACGGCTTGGAAGATGGAATTTTTCTGTGCGGAAAAACTCCGATTTCCATGGAAAAACATGCGTTTCGGAGTTTTTTTGACTTCGGCTATGCTTTGACCGGTGGAGAGGGCGAAACCCCAATCAGCTTTCCGATTCAATTTAAAAACGGAATGGCGCAGGTACATATTACTTTTTACCACAGTTCCTTCTTTCTCTACCCATACTGTATGGTGCTTCTCGTAGTCTGTATCGGATTCTTCCTTTTTCTTGTACTTTTTTTTTGTCAGCCGGAAAATGAAACAGATCATTCGCTTAAAAGACGATGTGCTCGTGATGGCAGGTGGCGATCTGTCACATCCTTTTCCAGACTACCAAAAAAATGAAATCGGAATCCTCTCCCATGAACTTGATCATCTCCGCATCGCCTTTGACGAAAATATACAGTCCGAGCAGGAGAGCCGCAAAGCCAATCAGGACTTAATTACCGCGATGTCACATGACCTTCGCACACCGCTCACCATTTTGAATGGATATTTGGAAATTTTAAAGCAGCAAAAACGCCCTGATAAGCAAGAGGAATATTTAAACCGTTGTCTGCAAAAGACAGCGGACATCAAAGAAATGACAGATCGTATGTTTGAGTATGCGCTCGTATTTGATCCCACTGAGACACCGGAACTGCACTCTCAAAATTACGCTCTGTTAAGACAGATTTTGATGGAGCACTGTGAATTTCTGAAATTGGTTGGTTTTCAGACAGAACTTGCCTTTCCTGAGAGTACGTTCTTTTTTCTCTGTGATGTAACGATGCTGAAACGCATTTTTTCAAATCTATTCTCCAACATTATCAAATACGGAGATAAGCAGGATAGGATAACCGTCACAGTCACACAAGCACTACATTCCATTACCATCAAGCTTACAAACACTGTCAAAAAGATTTCTCTGCCATAGAAAGCAATCAGATCGGATTGAAGAGCACTGTAAAAATGATGCAGCTAATGGGTGGTACAACAACGATTGAAAAACAGCGACACAATTTTCCGTGTTGCTGACATTAAAAAACGAGAGGTCTTAAACCTCTCGTTCTATTTTCTTATGAACGCCCCTCTCGTCTCTTACGCACAAATACTGCAACTACCGCTACACATGCTGCCATAAGAACCGCAACTGGTAATACTGTCATTGTATCCCCTGTTTTAACCGGTTTTTCCTGATTCTTATCTTTATTTGAATCAGATGGTTTTTGTTCTGGTTTCTTTTGTTCATCCACTTTTACCAGCTTATCAACCGCATTTTTCAACACTGTGCTTGCTGCATCTACTTCTTCCTGAGTTGCATCCTCATCTGCCAGCACTTTTTTTGCTGTATCCATTGCTTCCTGGTAGCCTTTCCAGCTATCTGCTGTATAATCTTTCTCTTTCAGTTCGCTGTATTTATCTACCAATTCTTGTAAATCTGATTTGTCAGCTTTGTCCGGTTCTACTGGAATATCTTTTTCTGTTACTTCAATTGTAACTTTCCCGCTCACGCCATTTTCAGCTGTTGCAATAACTTCTGCTGTTCCTTTTGCTTTCGCTGTTACTGTTCCATCTTCGCTCACTGAAAGCACGTTCTTATCCGATACAGACCATGTCACATCTTTATTTGTTGCATTGTCCGGTAACACTTGTGCTGTTACTTTTGTTGTATCTCCAACCTTCAGCTCTGTGTCTGCTGCTGTCACTTCGATACTTTCTACTTCTACATCTGGCTCTACCGGCGTATCCTTTTCTGTCACTGTGATTACCACTTTCCCGCTTACGCCATTTGCGGCTGTTGCAATAACTTCTGCTGTTCCTTTTGCTTTTGCTGTTACTTTTCCAGTGTTATCCACAGAAATTACCTCTTTATCTGATACAGACCATGTTACCTCTTTGTTTGTTGCATTATCTGGTGTTACGATCGCTGTTGCCTGTGCTGTCTCGCCAACTTTTAACTCTTTCTTGTCAGCTGTCACTGCTACACTCTCTACTGGTACGCTCGGCTCTTCTCCTCCATCAAATGCTGTGACAAATTTTGCATCCGCCCAGTCAGCGTGGTCGTTGCTATCACTTGCTCCCATCAATGCCTGCAAATGAAGCTCTTTTGCTCCCTCTGGAATCGTAACTTTAACATGTTGCATAATATCTTCTGGAACCATCTCTTTTGTTGAAGTAAATACTTCTTGCTCATCTATAAACACTTTAAATGTTACTGAGCCAGGTTTTCCAAGCTGTGCTGCATCTACCCCCACGTACGTTTCAAACTCTTTATAACCTTTGTTTTCCAAGTCGTAGTAAATATTTGCAGTAGCATGAGACCATACACCTTTTTCAAATGTACGAATATTCTGTTTTTCATCTTCTACCAGTCTAATTGGATTTCCTTCATAAGTCTTATCCATTCCAAATGGTTTATTGCTCCAACCATTTGTCGAATTATTCTTATGCTCCAAATCAGAAAGATAGATAACACTCTTTCCTTCTAACTCGAATGTATAAGTCTTTTTCTCTTTCTTGTCCGGAGAAGTCACTTCAATTACAATTGTATTGTCTCCTTCTACAAGTTTAACCTTCTTGAGTTCTTTTTGTTCTTTTCCATTGACAGTTACTTTTACCGTCGCATCTTTTTCTTCGGCTGCCACATCTATTGTTATTGCAGAAGAAGTTGCGATTCCAGTATATTCTGTCGTTGTTTTTTCAAACTTCTTATCTAATTTTACATTGTCACTGAATACAACACTTTCCAGATTTGCATTTGTCGGATCCGGAACTTTAATATTTACTGCGTAACGTGTTGGCTCTGCACTCGTTTCTGGTGTCACGATAATATTCACCATATTGCTGCCTGGTTGCAAAGTTACTTTGTTGTCTTTTACAACTTTACCCTCGAATGACATTGCTACTTTTGCAGATGCGTTTGCTACTACTTCTAATGCAACTTCTTTTGCTTTATTCACATCAACTCTGTATTCGTATACATCGTCTTTTAATTCAACTGTTTGCCCATCTACTTTCAAAGAAGTCAATTTTGCATTATCATCTCCATCACGGAAAATGGTGAAACGATAATATTTCTTTGTAATACCATCTTCTGCAGTTACTGTCACTTCAATCAAGTTACGTCCACTTGTAAGTGTCAGTTTACCTTTGTTACCTTGTACCACTTTATCATTGAATACAGTCTCAACTTTTGCATTTTTGTCTTCTGCCGCAAATTCTACATTGAGTTCTTTCTCTTCTGTTGTTGCCATTGTAAGATATGTCAATGTATTTTTGTCGAATTCAAATCCTTTTGTAAGTCCTGTAATGTCTGCTTTAGCTAACCGTGCATTTGCAGATTTTGCGTTTCCTGCATCCAGTCCTTCTCCTGTCACTTTCACTGCCTTAGATGACCATACGATGTCTCCAGATACTCCACTATCTTTTACTGGAACAACAACTGTTTTCACATATTTATTCTTCATATCCGGAGTTGCAGTCAATGTGTCACCTGCATTTGCTTCTAAAACTGAATAGAATCCATTTTCTTCACTGGAAACTGCCCATTTCACAATCTTATCCGAACCTTCGCCCAATTTGTAAGACGCTGTCAATTTGTTTTCTGCTTCTGTGTAAGCTACAGATACCTCAGATACAGATGGAAGGTTATCTGATACTGACTGAGTCAAGGCAACAGGCTTATTATTTACTTTCAAGTCTGTGAATACATACTCTGTATTTCCATTTCCCATAGCTCCGAATGCGACATACAACTGACCATTGCTGTCTGGCATAAATGTTGTGTTGGTAACTTCATTGCCAAATTTTGTCCAATCTTTTCCATCTTCACTATAGTAAGATGTGACTTTATTATCGCTTCTTAATAATCTAAAATAAAGATCTTTTACATCTTGCTTGTCACTTGCGCTCTCAGCCAACTGCTCACTTGCACTCTGATTAGACTCACTAACCATACCGAATCGTTCACCAACATTTGATTGTCTATGTTTTCTCTGAATTGCCACATAGTTGTCTGCATCTTTTCCAAGATAAAGCCCTACGTCTTCCCATTCAACTGCAGTTTTCCCTTCAATCTTAAGAGATACTTCTGTTGTATTACTGTCTACCGGAACTTTGAACCAGTTTGCCGGTGTCTGTTCCTTAAAAGTACCACCTTTTGTTGATTTTACGTGAATTCTATTTTCTTCCTCTATATTCCAACGTTCTTTATTCTCTCCCTGGATAATAATTCCTTTTGCAAGTTCCTGTGCAGAGTCTTTTGTCAATGGCACTTTTTTGCCATCAACGGTCAATTCAGAGAAAGTATACGAAGTATTGCCATCTGCATTTTTATCCATCATTGCACCAAATGCAACATAAAACTGACCATCTCCTTCTGGAATAAAAGTTGTATTTTCTACAGTCTCTCCAAGTTTTGTCCAATCTTTTCCTTCTACTTTATAATAAGATGTTACATTGTTTCCTTCTCTTGACAATTTAAAGTACATCTCTTCAACATCTTGGTCTTCAACTTTTTTAAGCTGTTCACGTCCGTTATTTGCATCTCCGTTCATTTCATTAACCATTCCGAGATTTTCTTCTGTTCCGCCGCGATGTTTTCTCTGAATTGCCACATAGTTGTCTGCATCTTTTCCAAGATAAAGTCCTACATCTTCCCAAGAACTCTTGGTCTTTCCTTCAATCTTAATTGTCACTTCTTTCACAGTTTTATCAACCGGAACCTTGAACCAGTTTGCTGGTGTCTGATTATTGAATGTACCTCCCTGTGCTGCCTGTACATGAATCTTATTTGTTTCTGGAATAGACCAACGAGATGTATCTTCACCCTCAATTGTAATTTCCTCCGCAAGCGTCACTTCTCCCACTTGGATAGAAAGTAATTTTCTTGCTTCTAAACCATTCTTTGTCTTTGCAACGACTTCCACCGCACCGCTTTTTTCTGCTGTCAAAAGTCCTGAAGTTTCATTGATTGTTGCTTTATCTGTTGCTTGACCTGTTGTCGGATCAACAACTGACCATGTTACAGCTTTATCCGCTCCGTCTTCCGCTGTCACTTCTGCTGCATATTGCAATGTTTGGTCTGTTAATTTTTCTGTCTCTGTTGTAATTTTAATCGCAGTCGGCTGGACCGTTGCTTCTCCTTCTACTGTATATGTAATTGGAGCTGCCTCGAATTTTCTTCCTCCTGCAACTGCATATGCCGTTACATCTGCTGTTCCATTTCCCACTGCTGTCACAACACCTGATGCAGATACTTTTACTACTTTATCATTAGATGATTTGTAGAAAATCGTTCCCACTTTATTCAGCTTGTTATCTGCTCCCACTTTTGCAACGTCATTTTTCACTGTCACTTGGTTTTTGTCTGTACTTGCAAGCTCAACACCTGCATTTAAACCTCCGTCATATGTATTACCCTCGATTGTAACATTTTTACAGCCTTCAAAACGATATGCTTTTGCACCAAGCTCCGCTCCATCTGCTGTCACAGTGATACTTGAAGATTCCCCTGCTGCAAGATTTGTTTTATCCGCTTTCGCACTTACTGTCACATCTGGATTTTGACGATACACTTTATTATTCTTAAACGTCAGATTTTCCACACATTTTGCATTCAATACATTTTGACTCTGTGCCATGAAAAATGTATTGCCTTCAATTTTCATATTCTTATGAACTGTTCCATCAACATTTCTATTTGTCGGTTGCACAAAGATTCCAGCAGCTCCTGCCGTAAGCGGATTTACAATAAATGTATTTCCTTTGATCGTCACATCTGTCGTACGTCCTGATTCATACCATCCCTGTGCATCATTGGAAATATAAATCGCAGCCATCCCCATGTTGTCAAACATATTATCAGTAATCTCTACTTTTCCTCTTGTTGTGCAGAGTACGCCACGAGTCGGAGTTTCTTTAAAAATATTATCATGAATCTTCACATTCGGTGTGTATGTAATGTTTTCCACCGCATGTTGATTAACCTGTACTCCTTCTGGAATCGCTTTGTCAAATGTAAGCTTAATCTTCGTCAGATCGTTCAGACTTCCTTTGCCACCTTTTCCATCCGGTCCGTCCACTTTCACAACTTCTCTCACTGCAACGTCCCCATTTTCAGATACCGGAACCATATTCCCCAATGTTGAAAATTCTACCTGATCTCCCACATAGTAATTCGGGAATCCAGCCGTTTCATTATGTTTGTACTGCACAGTCACTTCTGTTCTGTCATCACTAATTCCAATTACCTGCAAGAATGTACCATGAACATTGATTGGGTCATCATGTGGGTTAGAAAATGTACAGTCTGAAATATCAATCAATCCTTTACAGCCTGACATCTGAATGAAATCCGCGTAACCTGCTGTTGTTCTTCCAGATGCTTTGTCTGTCTCAAAATCCACATCTTTCATTGTAATATTTTCAGAGAACTGCCCTACCATACCAAATCCATGAATAAAACGAATATCTAAATCATTCAGAGTAACATCTTTGCTCTGCCAGAAAAATGTTCCTGCATGATCTCGAGTTGTATCTCGCAATTGATAACAGAATCCTTCTTCCAATGTTCCCATACTGGAATATGTAATCTTTACCTGATGATTTCCTAAATCTTCAATCTTTGATACATTGTTGAAAACATGCTGGTCGCTTCCTCGTTTTCTCCATGTCTGACCGTTTTTTGTATCAAAAATCTGAGAATATGTAGAACCATTAAATGTATATGTCCAATAATATTCCTCTGTATACGGACTCTTATCACTCATCCACTTGATACTGTTTCCATTTACCTGATAGTTATAGCATTCCGGAATATAGTATGTAACCTCATTCCCTTCTTTTTTGACAGCTGTCATATCTATAACTGTCGGAACTTGGAAATCCACCTCAAAGTTCTGGAATGTTACATTCTCACTGTCAATAGATGCAAATGTTGTCATCTTTCCATGGAACATAAACAATGAATCATTTCCTTCTACCGTTACATTGTCCATATCCTCAATCAGAATACCTATCTTCTTATCTTTATAAGTCTGATTTGTTCCTACTGTATTCGAGATATACAATTCTCTTTCTTCTGCCTGGTCCGGATAAATATCATATCTACCCTCCGGAAAATCGATTACAACAGGTGTATCCGATTTTTTTCGTTACCTTTTTAGCCGCTTCAATAGCCTTTTTAATTGCCGGTGTACTGTCTGTCGCACCAGTTGGATCCGCACCATATTTGGTTACATCAATTACCTTTGCTTCTTCTTTGTCTGCTGCTTCCACAGTAGCTCCAACTGTCCCAACGCTTGGCACTGCCATACAAACCGCCATCAAAAAAAGCAACTAGTTTCTTTTTCACTTTCCTTTTCCTCCTATTTTCATCATTTTCACCAAGATATCAAACTTTATAGATAATACATATTATACATAGCGTAGATTTGTATTTCAATATATTTTTTATTTTTGTACATTTTGTATATTTACTTTTCAATCTCACAATATAG
>ENA-OPZZ01000653-OPZZ01000653.1-human-gut-metagenome-genome-assembly--contig:-NODE-653-length-26058-cov-4.998380_pt1 | contig 26058 bp, 21 predicted proteins | sample MGYA00242487_ERZ504511 | MGnify/ENA primary metagenome ERZ504511 (study PRJEB26092, sample SAMD00036241) | human gut metagenome | host: Homo sapiens | study: EMG produced TPA metagenomics assembly of... | reverse complement strand
CAATGCTAAAATCAAAGCTTTTCGAAGCCAGTTAAGAGGGGTGGCTGATCTGAAGTTCTTCATGTTCAGACTGGCTAGGCTATACGCTTAAAAGAAAGCTTGCCAACCCGGAAAATCCGCTGACCCCCGTTTTACAGGAGCCGCTGTCCGAGATGGACAGTTGCTCTTTTTAATTTTTATATCACTGTTCATAAAACTACCAGTACATTGTGAAAATCTATTTTAGAAAAACTTTTTTTTCATCAAGATAAATATCAAAACGGTCAGCACTCTTGTCGAAATTGACAATATCAAAGTTGTCTATAAGCACATCCGGAAGGATGGCACGAAGGAGTTGTCCGGGTTTCATAAAACAAAGGTAAGCAAAGATAGCTAATTTTAAAAGTTACCAACCAGAAATTTCCGCTGACCCCAAAATCCCTCAGGTTGTTACGTTGACCCGTGATTCTATATGAAAAGAAAAATAAGTCCAATATAAATAAAAGATAAACAAGATATCCATGAAACAAATTCATAAATACCTTGTTTTGTGTAGCGGGACCCGGGATTGAACCGGGGACCTCATGATTATGAATCATGCGCTCTAACCAGCTGAGCTATCCCGCCATCGTTTTTTAAAAAGACCGCCAAGAGTGGAAGCCTCTCAACAGTCTAAAATTGTTCATTGTAGCGGGACCCAGGATTGAACTGGGGACCTCATGATTATGAATCATGCGCTCTAACCAGCTGAGCTATCCCGCCATCATTTCTCAATTGCGGGTGCAAAGATAGAAAGTTATTTTGAATTTTGCAACATTTCAGAGAACTTTTTCTTGTAAAATTCGTTTTTAAAGAGAAAAACAGCTTAGTATATGGCTAATAAATATTTCAAAAAACATAGCATTTATTATGGCAAATAAGAAAATTTGGCTTAATTTGCCACCGAAACTTTAAAAAGCTAACCTATGAGAAAAGAAAAAATTCGCTTGGAGTACATGTTGAAAGCCGGATCCGGTAAACTCCATCCGGCCTGGAAACATGGTTTGCAGACAAGGTGACATTCAAAGACAAAGTATTCACCTTTTATTGGGGAAAAACAGAAACACGGCAAGCTGAAGTTACAAACTTCCGGGTTAACAGTTTTATACGCTTTCGATGGCTGGATGATGAAGATCCTAAAGCCTATTTTGAACTGAAAATGGTCTATAACGAACTAACCTCTGACTATATGCTGGAAGTGATTGACTGGGCAGCCCCCGATGAAGTAGAAGATACGAAAGAACTTTTGGGATTCCGAAAATAGAGAAGCTAAAAAGGGTAAGTGGACTGTAATTCTATAAAAATATGCAAAACTTGTCTTTGCTCTCCGTTTTTTATGCTATTTTTGTGCCTTGATAGTTGCACAAAATGAAATAATGCTACGCATAAAAAAATTAGATATATTTATCCTAAAGAGCTTTTTGATGCTCTTTATAGGTACTTTTTTCATCTGTCTCTTCATCTTCATGATGCAATTTTTATGGAGATATGTAGACGAGTTGGTTGGAAAAGGATTGGAAATGAGTGTTTTAGCACAATTCTTCTTTTATTCTGCTCTGACCTTAATACCTTTGTCCCTACCTTTGGCAATTTTATTAGCTGCCTTAATGACATTCGGTAACTTTGGTGAAAGATATGAATTGCTGTCAATGAAAGCAGCGGGTATTCCCTTATTGAGGATCATACGTCCACTGATTATTTTTTGTACTTTCCTGTGTTGTACCTCGTTTTATTTTCAAAATGTCATAGCTCCCAAAGCGCAGATCAAACTGCTTACTTTACTTGTATCCATGAAGCAAACTTCACCAGAATTGGATATTCCGGAAGGTGTATTTTACGACGAAATTGAGGGGTATAATATATATGTAAAACAGAAAGACCGTGAAACAGGAATGCTAAAAGATGTACTGATCTACAACTTTTCAGATGGGTTTGAAAACGCTCACATTATATGGGCTTCCGAAGGAAAAATGGAGATGACAGCAGACAAACAACATCTTTATCTACATCTGTATAACGGAGAACAGTTCGAAAATCTGAAATCGCAGACCATTTCATCCAATAATGTCCCCTATCGACGTGAAACCTTCAGAGAGAAACATACCATTATCGAATTTGACGGTGGATTCAACATGGTAGATGGAAGCTTTTTAAGTGACCGTTCGGACAGCAAAAACATGATTGAAATCAGCCAGTCCATCGACTCACTGAACCACCGTGCCGACAGCTTGGGAAGAAGTATGTATAATGAAATAAAAGCCTCGACTTATCGCAATATCGTATTATCGAAAACAGACTCCGCAAAAATAGTTGAAACAAACAACAAAATCAATGTGGACAGCCTGTTCAATTCCTATACTTTAGCTGAAAAAGATAAGACACTGGGTAGTGCGGCGGATCGTACCGAGGCACTGGCCAGCGAATGGAGCATGAAAAGCTATCAAACTACAGATGCGGACAACAATATCCGGAAACACGAAGCCGACTGGCACAAAAAAAATCACCCTCTCTCTCAGTTGTTTGATTTTCTTTTTCATCGGTGCGCCTTTGGGAGCCATCATCCGCAAAGGAGGTTTAGGAATGCCCGTAGTGGTATCCGTCTTAATTTTCGTAATTTATTATATCATTGATTCCGGAGCTACCCGAGTAGCAAAAAGCGGTGAAATGAATATGGTATTGGGCGTGTGGATGAGTACCATTGTATTGGCACCTATCGGAGCCTTCTTTACTTATAAGTCAAATAATGACTCTGTGGTATTCAATGCCGAAGTGTATATCAATTTCTTCCGTATGCTGCTAGGTCTGCGCCCCTCGCGCCATGTATTCAAAAAAGAAGTTATTATAGAAGATCCGGACTATCCACGTATACAAACGGAATTGGAGAAACTATGCAACATCTGTAACGAATATGCCATCAAGCATAGACTGGCCGATGCACCTAATTATATCCGCATCTTCACCAATAAAGGACATGACGACGTCATAGCCGATATCAGTGCCAAAATGGAACTACTCATAGAAGAATTATCCAACAGCAAAGATGGAGTATTACTGGAATACTTAAATAAATATCCCATTTTGTCCACCAAAGCTCACAAAAGTCCGATTTGACAACCAATGGCTTAATTTACTTGCAGGAATCATTGTACCAATAGGCCTGTTCTTCTATTTCCGCATTTGGCGGTTCAGTATCCGGCTGGATAAAGATTTAAAAAACATAATCAAGACCAACCGTGAAATTCAAGAAAGAATAAACAATAAATCATTTATAATTTGACTATGGAAGAATTAAAACTAAATACCATCGAAGAAGCGATAGCTGACTTCCGTGAAGGTAAGTTTGTCATTGTAGTGGACGACGAAGATCGTGAAAATGAAGGCGATTTAATTGTTGCTGCGGAAAAAATTACTCCCGAACAAGTCAATTTCATGTTGAAACATGCACGTGGCGTGCTTTGTGCACCTATTACCATTTCTCGTTGCAAAGAATTGGAATTACCTCATCAAGTAGATACAAACACGTCAGTTCTAGGTACTCCTTTCACTGTAACTGTAGATAAGCTGGAAGGTTGCAGTACCGGAGTTTCTATCCACGACCGGGCCGCTACCATCCGTGCTCTTGCCGATCCCACCTCCACTCCCGAAACATTCGGACGTCCGGGGCATGTCAATCCATTATATGCACAAGACAAAGGGGTGCTGAGACGTGCAGGCCATACAGAAGCCTGTATCGACATGGCGCGTCTGGCAGGACTATACCCTGCCGCCGCACTGATGGAAATCATGAGTGAGGACGGAACCATGGCACGTCTGCCCGAACTAAGAAAAATGGCCGATGAATGGGGGCTGAAACTAATTTCAATCCGTGACTTGATCGCCTATCGTCTGAAGCAAGAGTCATTAGTAGAAAAAGGGGTGGAAGTGGACATGCCGACTGAATACGGCCATTTCCGTCTGATACCTTTCCGCCAGAAAAGCAATGGTTTAGAACATATCGCTATTATAAAAGGTGACATAAAAGAAGGAGAACCCGTTTTGGTACGTGTACATTCTTCTTGCGCCACCGGTGATATTTTCGGATCCATGCGTTGTGACTGTGGAGAACAACTGCACAAAGCATTGCAAATGATCGAAAAAGAAGGAAAAGGTGCTGTTGTTTACTTAAACCAAGAAGGAAGAGGCATAGGACTAATGGAAAAGATGAAAGCCTACAAATTGCAAGAAAATGGTGTGGATACTGTAGAAGCAAATATCCTTTTAGGGCATCAGGCAGATGAACGTGATTACGGAGTCGGAGCACAGATACTACGCAGTATAGGCGTCACCCAAATGCGTTTGCTGACAAATAATCCTGTCAAACGTGTAGGATTGGAATCATACGGTTTGTCCATAGTTGAAAACGTTCCCATTGAAATCACGCCTAACAAATATAACGAGCGTTATTTAAAAACCAAAAAAGACAGAATGGGACACACATTGCACTTTAACAAATAAAAAAGCTATAACTCAGACGAAATCACATCATTTTTTATGCGATTTCGTCTGTTTTACTTTCATAATTAAGATATTATCCTTTATTTTGCAGCAAGTAAACTTAAACACATTAAAAAATAATAGCAATGAATCAATTATCAGATCGTCTGAATCGTTTGTCTCCTTCAGCAACATTGGCCATGTCCCAAAAAAGTAATGAGTTAAAAGCCCAAGGAGTTGATGTCATTAATTTAAGCGTAGGTGAACCGGACTTCAATACCCCGGACCACATCAAAGAAGCAGCAAAAAAAGCAGTAGATGATAACTTTTCCAGATATTCTCCAGTTCCGGGATATCCTGCACTTCGCAATGCAATCGTAGCCAAACTGAAGAATGAAAACGGATTAGACTATACAGCTGCACAAATCTCCTGTGCAAACGGTGCCAAGCAATCTGTTTGTAATACGATTATGGCTCTAGTTAACGACGGTGACGAAGTAATAGTTCCTGCTCCCTATTGGGTAAGCTATCCTGAAATGGTAAAACTAGCAGACGGAACTCCTGTTATTATCACTGCGGGTATTGATCAGGATTTCAAAATCACCCCTGCACAACTAGAAGCAGCGATTACTCCTAAAACCAAAGCATTGATTCTTTGCTCACCGTCAAATCCCACCGGTTCCGTTTATACCAAAGAAGAGTTGGCCGGCTTGGCCGCTGTTTTGGCAAAGCACCCGCAAGTATATGTTATAGCCGATGAGATTTACGAACATATCACATACAGTGGCAAACATGAAAGCATTGCCCAATTCCCTGAGATTCATGACAATGTAATTATTGTAAACGGAGTTTCAAAAGCATATGCTATGACAGGATGGAGAATCGGGTTCATTGCCGGTCCGGAATGGATTGTAAAAGCTGTAAATAAGCTGCAAGGACAATATACCTCAGGTCCGTGCTCTGTTTCTCAGAAAGCTGCCGAAGCTGCCTATACAGGTACTCAGGCTCCCGTAGAGGAAATGCGCCAAGCATTCCAGCGCCGCCGTGACCTTATTGTAAAATTAGCAAAAGAAATTCCAGGATTTGAAGTAAACAATCCTCAAGGAGCATTCTATTTATTCCCGAAATGTGATTCCTTTTTTGGCAAATCAGCAGGTGACCGCAACATCAATAACGCTGACGATTTAGCAATGTATCTGCTTGAAGTAGGTCATGTGGCATGTGTAGGTGGTACTTCATTCGGTTCCCCCGAATGCATCCGTATGAGTTATGCAACTTCCGATGAGAATATTATAGAAGCTATGCGCCGCATCAAAGAAGCATTAGCCCTATTAAAATAAAATATTCTTTCTCTATAAAAAGAACAGGCATCCGTTTTTTTCTGTGATGCCTGTTTTTTTATTCATAAAGCAGACATACGAGCTTCCAATCAAAACAAAATTTAGATAAACAAAAAAATCGACCGTTTCCATCAACGGAAACGATCGTTATTAACTTTAAAGAACAAAATTGTACTGCTTAGCCAAGGTGAATAGCTTCAGAAGGACAAGCATCAGCACAAGTTCCGCACTCTGTACACAGATCCGGATTGATAGAATACTTATCGCCTTCAGAAATTGCTTCTACCGGGCATTCATCGATACAAGTACCGCAAGCGATACAATCGTCACTAATTACGTAAGCCATTTTCGTTAATTATTAAATTATTAGTACTAATTGATGGAGCAAATATACAGCTTTTCTCTATTAGTTGTCACATAGAGATTACAAAAATGCACTAATTTGTATTTAATCTAAATATGATCATTTCATCAAAGCCTGATACATAACCTGTTGCATACGAGGACGGATATTTAACCGCATCAACTGTTTATGGTCAAAAGGACGCGGATAAATCCGATTACTCAGAAAAACAAAAACCAAATGATTTTTCGGATCTGCCCAAGCGCAAGTTCCGGTAAAACCAGTATGTCCTACCACCTCTTCGGGCGCTTCCTCCGCACACGGACTTTTCACACTATTATTCACATCCGGTTTGTCAAATCCCAATCCTCTCCTACTGATTTTTGAGGTATGGGTTAAAAATAAATCACAAGTTTCCCTACTCAGATAACGCTTTCCATTATAAACCCCTCCATCAATCAATAACTGATACACTTTTGCCACATCACGAGCCGTGGAAAATAAACCGGCATTTCCTGATACCCCTCCCATGAAAGCAGCTGATTCATCGTGTACATAACCCTGCAACACTTTTCCTTTACGCAAATAATCCGCTTTCACTGTAGGAACAATTTCCTCCTTTTTGAACTGCCGAAGCGGCAAATAAGCCGTACGGTTCATCTCCATCGGTTTATAGAATTCCTTATCTAAAAAAAGATTCATAGGCATTTTACTGATATTCTCTACCATTTCCTTCAATAACATAAAGTTCAGGCAACTGTAACGATATCTCCTGTCTTTTAATGGAATACGTCCTATTTGTACCATAATGGAATCACGAAAAGAACGATGAAGAAACATACTGTCAGCTACCTGTAAAGGATAATCAGCAGAGAAAGTTTTTGCCATCAACTCTTTTCTATAATCAAACTTATCAATGACATACAGCCGTGTATCTATTTGCGTATGATGACTAGCGTCCGGTCTTGCTCTGTAAAAACTCCCCTTATAACTGTCTTTATCTATAGTCTCCTTATAAAAAGGCCAAAAAGCAGGAATGCCCGACTGATGTAAAAGTAACTCCTCAATAGTGACACGTTCCTTGTCCGTACCTTTTAAAGCTGGAATGTATTGAGATATGCGATCGGTCAAACCAAATTTTCCTTCATCGTAAAGTTTCATAACAGCCAACAGCGTTGCCGTGGTCTTGGTTAACGAAGCCAAATCATACAAATCATCCTTTTCCACCTTTCGGTCACTTTCATAAGTGAAAGTGCCGAAAGACTTATCATATACTGGTTTCCCATCTTTTAAAATTAGAATCTGACAACCAGGATAAGCCTTCGCCTTGATTCCTTCCATGGCTATCCTGTCTATCTTTTCCAGTATTTTGGAATTCATACCATAATCCTCAGGTCTATAAATACGAGACACTTTAGGAGTTATAGTCACTCCATCACCCGGTTTGAACAAATCGGCGACAGCCACCGACAAACGCCCGTCTGCCACTGCCTTTCCTACCAAGACATCAGCCACATACTCCTGAATAGCAGATTCATCAGTATGCCCCAATACTACAGCCGCCGCTTTCTTCCAATAGCCCTCCATATCCAACATAGACTTTAATGGCATCAGAAACACATAAATAACAGGCAAATCAGCCGGAAGCGAATCAAGCATTGTTTTATACTTTTTGTAATCATCCGAAGTAACCACCACAATTACACGCTGACTACCCAACAATCGTTTTCTGATAGCTTCCATCGAATCCGGACGAGCAACAACACGTGTGAGAGAAAGTGTATTTTGCAAACGATTATAAAAAGCAAGCCCAGCACCGGGAGTTTTCCCAATATTCAGAACCACCGTTCCCCTCAATTTTGAATCCAAGGGCAAGATTCCATTTACATTGGCAGGAACCGTTATAGCAGCTTTCTGCAAGCGGAGAATCAACTCCTTCGTTTCCGGACGGTTCAATCGTTTCTCCAGCCCGGAAAGTTGGATGTGAGGTTTATTCTTCAACCCTAAAACATATTTATAAGTCAATACCTTACGACATTTTTCCGTAATCAGTTCTTCTGATAGTTTTCCACTTTTTACAGCATTTAAAACACCATCCAATTCTCTCTTCAAATTACGGGGAGCCAATAATAAATCATTACCTGCTATCAAGGCTTGAGCGCATATATTCTCATTTTGCGAAATACCTTTCATCTCCAAAGCATCTGTAAAAACCAAGCCTTGAAAGCCCAATTCCCGACAAAGCAGATTATAAATAATATGTGAAGAAATCGAAGCCGGATTTTTACCCAATTCAGGTACCTCCAAATGTCCTACCATCATACCTCCCAATCCTGCTTTAACAGCCTCTTTAAACGGAAAAAGCTCAATGCTGTCCAAACGCGCACGATCAAAATTCAAAACCGGTAACGCCTTATGAGAATCCACTTCCGTATCTCCATGTCCCGGAAAATGTTTACAGACAGACAATACCCCTCCATCCTCCAAACCACGAGCATAAGCTACCACTTTTTGAGCCACATTCCGAGGATCACCACCAAAAGAACGGGTATTAATAACCGGATTCCGAGGATTAACATCTACATCGGCCACCGGAGCAAAATTGATCTGCACACCTATCTCCTTACATTGCCGGGCTACTTCCTTACCATATTCATAAAGCAGTTCATTATCCTGTATACATCCCAAGACTCTGTTTCTTGGAAAACGAGGGGTTCCCTTCAAGCGCATAGCCAGCCCCCATTCACCATCAAAAGTTATGAGCAAAGGCACTTCCGCCAGACTCTGCGCATAATTAGTCAATAAAACCTGATCAGACAACTGGCCGCCCGAAAAAAGTAATCCTCCTACTTTATATTCTTTTATAGCTGCATATATATTGTTTTTATTTCGTTGTGTCTGAAGAGGAGCTACTGTGTGTATAAACAGTTGTCCTATCTTTTCCTTCAAACTCATTTCAGAAAGCTGTTCATCCACCCATGCCTTACAATCCTGAGTATCCGCCTTCCCCTTTTGTAACAGCCCAGGCATCTGCTGTGCATACGTCATCACACATCCGACGACACATAAACTTATAAATAACAATACGTTTCTCTTCATCTAATTTCTTCAATTATATCAGATTTCCTTATACAACAGCAACTATCAGTTCTTTTCCATCCTTACTTTCATTTTTCCCACATAAACAGCATTTTTTCCCATTTGTTGCAATGGAATCTCCTTGCCATCCAAATTCTTATAAAACAAAGTCTTATCAAAATAAGAATGCGAATGACCTCCCAAGACAATATCAATATTACGAGTATTAAGAATCAAAGTTTCATCAGAATAAGGTTTTCCTTGCCACCCTAAATGAGACAAACAAACCACTAAATCACATTTTTCCCGATTCTTCAATATATCCGCCACACGCTGAGCAGCCTCTATTGGATTTTCAAAAACCACTCCTTCACAGTTTTTTGCCTGTACTAACCCCTCCAATGCAGGACTCAGTCCGAACACACCTACCTTTATCCCCTTACGTTCCAAAATAACATACGGTTTGACAAGCCCCTCCAAAACAGTTCCCTGTACACCATAATTAGCACAAACAACAGGAAAATCCGCCATTTTAAAAAGACGTGCCATATTATCCAAGCCCAAATCAAACTCATGATTTCCAATAATCCCGGCATCATATCCCATTTCATTCATCAGCTTCACTTCAACCTCACCACCAAACATATTATAAAAAGGAGAGCCTTGTGAAAAGTCACCACAATCAAACAATAACAAATCCTTATCCTGTTTCCGTATTTCTTTTATTAAGGTAACACGACGTACAAAACCCGCTTTTCCTGCAAACTCCGGATTCGGATCAGTAATGGGGATAGGTTCCACACGGCTGTGGGTATCATTAGTATGAAGTATCAAAAGTTCTTTGATATCCTGTGCTGCCAGCGCACAACATACACACAAAGCAGTAAATAATACATATATTCGTTTCATAACGGTTCAGTTTATTCTTTAACGGTAATTCTTCCTTCTATCTTTGAGTCTATTTTCTTCCCTGCTTTAGTCTGCTCATTCACATAGTTCAGAAACAACTGACGCACTGTGGCCTTTTCAGGCAGCAATTTATCCGCATCGCCCACTTTGGCAAAAGCAGTCATATGGTCATTTCCCTCAGCCAAATAATCCAAGGTGGCTACTTTATACTCTTTGGAGTCTTCAATTTCTTTTCCGGCCACTGTAGCATCCAATAATTTTCCATCTCCAGAAATTTCAAGACAAGCGCCACTTAATCCCTCACCATGCACAGCTGCTATATTTTCAAAAAGTTCACGCAGCAAAACCCCATTCATAGTAACAATGCACAATGTATTTTCAAAGGGAGTTATTTCATAAATATTACCGTAAGTTATATCCCCCTCGGGCAAAGCCGTACGTAGTCCCCCCATATTCGTCACCCCCACGTCGGCCATACGGCCTATATATGCAGAAGCAGAATAACGTAAAATATCCGCTACCAAGTTGGATAACTCACTTTCAGGACGAAAGCGATCCATAAAACGAGCGCTTTGTCCTATGACCGGTGACATAATACTATCAACCGTTTTTTTGATACGGAGCCAAAACAGCGATTGCAGCGGAATCCGGATTAGCATCCAAAGCTGCTGTCACTTCTATCCTGCTTCCCTCAACTGATGCCAGAGAATAGCCTGAATGACAGCTTGAAAACATAAAAATCCCGGCTACTATTCCTGCCGGAATGATACACATAATTCGGTTTGGTTTCATGTTTATTAGTTGTTTATTGCCCAAATGTAGTTAAAAAAGAAGTTGCAACCAACGATATCAGATGAAAAATAGTTGAATTTAATTTGGCTGTATGACAAAAATCTAGTAATTTTGCACCGCTTTCGCGCAATCGCTGTCAAAGAAGAGTTACTTGATATGTTGCGTTGGTAACGATAAACAATTTAAAATCAAAAAAATGGATTTAATTAAAATTGCTGAAGAAGCATTTGCTACTGGCAAACAGCATCCTTCATTCAAAGCTGGTGATACTATTACAGTGGCATACCGTATCGTTGAAGGTAGCAAGGAACGTGTACAGTTGTACCGTGGTGTTGTTATCAAAATCGCTGGACATGGTGACAAAAAACGTTTCACCGTTCGTAAAATGTCTGGAACTGTAGGTGTTGAACGTATTTTCCCTATCGAATCTCCGGCTATCGACAGTATCACTGTTAATAAAGTTGGTAAAGTTCGTCGTGCTAAATTGTACTATTTACGTGCTCTTACTGGCAAGAAAGCTAGAATTCAGGAAAAAAGAGTTAATCAGTAAGATTTATCATTCCTACATAAAAAAGGAGTATTCTCTTCCCGAGAATACTCCTTTTTTAATTTACATCCCCTTTACCACGATTTTTTATATAATCATGAACAAACAGACTTGAAATAGCATTTATATTTAATATTGAATCAAACTTAAACCATTTATGAAAAGAATAATGTTCATTTTAGGAGTAAGCATCATTATGGCCTTACTTACTGTTACCACAGCCTTGGCAGGTTGGTGGCTCGGAGCGTCTCTGCCTCTAGATATATCTGATACCACTCGACAAATAGCAGCATTACTCACCGCTTCTGCTTGTACATGGATACTCTATATTGTAAGTCGCAAAGTACTGACAAAAATCAGTCTCAAACCATACTAAATATATAGTCCATTAAAACAAAAAGGTCAACCGATTCTATATCATTCTCGATTGACCTTCTTATTTAAAATCTTGTTTTCATCATTCCTTATTTTCTGTTTCCTGTATCCCGGACTCTTCCTTTCCACGTAAATAAACAGAAGGTGCCACACCGAATTGTTGCTTAAAACATTTACTAAAATAGAACGGATCATTAATACCTACTTTATAAGAAACTTCGGCTACCGTATAACGATTTTCCAACAACAGTTCCGCCGCTTTCTTCATACGAATAATCCGGATATATTCATTGGGTGAATATCCCGTCACCCCACGTACCTTACGATAAAAAACGGTTCGTCCCAATCCCATCATCGAAGCAAACTCATCAATCGTAAACTGAGCATTACCAATCTGTTGATCCATAACCATCTGTAATCTGTCAGCAAATTCTTTATCCTTATCAGAGGTACAAATAGCCGGTCGTACCATATTCGGATCATTCGAAAATTTCTCACGTAATTTCTCACGTTGCTCTATTAGTTTGAAAGCGCGTGCCAACAGTAGTTTCGGGCTAAAAGGCTTAGTAATATATGCATCCGCACCACTTTCCACGCCTTCCAAATGACTTTCGGCAGAACTCATAGCTGTCAATAAAATAATAGGTATATGACTTGTATCAAAATCATTCTTCAATTTTCGGGTTACCTCAAATCCTGTCATCCCCGGCATCAGCACATCACAGATTATCAAATCAGCATCATACGTACGTGCACGTTCCAATCCAGACGGACCATCCGCCTCGGCCACAACTTCAAAATATTGTCCCACTTCTTCTTTCAAAAACTCACGTACATCGTTATCATCTTCTATAATAAGTACTTTACGCTTATTAAGTGGTGCAGATGGAAGTTCCACGCCCCCTTCTTGCGCCGATATTTCTTCTGCAAGAACAGCCGCATGATGTACTTCCTCCTCTTCCAGCAACACATTATGGGGAATCAGAAAATCTTTTTCCTCATAAACAGAAATATCAGTAGGCAAACTGACCGTAAATATAGACCCACCACCTTCATTTTCAGTATATACTATCGTACCTTTATGTACACACACCAGTTCATGTGTCAAATGCAGGCCGACTCCGACACTACTACCCGAAAAGCTACTTTGCATAAAACGCTTAAATAACTCATTACGTTTCTCTTTAGGAATGCCTACACCGGAATCGGCTACCGATATGACCAACTGTTTCTTTGCTTCATCCACCGTCACAGAAAAAGTCACTTTTCCACCGCTGGGTGTATATTTGAAAGCATTAGACAACAAATTATAAGTCACTTTGTCCAAATAACCCTTATCGATAAACATCTTATAAGAAGCTACAGATGGCAAGAACTTGAAATCCATATTCTTAGACTCAGCAGCATCATTGAAACTCAAAAAGATTTCATACAAGAAAGCCATGACATCCGTTTCCTCCAAAGAAAGGGCCAGTTTATTATTCTGCATCTTACGGAATTCCAGCAACTGATTGATAAGACGCAACATACGCTGGGTGCTTTTATCCATGACCTTCAATGAATAAGCCATTTCTTTAGGGATTTTACCACCACGCTGCATCTTTTCCAATGCTCCTTGTATCAAAGTCAAGGGAGTACGGAACTCATGAGAGATATTCGTGAAAAAAACTAATTTATACTCTGTCAGCTGTTTCTCCACCTGTATACGATTACGCAAAGTATTAAAGTCACGCATCAGTCTGAAAGTGATATATAGTGCCACCCCTATCAAAATAGCATAAATAAAGAAAGCCCAAGTAGTTTTCCAAAAAGGAGGAACAACAATAATCTTCAAAACCGTTTCTTTATCTCCCCACACACCAACTCCATTGCAAGCTTTCACCCGCAATTTATAAGTACCGGGTGCCAGGTTCTTATAAGCTGCAAAATTCAACGAAGACGGTATACTCCACTCTTTATCATAATTATCCAACCGATACGTATATTTAGTACTATTCGTTCCGGAATAATCAAATGTAGAGAAATCTATGACAAAAGAATTTTGAAAATATTTCAACTCGATTTCATCTGTATAAATCAACGAACGGTCTAACGGAGAATCCACATCGCCCGGGCGCATGGCAATACCATTAATTCGAAGATTGGTAAAAGCTGCCATAGGAGTTACAGTGGAATTATTCACAATTTTGCCGGGAGTGATAACAACCAATCCATAATTAGAACCAAACATCAGTTTGCCATCCTTACTCACACAACCACTGTTCTCACTATAGACATTCCCCAACGCATATGCCGAGAAAAAGAAATTTTCAAAGGCATGTGTATCCGGATCAAAACGAGAAATACCATATTCCGTTGCAACCCAAAGCTTACCCTCCCTGTCTTCAACAATAGATTGCACCATACTATTTACCAACCCGTCACTTCCATCATAATGCTCAAAAGTCAAGTTTCTGTAATCACCTTCTGGCATACACATACTGAAGCCTTTTCCTGAAGTACCTACCCATATCCGGCCTTTACTATCTTGATGGATACATTTTATTTCATTACTACGTAACTTACCGTTATTATAATTATAAGTAATATAGTTATCCGGGTCATTCATTAACGAATCAGGATTAAATATGTAAACTCCGGCACTGGTGCCCACCCATATCCATCCATTATTGTCTTCCTGTATCACACGAATCTGGCGCTGGCTATAAAAATTGTTCAAAAACCGCTTGAATACATACTTATCCTTTTCCTTCACCGCCAAATTCAATCCACCGCCAAAAGTACCTATCCACATTCTATTCTTCCGGTCCCGGTAAAGAGTAAAAATATTATTATTCCCAATAGACAGAGGATCATCCGAGTGATAAGTGTACCATTTTCCGTCAATACTCAATCCGTTTCCACGGCTACCCAACCAAATACTACCATCAGCCCCTTCCTCAACAGCATAAATGTTAGAATCAAAATAACGACTGCTCTCTATCGTTTTCAAATGAGGGTCATAAATATACAATCCTCCACGACGGGTCCCCAGCCAAATCTTATCATCAGGCATACGGTTGATCATACGCACGGTATTTGAACGGTCTGATAAAGTTTCATCTTCAGGAAAAACACGCTCAGCTCCTTCATTCAAGACCGAAAGACGAGAAATACCCGTATATTCCGAACTGACCCAAATACCACCGGCTCGATCCTCCATAATATATTGCAAGAAATTTGAAGTGATATGACTGAATCCATTAATATTGGATTCGAAATGCTGCAATTCATCAGTAGCCAAATCATAAGCAAACAAACCGTTACCATAAGTGGAAATCCAAACAATATCACGAGAATCATGAACGATGTGGTAACGTTCCTCATCTATATAATTTACTTTATCAGCCGGAATCAGTTGGAAAGACTTGACAAATCTGGTCTTGGCGTTGACATACCATACCTTACCTGTATGATTATAAATCCAGAAATTCCCCCGGTTGTCAATCTGAACTTGTCCTCTTGCTATATTCAGTTCCGTATCCCGGCTCACCTGATGAGTTCTCAAATTAAAGACATAACTGCCATCTTCCGTAAAAACGATCCAATCGTTTTGCAAGCGCATGGTACTATATACTTTACTACCTTCACCTAAACGGGTAACAATACGGCTATCCTCTCCTTCTCTCTTCAACGAAATTGTTCCTGTTCCCGAAAGAAAAAAAACATCTTTACCAAAAGACATCATCTTGAAGGCATCATGATTTTCTTCCACCAATACTGCCTTGTCCCCTACCACTTGAGCTATACCGTCATGGCTACCAATCCATATTCTTCCTTGCTCATCCTCAGATATATAAGTAATATTATTAGAAGGGAGATTGTTATTTTCTTTCTTGAAAACCACAGATGTAAATTCACCATTCATATAAGTCACTTTACGACACCCGTTTCCATCCTGCCACAACCAGACATTACCTTCACGGTCAGTCATCTTGTAACTATACAGTTGCTCATATTCCCCACAACCGGTAAAATCAACAAAACAATCTTTCTTCAGATCATAACAACTAAACAACTCGGCAGAAGTCGCAATCCATAAGAAACCATTTTTATCTTCTTCCAAATCGCGAATCCGATGGTCTATCAACGAAATTTTATTTCCACCCTCAGGACGATAAGTCACAAACGAATTCCCGTCATAACGACTAAGTCCATTCAGCGTTCCCATCCAAATAAAACCTTTGCTATCCTGATATATATACCGAATTGAGTTATTGGCGACCCCATCTCCCGTAGTCATATGAGTAGAACGCACCTCGACTGATGCGGCAATACTCTGACTGAAAAGAATAAAGAATGCCCATAGAGCATAGATGTGTTTTTTCATATCATTTATCACAGTGTTTTTGTCTTGCAAAGGTATAAAAAAAGAGTGTATCAGAATGAATCGATACACTCTTTTTTATTTTAATCCATATGGAAGACCTCGGGCAGCGGAATAGTAACCGGAGAGTTATCCGGATTCACTTCCATGATATCCGCCATATAGTCCCACCATTTCTGCACGATAGGATTGGCTCCCATATCTTGCGAAGACTCCTCTCCTTTAGTTTTCTGACAAGCAAACAGAATATTTGTATCCTTGTCCCAATAAATGGAGTAATCATATACTCCTCCATCGGACAACATTTTTTTTAATTCCGGCCAAATGGCTGCATGTCTCTTCTCATACTCTTTCTCGAAGCCCGGCTTCAAGAACATTTTAAAAGCTTCACGTTTCATGGTATTTTCCTCCTTTTTATAAAGTCCTTGTTTTTACTTATTTAGTTTCTCCATCCATTACATGGAAAATTGGTTCGGAAGTCTTTTGTTCCGTACGGTAATATTGCACGGCACTATCATTCATTTTAGGATGCTGCTTGTTCAGCAAATTAATCATCTCAGCACCCGCCCAAAGTACCGGTCCATAGCCGTGGGCAGCATACACATTGACCGGACGATAATAATAAAAAGCCGGATCAAAAGCCATACCTGTACCTACACAAGTTCCATCCACCTGACCTTCCGCATTGATTTGGGTGGTAACGGCATGCCATCCCAACTGTGCCACCGGACCGTATGCCATAGCATCAATCCATCCTTTATTGATAGCATGGGCAAAGCAATATACATAAATAGCCGTGGCCGAGGTTTCCAGATAAGAATCGTTACGATCCAGCAACTGATGCCAGAAACCTTCACCACTCTGGCAGGCAGCAAGACCACGTACATGAGCACGGAACAGCTCCAGTATTTTATCGCGCTGAGGATAATCCTCCGGCAACACATCCAAGACCTCACACATAGTCAACAACGCCCAACCATTGGCACGTCCCCAATGGAAAGCAGGATGATCCTGCATACCTTCCACCCATCCATGACGGAAAAGGTTTTTCCCGGGTACCCACATACGGTCCGCAAATTGAAATATCTGACGTACAGCTTCGCTCAAATACATTTGCTTTTTATCACCGGCAATACATGAATACCAAGCTACCGGCGGAATACCCATAAACATATCGTCCAACCACAGCGTATTATGTTGTGGACGGGTACGGGCAAATGTTCCATCAGCAAGACGATACTCCTTATTCACAATAAAATCCATATAATTATCAATCAACGGCTTAAGTTCCGGTGAATTTTCCTTCATCTGCACCTTGACCATAGCCGCACACACCGCCCCGGCATCATCCAATGCATGAGGAGTCAGAATTTGTTTCATCTGCGGATCTACAGTTCCATACTTTTCCAATACCTTACGGAAGTGCGGAGCAACCTCGGCCAGAAACTGAAAACGATCTGTTACATATTTATAATAAGCCTGATCCCCCGTAGCCTCAGCAGCAGCCAACATAGCTGAATAAGTCACCCCCCATTCATAACTTGCCAAACGGAAAGCACCTCGTTCCAGCTGTGCATCAGCCGTCATATTGGCATAATCCGTAATAACCTTACCTGTATTCTTATCAACGACACGAGTCGGAGTATTTCTTTTCCAAATAACGAAGGACACGATCCATATCGGCCTTTATCTCCTCTGTAGTGAGCATACCGTAAGGCACTTTGTATGCAGGTTGCAACAAATGTAACGGCGTATTCGAATCATTCAGTACTTCTTTCTTCTTTTGCGCATTCGCACCCGTTCCAGCCAGCAGCAACAGAGCGCCCATCATGCTTAATGTTTTCAGATTCATGGTATATAGTCTTTATTCATTTTTAAATTCATAACCTCTAAATATCCCCTCTTTCAAATCCGGTCCGAAATAAAAACCAGGCTGGGTAGGCTGGTTGTATGCCACATTTTGAGTAGCGATACTGATACGATACACCGGATCTTCCAAGAAAGTATGAAAACGGTATTCAGTCGGTATCCGCGACACATACAGACGAAGTGCCGAATTATCTTCCGTACGGAGCAGCACCTCCTCACGCCAATCACCTATTATATCTCCCTGCAAACAAGGATGGGACTTCGTACCATTATTTGAATCCGTTCCATCAAATATCATTAACGGACGACATACATCGTCTTCCCAATCATACTTGGTTATCCTGTTTTTATCCAGCAACTCACGAAGCAAATCTCCATCCCACCATACAGCCATATTAACTGAAAAGCTCTTGAGGTCAGGACGAATCACTTCACCTTTTATATTACGTACTCCTTTTGAATCGGATGACCACATCTCCACTCCCGGATTGCGCGGATCAACATCAGCAGCCATACACCGGCCTACATCTATACTACTTTTCACCTGAAACAGCACTTCACCCGTAGCCGCATTACGGAAAGTGGAACCATCTTTCTTATTTTCATGACAATCCCAAACCTGCAAGCCTTTTAATCCGGGAGCAAATTGTGTCAGATGCATAGCGTCTCCATGCCCCATACGGGTAGAATACAATCCTTTTCCATCATGATCAATGGCACAAGAACCATACATTATTTCATCACATCCGTCACCGTCCACATCGCCTACACGAAGATTATGGTTACCCTGCCCGGCATAGTCTCCACACCCCGGATTATTGCTGTCGAACACCCAATGTTGTTTCAAGTTCTTCCCATCCCAGTCGAATGCCGCCAGCACAGTGCGGGTATAATATCCACGGCACATCACCACACTGGGATGTACTCCATCCAGATAAGCTACACAAGCCAGGAAACGGTCACTGCGGTTGGCACGGTTGTCTCCCCAGTCGGTCAGCTTACCACGAGCCGGAACATAATCAATTGTTTTCATCGCTTCTCCTGTCAGTCCGTTGAATACGGTCAAGTATTCGTTACCAGTCAGGATACGTCCTTGGTTACGAGGTGTATTCCCGTGGGAATTTCCGTCTGTGATACCTGGTTCACGGTAATCAGCCTTGGCATCACCTATTATCTTTCCTTTTCCATCCTTTGTTCCATCAGAAGTCTTCATGACTACTTCTGCTTTACCATCTCCATCCAGATCAAACACCATAAACTGGGTATAGTGTGCTCCGGCGCGGACATTATGCCCCAAGTCAATACGCCATAGTTTTTCTCCGGTCAGGCGATAACAGTCAAAATAAACATTTCCTGTATAACCGTCATGTGCATTATCATGTGCATTGGAGGGGTCCCACTTCAAGATAATTTCATATTCACCGTCGCCGTCCACATCACCTATAGATGCGTCATTAGGACTATAGGTGTATTTTTGTCCCGAAGGAGTCACACCTTCCGCCGGTCTGTCCAGAGGAATATCGATATAACCTGACGGAGCATTAGCCGGCAAAGTATAATTTCCATTCAACTTACCTGTTTCAACCCCATTTATCACCGGTTTTACAGTATATACCGCTTTTTCATTACCTGAGTAAGTATCCCGGTAAAAAGTACCTGTAGAATGGGGGATTTCCGCTATTTTCTCTCCATTTCTATATACATTGAAAGAAGTATTGATCGGATCGGAAGACAGGTAACGCCACGACACCACTACGTCCGATGGATTTTCACGAATGGCCACAACGCCACGCCCCAACTGCTCTTTTTGCAGTTTGGAATAATTGTAGGCCGGTTGGGCAACCGTACCGGTTGCCACACACAGAGCTGCTAAAGCACTCCATAGTTTTTTTTGTGTTTTCATTGTTTATCTTGTTTCTCCTTGTAAATTATATTTTCCTCTACCACATTCTCCGCATTTACCACATTCTTCACAAACTTTGTCACTTCCCCCACAGTCACATTCCTTATTTCCACGTTTTTGATAGGAAGGCGGGCATCGCCTTTCAAATCATAAACAGCCTCGGTACGGTCGCAAGTCACACTATCCATATAAAGTCCGTTGATGAATGTAATGCTATCCTGATAGGTAGGTACCAAATCACGCCACTGGTAAAGCACATCCGTATCCACTTCGAGTACACGTTGCATCTTTCCCGCCTTCACATTTTTCATCCAGATATTTTCAATAAATCCGCCACGGCGATGATTGGTTTTGGCAAAGAAAAGACGGAATACAGAATCGGGAGCCGTACAATTGTGCATGTACACATTCCGTACACCACCAGACATTTCACTACCGATTCCCAGTAACGTATGTCCTTTCAAGATATTACAATGGCGTATCACAATATTCTCACAAGGAGTATTCAGACGCCATGCATCCTGGTTACGCCCTGCCTTTATAACCACAGCATCATCCCCCTGATCGAACACACAGTTCTCTATCAGGAAGTTACGGCTCATTTCCAAGTCAATTCCATCATTATTATGGCCATGAGCCTTTACATCCAGATTACGTACGATACCACCATCACACATATAAAGATGTATCGTCCAGAAAGGACTCTGGCGAATCTTGAATTCATCCAGCAGCACATTTTTACACCGGTTGAAATGAATCAGATGAGGACGAAGATGGTTTTCTCCTTTTGCCATCTGACGCTGTTCTACAGGTACATCGGTAGAAGCCATCGTATATAACTCTTTCAAAGCATCCATGTGAGGTTTAGGACGTTTGAACCAGATTTTCCAAGTATCCATGATAGGAGCCAGTGTCCCTTTTCCGGTAATAGCAATATTCTCACAATCCATAGCATACAGCAACGGAGAATAGTTATAACATTCCATACCTTCCCATGAAGTCATCACAGCAGGCAGATAATCAGAGGGATTATCTGTAAAGCGTAATATGGCATTTTCTTCCAAATGAAGATTTACATTACTTTTAAAATGAACAGGTCCTGTCAGCCATTCCCCTTCAGGAATAACCACACGGCCTCCTCCGGCCTTATTACAAGCTGCTATGGCTTTGGCGATGGCCTCCGTATTCACTGTTTCCCCACCTTTCACCGCACCATAATCCACAATGGAAAAATCTTGTTCGGGAAAAACACATTCTTTGATGGGTTCCATAGCAAAAGGAGCATCGACAACCACCGTTTTATACTTTGGAGCCGGTGCCGTACATGATACGGCAAAAGCTACGGCCGCAATACCAGCCAAGGATTTTAAAAAAAGTCTTCTTCATTTTATCAGTTGTTTTTCATTGTAATTTCCGTATGCACAAATACCCTGAATATCTTCGTTCACCCTATTTTATCCGAGGTGTATAAAGGTATATCTGATCCAATACCACACCTTCATCCAATGCAGTAAAAATTAAACGATGGGAAGCTTTCCGTGCAACAGGAAGAACCATCCGTCGGACAGCCTGATTACACAAAACATTCTCCTTCCATTCTTCACTGCGTCCTTTGGTTTCATACGAAACAGCCTCCGTGGCACTTCCATCCAATGAAATGGTAAAACGCAACCGTTCTCCTTCCACCGGATGATTAGGCAGCAATCGTACTTCCACCTCTACAGAATCCGTTTCCCATGCAGTAAATTCAAAAGTCAGTTCTTTATTCTTTGACACGGCTACCGCCTTCCCTTCATAGCCTAGCCCCTCGCAAATTGCCGATACCCCTTCAGCGCAATCAGCGCCATTCCATGTATAGACAGCCTGACGTTTTTCAGGCAACCCGGACGATAGCACCTTTCTTTCCACCCGGTTGAAAACCGGAAGTCTGCGTGGTTGGAAATCCATCATACGGTTCCATTTTGTTGTGTTATAGCGTTTTGTCAATGAAACTATACTGTCATACGCCCTGTCACTATCCGCCCAATCAGCCTTTCCATGACGCGCCAACTGGGCTGTCAGCAGTTTGTTATTCATCTGAGCAGCCGCCTGGACAGGATACTTCACCAACTGAAAATAAGTTTCTTTTTTCTGTGCAGGAAGCGCATGCCATTCCTGCTCCACCTTATCTGACAATTGTCTGTATGCTGCCAGACGTTCATTGATTTCCTGCTCACTCCAAGGCAAATCACTGATCACTTTAAACTTAGGATCCTTCTCTTCCGTGCGGGTATTCCCCATAAATTCCGGCTTACGGATATAAGCCAAACGATAAGCTTCCTGCATGACGGGCTGTAACCGGTCAGCCCTATTTTTTCCAAACTCACGCTCCAGGAAATGACGTTGATGAGCAACGACTCCCTGCCGCTTCACCGCTTCCAGGTTCCATGCCATATCCAGAAAAAGTTCTACCTGATATTCAGCCGGTTTAATATCTCCGACATTCAATATCCACATTTTCTGTATACCCCGTTCGTATGCCAGGGACATTTGCTGGTATACCAAGGAAGGATGGGCAGTTCCCAGCCAAAGATAATCATGCGGACGCCCCCAATAGGACACATGATAATACACTCCGTTTCCTCCCTTACGGGCACGTTCTTCTGCTGTAGGGAAATGACGGATATAACCATAATTGTCATCACACCACATCAGCGTCACTTCATCGGGCACTTGCAGCCCGGCATGGTACACATCCAAAACTTCCTTATAAGGAATAAAGACTTGAGGTACTTGAGTCACATCCTTATTTACATATTTAGTCAACAAATCGCGCTGATCCCTTAGCACTTTAGTCAGAACGGCTTTTTGTTCTTCTATGGTCTTAGCACCATTCATCGCACCGTCGTGCACGCCACGCATACCTAAAGTATACAGATTATCCAACCCTGCAACCTCCTTTACGCGTTGTTCCCAAAAGGACAAGACATGAGCACTGTTATGAACATAGTCATACTCTCCCACTCCATCCCGTTTCCACTCACCATTGGTATTCCGCATCATCGGTTCACAATGAGAAGTTCCAATGAAAATACCAAACTTATCAGCCACTTCTTTGTTGCCCGGTGTAAAATAAAAAGGTACAGAACAGCCATGCATAGCCGGCCAGAAGGTATTGGCACGCAGACGAAGCAATAACTCAAAAATCCGCTCATGTGTTTTCGGACCGATTTGTCCTTTCACATCACTTGGCTCGTATGTCTGCCAGCTCCAAGGGGTAAGCCCCCAGTCCTCATCGTTGATAAAAATCCCCCGATATTCTACGGAAGGAGACTGCATATTCCGATAAGAAGCCGGTAGTTGAAAAATCTCTTTCTTTGCAGGGGTCGCATCTGCCCACCACTCCCATGGAGAAACGCCTATCAACCGTGAAAGTTCCATGACGCCGTACGCAGTACCACGCTTGTCACTGCCGGCTATAACTAATTTACCAGTGGAAGAAACAGCCAGCAGAAAAGCTTCTTTTTTATTTTTTGATAGGAGATTAAATTCAACACCTGCCTTATCGATCAAATCACTTTGTCCGATGGTTCCGACTATAATCATTCCTTTTTACTTTCCGGAGTAACGATTATGCGGGTAGAAAAAACAGACTCCACATCACGATTGAGCAAATTCAAAGCTGTATGTACAACTTCTTCCTCTGAATTACCACAGGCAATAGTCACCGGTTCACCTGATTTCAAGACAAAAGGGTTCTGTCCATATACTGACAAAACAGCTAAAAAGAAAGCTAGAAAAGAAATGAGATTTTTTGTATTTCATAGTTTTTATTTTCAATATTGCAAAAATAAGACGAAATAGGATTGGATTCCATAGAATAAGATACAATAATATGGAAATTCGTCCATAAAGCCTGTATTATTTATCGTATTTACGGTGCTTTTTACACTTACAATAAATTTATAAAAATATAGGGAAGAGCATATAGGAATTTTCTCTTCCCCACATTAAGTATCAATTTTCGTATCTGGGATTCTGTTTTAAATTACTATTTTCATTCAATGAAATCACAGAATATATCTTCCAAAACGGTAGATTACAGAATTCAACAGGCACTAAAACAATTACGGAAAGAATTAAAAGACTACTTACCCTTACTTCTATTCTTTTTTGCCCCTTAATAGGAACCCGTACATCCTATTATATCCTTGTACCCTATCACTTCATAACTGATATGATGATAAGAAGTGTTTCTGCCGGGAATATATGCCTCTCCAAAAGTTGTGTCAATGTTCCCAACGCTTTACCCCGAAACAGGATGGTAAGTTCTTATCTTTCTGATTATGTTCTCCATACAAAACGCTCCTTTTTACAAAAATACAAAATAGGTGCGATAAAATATTACCCTATCCGTCTAAAGACATCTATAACCTAAGAATACGGCAATTTTTCTAACTATATAGATTTCAAAGAAACATATTTCTTATTCCTTCAGCAAGTTTACAAAAAAAGTTGGAAGACAATATGCTCTCATGCCCTCATTAACGATGATAATCATCTCATTAACAATGCACTATATTATGAGTGTATCATCTTTATGCTCTCATAAATGCCCTCATGCCCTCACTGTGTTTACTTTCTCACACAGACGTATATTACTTACTATCAGATATATACATTAATATTTATCTATTTCCCGAAAATCAAGAAACAGCCGTTTTTCAGGCTTTTTCTCTTCCATGTCATGCCCAATGCAGCCTTTACGGATTTATACCGATAGCACAAAGCATATCTCCCGATTATACGATACAAACATAGGGATGTAGTTACGTAAGGATAGGAACAGGTTTACATCAAAATTCCTTCATGATTGCTCAACCAAACTACAGGACCGACGCATTAAAAATTATTGTCCTGCAAAAGTTGTGACAAATAGTTTTCATCCCATCCCGCTTTTAGTCTTTTCAGATTCATACTTCCTTTTGTTGTTTTCTCATTCTTAAGTATGGTAAGCGCCATCTTTGTTGCCACCGAAAAGTTTCCGGCAGCATTTTTCACCTTTTTACTGTAGTCTTCTCGAAAGGTAACATCCAGTTGCCAATGAAGATTATTCCCAATAGACCAATGCTGCCTGATGGCAGATGCAATCTCCTCCGGTTGGGTATTATCAAGTGAAGTTACATAGTATCTGACCTCTTGAGTATATGCTCCTGTTGCTACTATTGTTCTCTCCGACTTTATCCCTACAACAGACTTCAACCCCACAAGTTTCTTCTTGAACATTTTCTCCATTATAGATCCATAACTGACTACAGTACAGTTTCTTTTCTCAATCCTTCCATGTCCGGCATTTTTCCGACACATACCTGGTGACTCTATTGATTATTTCATCTATATCCTGATAATAGTCAATGATTTGTTTAGCCGGTTGATAATTTTTTTCTTATTCTCCTTTATAGCGATAATATAATTTGCATCATGCCCAATAATGGTCTGGATTATATCTTTCTGGCACCCCATCGCGTCAATTGTAACAATACAACCACTTAGTTCCAAAGAGTTAATTAACAATGGAATAGCTGTAGTCTCACTGCTTTTGTCATCTACTTTCACCTGACCTAAAGAAATTCCATTAGCGGCAGACCAGGCGGAAACCATCCATAATTTGAATCCTTCTTTTCCCGTAGTATGTTCTCCATCACATTGGCTTGGACCACGCATGAGCTTGCCATCTATAGCTACAACGCCTTTCACCTCCAGACAGACTCGTTTTACCCAATTACGGAAGATCAACTCAAAATAATCGGACTTTATCATACTGAAGAATCTGTTAAAAGTATCATGACTGGGGATGAACTCCAGGCCGGGTATGCGACTCTTGAAAAAAGTCATTTTCGAATTGCCAAATTCCTCAATTTCATTCCAGGACTGGACCTCACAGATTACAGCAGCAATGGATATATAGATAATAGTTTCCATTTTATGTACTTTTTTGCGGTTCATCCTAGGATCTTCTATTTGTTTACAAAGGTCAATTATGCCAATTTTCATGTTAGTTTATGT
>ENA-OPZZ01000648-OPZZ01000648.1-human-gut-metagenome-genome-assembly--contig:-NODE-648-length-26168-cov-4.627165_pt1 | contig 26168 bp, 22 predicted proteins | sample MGYA00242487_ERZ504511 | MGnify/ENA primary metagenome ERZ504511 (study PRJEB26092, sample SAMD00036241) | human gut metagenome | host: Homo sapiens | study: EMG produced TPA metagenomics assembly of... | reverse complement strand
GAATATAAGATGCAGCAAGCCATTCAGCAACTTATCAAAAATAAAACGGTCATCATTATTGCTCACAGACTTTCGTCCATCATTTCAGCCGAACAGATACTTGTCCTGAAAGAAGGCAAGCTCGTACAAAGCGGACGTCACGAAGTGCTGAGCAAAACGGACGGTGTATATAAAAGAATGTGGGATGCCTATACCAGCGCATTCCGTTGGCAATTAACTATCAAAAAGGAGGAAACAAAATGAATGCAATCAAGAATATTACGGTAGGACATACCGAACGTCTGCGTAAACCTGTCGGTTACACGATGCTTGCCAATCTGGTGAATATCGTTCCGTTCTGTCTTTCTATCGAAGCCATAAATGTGATTTTCCGTACGTTTGACGGTAGTGGTACACCGCTGGATACGAATCGTCTTTGGATGATTTTTGCTATATTGGTCGTGTATATGGTGGTGATGGCTTTTGCCGAACGCGCCGCCTATCGTGCCAACTTTCGCGGTGCTTATGAGATGAGTGCCGAAGGGCGTATTAATTTAGCCGAGCATCTGCGTAAATTATCCTTGGGATTCCTGTCCCGCAGAGATCCGGGGGATCTTTCTTCCATGCTGATCACTGACTTTACCATGGCGGAAACGGGAATATCCCATCACTTGCCCCAATTGATGGGAGCGTTGGTAATGCCGGTTTTTGCCTTCCTTGGCTTGCTTTGGATTGACTGGCGCATGGCGGTGGCCATGTTCGTAGCTTTACCGCTTGCGGTTGCTGTCCTGTTGCTTAGCAATATCGCCCAGCGTAAGCTGAGTGTGCGACAGATTGAAGCCAAGATTAATGCCGGAAACCGCTTGGAAGAATATCTGCAAGGCATACGGGTGATGAAAGCATATAATTTGCTGGGAGGCAAGTTCGAACGCCTGAAAATGGCTTTTAGTGATCTCCGTCGTGCCTGTATCCGGCAGGAGGCGCTTCTCGGTCCATTTATCTTATTCTCGGTCACATTGATTCGTGCCGGATTGACATTCATGATACTTTGCGGTACGTACCTGTTGATAGGAGGCGAACTTTCACTGCTCACGTTTGTCATGTTTCTGGTGGTCGGTTCCCGTGTTTTCGATCCGCTGACATCTGCCTTGACTAACTTTGCCGAGTTTCGCTACTTCTCCATCGCAGGAGGACGTATCCTTACGTTGATGAACGAACCGGAAATGAAAGGGGAGATCGTGATGTGCCCGAAAGCGGAGATATTACTTTTGATCATGTATCTTTCGGTTATCAGGAAAAGGAAATACTGCATGATATTTCCGTGACTCTTAGAAAAGGGACGCTCACTGCTTTGGTCGGTCCTTCCGGAAGCGGAAAGAGTACGATGCTGAAACTTTGCGCACGCTTCTATGATCCGCGTAAAGGCTCGGTTCGTTTTAACGGAATGGATATGAAAGAACTGGAGCCGGAGTCATTAATGAAACATTGTTCCATGGTTTTTCAGGATGTCTATCTGTTTCAGGATACGCTGAAGAATAATATCCGTTTCGGCAGGACAGATGCTACGGATGAAGAGATCGTAGCGGCAGCGAAAAAGGCTTGTTGTCACGAATTCATCATGCGTCTGCCCAAAGGATACGATACGATGGTAGGAGAAGGTGGCTGCACTCTTTCGGGAGGAGAAAAACAACGGATCTCCATTGCCAGGGCGATTATGAAGGATGCACCGATCATTATTCTTGATGAGGCAACTGCGAATGTAGATCCTGAGAATGAGAAAGAACTTGTGGAGGCTGTGGATGCACTGACGAAAGAAAAAACGATCATTATGATCGCACACAGACTGAAGACGGTACGCCATGCAGATCAGATCGTGGTCGTAGAGAAAGGGCAGATTGTGCAGAAAGGAACCCATGAGCAGCTGATGAAGCAGGAAGGAATTTACAAGCGGTTTGTGGATGCAAGAGAGCAGGCAGTCAGCTGGAAACTGGCACGTTAAGAAACAAAGTAATATATTGATAAAAAACAAGGAGAATTCAAAATGAAAAATAAAAAGAAATTAAAAGGAAAAGATTTGATCAATATTGGAATCTATGCAGCGATTTACTGTGTGATTATGACAGCAGTTGCAATGCTGGGATTTATACCGATCATGATGCCGCTTTTATGTGTGATTGTCCCAATATTTGGAGGTATTCCATATATGCTTTTTTTGACAAAAGTTGATAAATTTGGAATGATAACTATTTATGCTATGATCGTTGGATTGTTTTTGTGGATTACAGGAATGGGATACTGGCCGTTTATTTTTGGAATTATATGTGGTGTTATTACAGACCTTATTGTAAAATCGGGAAATTATAAAAGCAGTAAGAAAAATATATTAAGTTGTGGAGTATTTAATCTGATCATCTTTGGAAACTTTGTTCCAATGTTTATGAATATTGAGGCATATTTCAGTACGCGTCAGAGTTTTGGACAGGAGTATATCACTAAAATGACAGATATCTTTGCGAACTCATGGCTGATCCCATTACTTATTGCAGCATGCGTGATTTGTGGATGGATCGGAGGAGTATTTGGAAAATCATTGTTGAAAAAGCATTTTGAGAAAGCGGGAATTGCATAATGATACATACATACGTCACATTTGATCCAAGAACGAAAATGCTTCTTTTAATGACAATGGCAATATTTGTTCTGGGAGGAGCAGGAGATAAATTATTTGGTGCGTACCTTCCGTTATTCTGTCTGCTTCCGTTCGTGCTTTTTATACTTGTAGGTAAGTGGAAAAGAGCAGCAGGATACATCATTTTGTACAGTGTATTTTATTTGCTGACAGTGTTTGTGCTGCCTCATATGACAGGTTTTATTGGATTTATATTGCTTGCATTCTGCGGGATTATGACAAGGTTTCTGCCGGGAATCATGGCTGGAACCTATCTGATGCAGACAACAACAGTAAGTGAGTTTTCTTCGGCTATGAGCAGGATGCATGTTACGGATAAGCTGACCATACCACTTTCTGTTATGTTTCGTTTTTTTCCAACGATTGCGGATGAATTCCGGGCAATCAATGATGCGATGCGTATGCGGGATATTCGCTTCGGCGGGAAAAATGTCGATAAAATGATAGAGTACAGACTGATTCCACTTATGGTCTGCTCCGCAAAACTTGGAGAGGAGCTCAATGCCGCAGCTATTACACGGGGACTTGGCGGTGATGTAAAGCGGACCAATGTGTGCCGGATTGGTTTTCATTTTCAGGACTATATTGTAGTACTTATTTGCTTTATTCCTTATGTAATATGGAGCGTTTCAATGATTTCAAGATTATTTATGTAATATATAGATAAAACCGCATGCTGTCATGATATTGGCAGAGTGCGGTTTTGTTACAAATGGAGGATATTATGATACAGATAGAAAATGTCAGTTTTCAGTATAATAATTCAGAAAAAAGGAGCGTTAAAAGATGTTTCGATTTCAGTTGATAAAGGAGAATGTGTTTTGTTATGTGGGGCATCAGGTTGTGGAAAGACAACAATAACGCGCCTTATAAATGGTCTTATCCCACATTTTTATGAAGGAGAGTATAGCGGAAATGTCAGCGTTTATGGAATGAATGTGCAGAGTGAAGAACTATATAATATATCAAAAAAGGTGGGGAGTGTATTTCAGAATCCAAGAAGTCAGCTTTTTTTGCATGGATACGATAAGTGAAGTTGCGTTTGGATGCGAAAATATGGGACTTGTAGAAAACGATATTAACGAACGTGTAAAACTGGCTGTAAGCGAACTGGAAATGGAAAATCTTATGGACAGAGATATTTTTAAATTGTCAGGCGGTGAGAAGCAGAGAGTTGCCTGTGGTTCTGTAACCGCGATGCAGCCGACAGTATTTGTACTTGATGAACCGACATCAAATCTGGATAAAGAATCCATAGAAAGACTAAAAAATACGCTTTTACTCTGGAAAAAGCAGGGAAAAACAATCGTGATAGCGGAGCATAGGTTGTATTGGCTTAAGGAAATATGTGACCGTGTAGTCTATCTTGAACATGGAAGAATTATGTTTGATATCACAATGCAGGAATTTCTGAAATTTTCAGAGCAAAAGCTGCAAAATCTCGGACTTCGTACAATGCAGCCACATTGTGATGAAAGCAGTAAAAGACATGAGTATATTGCCAAAAAGTCGGATATAGTACTGAAGAATTATTATTTTTCCTATGGAGAAAAAAAGGTACTGGAGTTTGGAGATATGCAGCTCCCAAAGAATGAACTTATAGCAATTACAGGACAAAACGGAGCAGGAAAATCTACGTTCGTCAGATGCTTTTGCGGATTGGAGAAAAATTCAGGAACTCCAGGTAAGAGTTCTCATCTACGATGTCGGCGGCAACTGTACGTTTCACTTGTAGACGACGGTCATAGACGGCTGCATATACTTCCATGCGGCGGGCGTCGATCATCGGACAAAGCAAAGCGTTTTCGGGCAAGTCGTGATACAACAGCACCGGAACACTCAATACTTCCAGCGTCGGGATACCGATCAAGGGGATATTGCGCCCGTAACAAATTCCTTTCGCCATAGAAACCCCGATTCGGAGTCCGGTGTACGAACCCGGTCCGCAACTCACTGCAACGGCATCCAAAGGGATGGCATGACTGTCTATGAACGACAATGCTTCATCTACAAAAACTCCTAAAGACACGGCGTGTGAAGGGCCTTTCAAGTCTTCTTTCACAAAAATCGTCTGTCCGTCTTGACTGGCCGCTACCGAGCAAACAGAGGTAGAGGTTTCAATATTCAGTATACACGACATAAAAATCAGCTTATTAAATTGTCGCAAATTTACATGATTATTTCCAATTCTTAAAATATTCGTGTACTTTTGCACAAAACTTTAAGGTTATGATACAGTCTATGACAGGATACGGTAAAGCTACGGCCGAACTTCCTGATAAAAAAATAAATGTAGAAATCAAGTCGCTCAACAGCAAGGCAATGGATTTGTCCACTCGCATCGCTCCGGCGTATCGTGAAAAAGAGATTGAAATCCGTAATGAGATTTCTAAAGTTCTGGAACGTGGAAAAGCTGACTTCAGCCTGTGGATAGAGAAGAAGGAGGGTGCGGATGCTGCTCCCATCAATAAGGATGTACTGAAAAGTTATTATAGCCAGTTGGATTCGATAAGCCGCGAACTGGGGATTCCTTGTCCCGCACCGGAAGACTGGCTCCAACTATTACTTCGCATGCCGGACGTGATGACGAAAACGGAAATTCAGGAACTGACGGAAGAGGAATGGAGCATGGTGCATGCTACCATACTTGAAGCCATCAGTCATTTGGTAGATTTCCGCAAACAGGAAGGAAGCGCCTTGGAAAAGAAATTCCGTGAGAAGATTGCCAACATCAACAGTTTGCTCGAACAGATTACTCCTTACGAGAAAGAACGTGTAGAGAAAGTGAAGGAACGCATCACTGATGCTCTCGAAAAGACGTTAAGCGTAGACTACGACAAGAATCGTTTGGAACAGGAACTGATTTACTACATCGAAAAGCTGGATGTCAACGAAGAAAAACAACGTCTTAGCAACCATCTGAAATATTTCATCAGCACGATGGAAAGTGGTAGCGGACAGGGTAAGAAGCTTGGTTTTATCGCCCAGGAAATGGGTAGGGAGATCAACACGTTAGGCAGCAAGTCCAATCATGCTGAAATGCAGAAGATCGTAGTTCAGATGAAGGATGAACTGGAACAGATTAAGGAACAGGTGCTGAACGTGATGTAAAACAGTATCTATCATTTTTAATTCTTAATTCTTCATTAAACTTATGACCGGTAAGCTAATTATTTTCTCTGCTCCGTCGGGTTCGGGCAAATCTACTATAATCAATTATCTGCTGACGCAGAACTTGAATTTAGCGTTTTCTATTTCTGCTACCAGCCGTCCTCCGCGTGGAACGGAGCAGCATGGGGTTGAATATTTCTTCCTTACGCCGGAAGAATTTCGCCAACGCATTGAGAACAACGAATTTCTGGAGTATGAGGAGGTGTATAAGGACCGTTATTACGGAACGCTGAAAGCGCAGGTAGAAAAGCAATTGGAAGCGGGTCAGAATGTGGTGTTTGACGTAGATGTGGTTGGCGGATGCAATATCAAGAAGTTTTATGGTGATCGTGCATTGTCGGTGTTTATCCAGCCGCCTTCGGTGGAAGAATTACGCTGCCGGTTGGAAGGACGTGGAACGGATGCGCCGGAAGTGATTGAAAGTCGCATCGCTAAGGCGGAATATGAATTGGGTTTTGCTCCGCAATTCGATTGTGTGATTGTCAATGACAATTTGGAAACTGCTAAAGCGGAAGCTTTGAAAGTTATCAAAGAGTTTTTGGAACAATGAATAAGCAGAAAACCGGAATCTTCAGCGGATCATTCAATCCGATTCACATCGGACATCTTGCTCTAGCCAACTACCTTTGTGAGTATGAAGGATTGGATGAAATCTGGTTTATGGTGAGTCCTCAGAATCCTTTGAAAGCACAGGAGAAGTTATGGAATGATGAATTACGTCTCGAACTGGTAAAGTTGAGCATCAGTGACTATCCTCGTTTTCAGGCTTCAGATTTTGAGTTTCATTTGCCTCGCCCCTCATATAGCGTATATACGTTGGAGAAACTGCGTGAGGCATTTCCCGATCGCGAGTTTTATTTCATTATCGGTTCCGATAATTGGGAACGTTTTGGATATTGGTATCAGTCCGAACGTATCATTAAAGAGAATCAGATTCTTATTTACCCCCGTCCCGGCTTTCCCGTCAAAGAGGAGGAATTGCCGGAAACGGTGCGTCTTGTTCATTCTCCTGTATTTGAAATCAGTTCTACTTTTATTCGAGAAGCACTGGATGCAAGGAAAGATGTTCGATACTTTATGCATCCAAAGGCTTGGGAGGCTATCCAGTTTACTCCGTTAATCGATGAAGAGTAATAACGATGATTTCCGCCGGAGCGCCGACACGGATTGGTAATTTGGAGGTTCCTATTCCGTTTGTTATAATCAAAGGTATTTTTGCAGAATTATATGCCAGTCCGGTGATGAAACGATTGCCATAGTGTGAGTTAAGTGCCGGGGCAACTCCGAATACACGGACTTGTCCGCCGTGGGTGTGTCCTGCCAGGGCAAGGTCGGTGTTAGCTACTGAAACATCTTCTATGTAATCCGGAGTATGAACCAGTAAGATGACAAAATCTTTGGGAGAGAGTGCCAGAGTAGGCGATACTCCGTTGCGCCCCAGATCAAAAGGATTGCGCACTCCAGCGATAATGATCTGCTGCCCGTCTTTACGAAGCGTATCTACTTCATGTTCTAACGGACGCATGCCGTAATGTTTCATTGTATTCACAATATCGTCGTGGCAACGTTCGTAGTCGTTATTGCCCATTACCCCATAAGTGCCCATCGGTGTTTTTACGCGTGCCAGTGCGGAAAACAAAGGTTCCACATATTCACAACCTTCCTGATAGTCACCACCCATTAGAAGCACATCAGCCTTTTGAGCAATCAGTAGGCGGACAAGGTCGTTCAGGCCTTTTTCTTTCAGCAGACTTTTGTAGTGTAAGTCGGAAATGAAAGCGATACGGAAACCTTCAAAGGCTTCGGGAACATCGCGGTGTGTAAAGTCATATTTTACTACACGGTCCACTCCGGTATAGACAGAAGATACATCTACGCTGGAAGAAGTGATTTTTGTTCCCCGCAGTACCAGATCCGACGATTCGTGTGTATCGGTAGAAGTCTTTTCCTTTGTATTCTGCTTTTTGTTTTTGGAAACATTCAGCTCTTTGAGTTGCGAGTGGTCGGGGGAGAATAACCCGGCTATGGCATTAGCCGTATCCGGATAAATAGAATCTGAATTTAAAACAGGGCGTGGCAAGGTAGCCACCATATTCTTTTTCGACTTACAGGAAACCAGCAAAAGCAATGTCAACAGGATAACAGGGTAGATTGTTTTTATTTTCTTCATCTTCTCTTAGTTTGAAGTTTTTCGGGGTGCAAAGATACGAAAAATCATGTATCTTTGTCCGTCAAAACTATTTATAATATATTAAAGTATGGAAGAAGTAAAGCGTAACTCGCTACAAGCATGGATATTAGCTGCACGTCCCAAAACGCTGACAGGGGCCATAACTCCGGTTATGATAGGTACTGCTCTTGCTGCAATGGACGGACGTTTTCACTGGTTGCCTGCACTGATCTGCTGTCTGTTTGCAAGTCTGATGCAAATTGCCGCTAATTTCATCAATGACCTTTTCGACTTCCTCAAAGGAACAGACCGGGAAGACCGGTTAGGCCCCGAACGTGCTTGTGCGCAAGGATGGATTTCTCCGCAAGCGATGAAAACCGGGATTATTATTACGGTTGCTCTTGCCTGCCTTATCGGCTGTACGTTGCTCTTCTTTGCCGGGTGGGAATTGATTATCGTAGGAGTGCTTTGTGTGTTATTTGCTTTTCTTTATACCACCGGTCCTTATCCTCTTTCTTACAACGGTTGGGGCGATGTATTGGTGATTGTCTTTTTCGGCTTTGTACCCGTAGGCGGAACATATTACGTACAGGCGCTAACTTGGACACCGGATGTCACTATCGCCTCTTTAATCTGCGGACTGCTTATCGATACATTGTTGGTAGTCAATAATTATCGTGACCGCGAAGCGGATGCACGCAGTGGAAAAAGGACAGTGATCGTTCGTTTTGGCGAGAAATTCGGTCGCTATTTTTATTTGATGCTGGGGATTACCGCTTCTCTTCTCTGCTTGTGTTTCCTTCGTGAAGGTCATTTCTACGCCGCTTTTCTTCCGCAACTTTATCTGATCCCTCATTTCCTTACCTGGAAACGGATGGTGAAAATATACAGCGGTAAAAAATTAAACAGCATATTAGGCGAGACTTCGCGTAATATGCTGCTTATGGGTATTCTTATTGCAATAGGAATGTTGATAAATTGAGAATCATTTCCCGTACATCTTTTCGTAGTAACCCTGATAATCTCCGCTGGTAACTTCTTCCACCCAAGCTTGGTTGGCTAAATACCATTCGATTGTCTTTACGATACCGACCTCGAATTTAGTTTCGGGATACCATCCTAAGGCATTTGTTATCTTGGTGGGGTCGATAGCATAACGTTGGTCGTGTCCCAGACGGTCCTTAACGAAAGTAATCAGATCTTCGTTGATCCATTCGATCGAAATATCTCCGTTTTCGTCTTTCACTTTCTTTTTGAGAACCTGACGATATTCGGGATTTTCTGCCATCAGACGGTGGATAGTCGAAATTGTCAGTTTCACGATTTCGAGGTTTGTTTTCTCGTTGTGTCCACCAACGTTGTACACTTCTCCGTCTTGACCTTCACGCACAACGAGGTCGATTGCTTTGCAGTGGTCTTCCACATAAAGCCAGTCGCGCACATTGCTACCGTCACCGTAGACGGGGAGATGCTTTCCTTCGAGGATATTCTTGATAATCAACGGAATCAATTTTTCCGGGAAGTGGTACGGACCGTAGTTGTTGGAGCAACGGGTAATCGTTACCGGCATTTTATAAGTGTCGTGGTAAGCCATTACCACCATGTCTGCACTTGTCTTAGAAGCACTGTATGGGCTGTGAGGACAAAGCGGAGTTGCTTCAGTGAAATACCCTTCGGCTCCCAATGAACCATACACCTCATCGGTAGATACCTGATGATAGCGTACACCTTTTCTCCAGGTCGGATATCCTTGTTCGTCTTTCCCCATTACCCATGCACGGCGTGCACAATCCAGTAAGTTCTGTGTTCCGAGAATGTTGGTAATCAGAAACAGTTGCGGATTTTCAATGCTGCGGTCCACATGGCTCTCGGCAGCGAAATTCACCACATAGTCAAAACGATACTCAGCAAAAAGACCGTCTACCACATCGCGGCTACAAATGTCTCCTTTGATAAAGACACAGCGTTCGTTGTCGATGTCTTTGGCAATCGTTCCTAAGTTACCTGCATACGTCAAAGCGTCCAATATCACGACTTTGATGTCGTTATGTTTGGCTAAGATGTACTTGATGTAATTTGCCCCGATAAATCCTGCGGCACCGGTCACTAGATAAGTTTTCATATTTTATTCTTTATGTTGATTTTAGGATTGTTTAGCCAATTCGATAAGGTACTTACCATACTCGGTTTTTTCGAGCTGTTGACCCAGTAGAAGCAACTGCTCCGTCGGAATCCATCCCTGACGCCAGGCGATTTCTTCAATACAGCTGACGTAAAAACCTTGGCGGTTCTGAATAGTGGCCACGAAGTTGGAAGCTTCCAGCAGACTGTCGCAGTTACCCGTATCGAGCCATGCAAATCCGCGTCCGAAGAGTTCCACTTTCAATGTACCTTCTTCCAGATACAGACGGTTCAAGTCTGTTATCTCATACTCTCCACGTGCTGAAGGACGAAGAGCCGCTGCTTTTTCCGTCACACTGGCATCGTAGAAATAAAGTCCCGGAACGGCATAATTACTTTTCGGCACTTCCGGCTTTTCTTCCAGTGAAATCACTTTTCCCTGTTCGTCAAATTCCACTACACCATAAGCGCGCGGGTCTTTCACGTAGTAACCGAAGATGCAGGCGCCCTTTTCTATATTGGCAGCCCGGCGGAGCATGGCGGAAAAGCCCTGTCCGTAAAACATATTATCCCCAAGAATCAGACAGCCCGGTTCGCCGTTCAGGAAATCGGCTCCCAATACGAAAGCTTGTGCCAGTCCGTTAGGTTGTTCCTGAATTTTATAGGAGAAAGACATACCCAGTTCCTCACCCGTTCCCAACAAGTCGCGGAACATCGGCAAGTCGCGTGGAGTCGAAATAATCAACACTTCGCGTATTCCTGCCAACATAAGTGTTGACAACGGATAATAAATCATCGGCTTGTCATACACAGGCATGATTTGTTTGGAAATCGCTTTAGAGAGCGGATAAAGTCGGGTGGCACTACCACCGGCTAGAATAATTCCTTTCATGTTCGTCTGAGTTATTCATTAACTGCGTGCAAAGGTCGGAAAGAATTCCGACGTGGCAAAATTTTAAAATAATTTTTCAATCTGGCAGGAACATTTATTTTATTTGTCCGCCAATTCGATGACTTCCAAGTCCTGAAAGGCCCCCTGGTTGATAACAAAACGTACCAAAGTCCGTACCTTGTGGAAACCGGACATGCCGGCAGCTCCCGGATTAATATGCAACATATCCAGTGTTTTATCATATTTCACCTTTAATATATGAGAATGTCCGCTGATAAAAAGTTTGGGCGGACGTGCCATCAGACTGCCGATGATGGAAGGATCGTATTTCCCCGGATAACCGCCGATATGTTTAATCAGCACTTCTGCACCATCCACCGTGAAACGGTTTATTTGCGGATACAGCTTTCTGATTTCCTGTCCGTCAATATTTCCATATACCGCCCGGAATGGACGGAAGGCGGCTAACCTTTCCGCTACTTCCAGCGAACCGATGTCTCCGGCATGCCAGATTTCGTCACATGGTTCAAAATATTCCAGATATTTCTCGTCCCAGTAAGCGTGAGTATCAGATAATAATCCAATTCTTGTCATAAATTTCTTTGTTTAATCCCACAAAGATACTATATTTGGAAAAATCTTAAAGCACATGGAAAGCAAATATAATTATTTCAAGCGAGATATTAGTTGGCTCTCATTTAATTATCGCGTATTGTTGGAGGCTCTGGACGAGCGTCTACCGCTCTACGAACGTATCAACTTCATCTCTATCTACTCTTCCAACCTCGAAGAGTTTTACAAAATCCGTGTAGCCGACCATAAAGCTGTTGCCTCCGGCGCTACGGAAAGTGATGAAGAAACCGTACAATCCGCCCGCGAACTGGTAGAAGAAATAAATAAAGAAGTCACCCGCCAGCTGGATGACCGTGTACGCATTTATGAAGAGAAACTACTACCTGCCCTGCGCAAGAATCACATCATCTTTTATCAGGACAGACATGTAGAGCCGTTCCACCAGCAGTTTATTAAAGACTTTTTCCGGGAAGAAATTTTTCCCTACCTGCAGCCTGTGCCTGTATCCAAAGATAAAATAGTCTCCTTCCTGCGGGATAACCGCCTTTACCTGGCCATACGAGTCTATCCGAAGAAAGAAGGAAATGAAGGAACTACAAGTCTAACAGAATCCCGGCAACCTCTTTACTTCGTGATGAAGCAACCCTACGCCAAAGTGCCCCGCTTCATCGAACTTCCATCCCGCGAGAAAAACCATTACCTGATGTTTACCGAAGATATAATCAAGGCAAACCTCAACCTTATTTTCCCCGGCTACGATGTTGATTCCAGCTACTGCATCAAAATCTCCCGTGACGCTGACATATTGATTGACGACACCGCCAGCAGTGCCGACCTTGTCGCTCAACTCAAGAAGAAAGTGAAGAAACGTAAGATCGGTGACGTCTGCCGTTTCGTCTACGACCGTGGTATGCCTCATGACTTTCTGGACTTTCTGGTAGACGCCTTCCATATTCAGCGTGATGAACTTGTCCCCGGCGACAAGCACCTGAATCTTGAAGACCTGCGTCATCTTCCCAACCCGAACAAATCTCTTCACAGCCTCGAAAAGCCGAAGCCAATGAAGCTGACCATCCTTGACGAAAAAGAATCTATCTTCAACTACGTTGCCAAGAAGGACCTGTTATTATATTACCCTTATCACTCTTTCGAGCACTTCATCCACTTCCTGTATGAAGCCGTGCACAACCCGGAAACCCGTGAAATCATGGTAACCCAATACCGCGTAGCTGAAAACTCCGCCGTCATCAACACCCTGATAGCCGCCGCCCAAAACGGCAAGAAAGTCACCGTATTCGTGGAACTGAAAGCCCGTTTCGACGAAGAAAACAACCTTGCCACGGCCGAAATGATGCAAGCCGCCGGCATTAAAATAATATACAGCATACCCGGTCTGAAAGTACACGCCAAAGTAGCCCTTATCCGCCGCCGCGGACTGAACGGTGAAAAAATACCCAGCTACGCCTATATCAGCACCGGTAACTTTAATGAAAAGACCGCCACCCTCTACGCCGACTGTGGCCTTTTCACCTGCCGTCCGAAGATAGTGGCCGACCTCTATAACCTCTTCCGCACCCTGCAAGGCAAAGAAGACCCGAAGTTCACCACCCTTCTTGTCGCCCGTTTCAACCTCATCCCCGAATTGAACCGCCTGATTGATCGGGAAATCGCCCTCGCCGACGAAGGCAAACAAGGCCGTATCATCCTAAAAATGAACGCCCTCCAAGACCCCGCCATGATTGACCGTCTCTACGAAGCCTCCGAACACGGCGTACAAATAGACCTCATCGTCCGTGGAATCTGTTGTCTTATCCCCGGACAGTCATACAGTCGTAACATTCGTGTCACCCGTATTGTAGACAGTTTCCTCGAACACGCCCGCATCTGGTACTTCGGCAACGACGGCAAACCCAAAGTCTTCATGGGCTCCCCCGACTGGATGCGTCGTAACCTCTACCGCCGCATCGAAGCCATCACCCCCATTCTCGCCCCCGACCTGCGTGACAGCCTCATCGAAATGCTTAATATCCAGCTCGCCGACAACCAAAAAGCCTGCTGGGTAGACGACAACCTGCGAAATATATTCAAAAAAAGAGCGCCCGGCACCCCCGCTGTACGAGCCCAATACACCTTCTATGACTGGTTAAACAAAACAAATAACTAAAAAACAACCAACTAATTAACTAACATAAGAATCCCATACCCGTGTCCTGCAACTTACAACGCCCCACACGGCCTTCCCGCAACGTTCCCGCTGCACATCCCCCGTTATACGCCCTTACTACATGGCTTCCCTCGCAACAACCACACCGACATCTCATGCAACCTCCCCCACAACGCCCACCCCGCACGCCCCTCCGGCCTACTTTTTTCTCCGTCAAGCGAGCCCCCGTAACGGAGCGTCAAAAAGGGCAGACTGTTTGAGCGTAGCGAGTTTCTGCCCTTTAGCGCAGTGCAGGGAGCGAGTAGGAGAAAAAAGTCAGCCTTGAATATTTCTTTGCTTCTTCTTTGTTTCAAGACAAAAGAAAGACGATTACGAGACAAAAGAAAGATGATTGTAACATAAATGTAACATGTATGACACCTCCCTGCAACGTCAAATCCCGTCCTTTGCAGCCGGAAACAACATACACATATATTTATTATGGAGACTATTTATTTATGCATTATCATCTTCCTCTTTGTACTAGCTGTTTTCGATCTGATAGTCGGAGTCAGTAATGATGCAGTTAACTTTTTGAACTCTGCGGTAGGCGCCAAGGCCGCTTCGTTTAAAACCATTCTTTTCATAGCCGGTATTGGTATATTCATTGGCGCTTCCCTGTCCAACGGTATGATGGACATTGCCCGGCACGGCATCTACCAGCCCGAGCACTTCTACTTTGCCGAAATCATGTGCATTCTGCTGGCCGTCATGTTGACCGACGTAGTACTGCTGGACGTATTCAACTCCATGGGGATGCCTACCTCTACCACCGTTTCACTAGTCTTTGAACTACTCGGAGGTACCTTTGCCCTCTCACTTATCAAAGTACATAATAGCGATACCCTCGGTCTGGGCGACCTCATAAACACCGACAAAGCCCTCTCCGTCATCATGGCGATCTTCGTCTCCGTCGCTATCGCCTTCTTCTTCGGAATGCTTGTACAATGGCTTGCCCGTGTGATATTCACTTTCAACTATACGAAAAAGATGAAATACAGCATTGCCCTCTTCGGAGGTGTAGCCGCTACCGCTATCATCTATTTCATGCTTATCAAAGGACTGAAAGACAGCTCCTTCATGACCTCTGAAAACAAACACTGGATACAAGACAACACACTGATGCTAATCACCGTTTTCTTTGTATTCTTCACCGTACTGATGCAAATCCTTCACTGGATGAAAATCAATGTTTTCAAAGTCGTCGTACTGATGGGAACCTTCGCTCTGGCTCTCGCTTTTGCCGGTAACGACCTTGTCAACTTTATTGGCGTTCCCCTCGCAGGTTTCTCCTCTTTTTTAGATTACACCGCCAACGGAGAAGGAAATCCGAACGGCTTCCTGATGACCTCCTTGCTGGGACCTGCTAAAACACCGTGGTATTTTCTTATCGGAGCCGGAGCCGTCATGGTCTACGCCCTCTGCACCTCTAAAAAAGCACATGCTGTAATTAAAACATCTGTCGACCTTTCCCGCCAAGATGAAGGAGAAGAAGCATTCGGAAGTACTCCGATCGCCCGCACAGTAGTCCGCATCAGCATGACACTTGCCAATGGAATCTCCCGAATAATGCCGGACGGCAGCAAAAAATGGCTTGACTCCCGCTTCCGCAAAGACGAAGCAATCATTGCCGACGGAGCTGCTTTCGACCTTGTCCGCGCTTCTGTCAACCTGGTATTGGCCGGTCTGCTCATCGCCTTGGGAACCTCCCTGAAACTTCCCCTTTCCACCACCTACGTAACCTTCATGGTAGCTATGGGTACTTCTTTGGCCGACCGCGCCTGGGGACGTGATTCAGCCGTTTACCGTATCACCGGCGTATTAAGCGTCATCGGAGGCTGGTTCATCACCGCCGGAGCCGCCTTCACCATCTGTTTCTTCGTAGCTCTCGTACTCCATTATGGAGGTAACATCTCTATCATCGCCCTCATCGGTATAGCTGTATTCATCTTGATCCGTAGCCAGGTGATGTACAAGAAACGCAAAGCGAAAGAACAAGGTAACGAAACGCTGAAGCAACTGATGCAAACCACAGACAGCACAGAAGCCCTGCAACTGATGCGTAAGCACACCCGCGAAGAACTTTCCAAAGTATTGGAATATGCAGAAACAAATTTCGAACTGACTGTCACTTCATTCCTTCATGAAAATCTGCGAGGATTGCGTCGTGCCATGGGGTCCACTAAATTTGAGAAACAGCTCATCAAACAGATGAAACGTTCGGGCACCGTCGCCATGTGTCGTCTCGACAATAACACCGTACTCGAAAAAGGACTTTATTACTATCAAGGCAACGACTTCGCCAGCGAATTGGTCTACAGTATTTCCCGCCTCTGCGAACCTTGCCTCGAACATATCGACAACAACTTCAACCCATTGGACGCCATCCAGAAAGGTGAATTCAGCGATGTATCCGAAGATATCACCTATCTGATTCAGCAGTGTCGTAAGAAAATGGAAAACAACGAGTACAACGACTTCGAAGAAGAAATCCGTCGTGCCAACGACCTCAACGGACAGCTTTCACTATTGAAACGTAAGGAACTGCAACGCATCCAAAGCCAATCAGGAAGCATCCGGGTGAGCATGGTGTATCTCACGATGGTTCAGGAAGCACAGAATGTAGTCACTTACACCATCAATTTGATGAAAGTAAGCCGTAAGTTCCAGATGGAAACTGAAATGCCGTAAGGACGAAAAGCAAGGATCGTCCACAGAATAACGGACGAATCATACTCCGCACGGAAAGGACTGTCTGATAAACCCTGTTTATATAGGAGGGGTGTATCAAACAGTCCTTTCTTTTTCAGAAATAGGTTTAAAAAAAGTTCTACTCTTTAGCATTTGATCTGGTAAAATTGTATATTTATAGTCGATAAGATACTTGAGACGATTTTAGATGCAATGATATAAAAACGAAATGAATGAAATATCAGTTAGAAATAACCACCTTACTGGTTCCTGTCAATGTGCATCAACTGTTTGAGAAATGTGAATGGCCTGAACTAAACTGTTTTGACAGAGAAATGGTTGAAGGCTATTTCTCTGATTTGGTGAATGGTATTCAAACCGATGAGGCTTTGGACGATTGGACGCTGACCGTTGTCCTTTATATCGGCACTTATTTGGGAGCCAACCATATCAGTATCTGGAAACATGGAATCACCGATACGGTAACTAAAGAAAAAGTGCTGACGATAGGTATACCTCTTCCTTGTAGTAAAACCATTCGTTGGGGAGTGAAGAAGAAAGGACGTTTTACGGGTAAAATACCGGATGAAAGCTTTAGGAGGAATAACAGACTCCTTCCCGTCAACTTTGCAAAATATGATAATATGGAGACCTATATAGAAGATAACATCCGGATAGCCCTTTTGAACCTGTTTGAAGTTGGTTTTACCCTGAAAGGATATAAAGTAAAGAAGCGGTAATAAGTAACTGAATTGTAATCAAACTTCTTTTTCATAGGGATTAAACTTGCTTATCCCGGCAGGAAAACGTATCTTTGTTGGTAAGAAAACTATAACCGCAAGTTCTGATTATAAAACCGGAACTTTTGATTATGTAATCAGAAGTTTCAGTTATAAAACCAGAACTTGCGGTTTTAGTTTGTCCTATAGGAAAAACAACTTTTCCTGTAGGGGAGAACAAGTTTTCTACCTATAGCGAGTAAGTTTTCTATTAATAATCCATATTTCAAATAAACTTTAGTATTATGGCAATGTACGTAATGGAAGAAATGCCCGATATTCATGGAACGGGCGAACAGGTACTTTATCCTCGGTTTGCAATGATAGATCAGGTATCTACCGAGGATTTAATACGTCAGATAGCATCCAGCAGTGGTTTTAATGTCGGAGATGTGGAAGGCGTAATTACACAGATCGGTATTGAAATGGCACATCAGATGGCAGAAGGCAAGTCTGTGAAGCTGGATGGTATCGGAACATTCTCTCCTTCGTTGGCGTTATGCAAAGATAAAGAACGCGAAAAGACCGGAGAGGGTGAAACCCATCGTAACGCACGAAGCATTGTGGTGGGGAGCGTGAACTTTCGTGTAGACAGGAAGATGGTGAGGCGTATCAACGGAAGATGTCTGCTGGAAAGAGCTCCGTGGAAGTCGCAACGCTCTTCACAGAAGTATACACCGGAGCAACGACTAGCATTGGCTGTTAGATATCTGGAGGAACATCCTTTTCTGACGGTCTACGAATACCGGAGACTGACAGGTCTGCTGCGCACAACGGCTACCAATGAATTGCGTCAATGGGCGTATACACCCGGTTCCGGTATCGGGATTGATGGTAGAGGAACACATCGGGTGTATATAAAGAAAACATAATTCATCATATTTGTATGATGATACTATACAAATACTTTATATCTTTGTAAAACAATGACATAAATCGCGATTTAACCATACCACTGAAAATATGAAAACAAAAACTTTATTAGGCTTCTTTCTCCTCTCTCTCATGACTTTTTGTATATCAGCCTGTCAAGATGATGCAGAGATTATTTTATTTAGCGGTTCCGAATTAATCGACGAAACGGGAACCTGTACGAACACGATTTCTTCTACAGTCCTGTATCTTAATGGATGGGAAGTGTCTTTACATATAAAGGTGAAAATGATGTAGAGAAACAACACACCTTCTTTAATTTTAGCCCGTATTTAGGAACTCAAAGTCTTACAAGAGAAAGAGGTCCGATTACTACGGCATGGTTGGAAGATGTATCTGATTCACCTTATCTCGAAGATGTTTTACCTGCAGATAGAACGGTTGTATATTGGGTGGATACAATGATCTTCAATTTATCTGCGGAGGATTTGTAATCATTTGTACGGGCTTTATTGTAAAGCCCGTATACGTACTTCGGTTGTTTTCTCATTTTTCAATCCTTCTTTTACTTTATTGATATCCGTATCTCCGTAATGATAAGGATACAAAATGTGCGGCTTGATAATTTGAGTTGCACGTATCGCTTGTTCCGGTGTCATGGTGTAGGGTTGGTTGACTGGCAGGAAAGCGATATCAATATCTTTCATTTGGTTTAGTTCTGGAATATCTTCTGTATCTCCGGCGATATAGATGCGGGTCCCTCCCAGAGTAAGAATATAGCCGTTGTCACGTCCTTTGGGATGGAACTTATCTCTGCCGGGAGTCGTATTATAGGCCGGTACGGCTTCCAGTTTCATATCATCTGCCAGTTGAAGCACATCACTGTTCTTCATTTCCTGTCCTCTGTTCAGCATTTTCCGGCAATTAGGATTAGCAATAATTCTAGTCCCGCTTGTTTCGATAGCTGCTATTGCTTTGGTATCGAAATGGTCTCCATGTTCATGCGTAATCAGGATGAAATCCGCCTTCGGCTGTTGTGTATAGTCGGCGTAATCGGATACTGGATCAACGAATATTTTTTGTCCTGCATATTCCAGCAATAAGCTCGCATGTCTGAAGAAAGTGATCTTCAGGCTTTTCCCATTTTGGGTGGTAAATGAATCCATTTCAAAGTTTTGCATCTTTGTAGTCAGGTTAGTTGGGTTGTTAAATGAATGGGAATAAGAAAATCCGTAAGAAAAGCATAATACGAATGCTAATAATAGATTCTTTTTCATATCTGTACAGAATTTGGTTCCCTGCAAAGATAAACATCCGAGAAGATTTATCGGTTCATATTTGAAATGATTCTTTGCGAAATTAACTTTCTTTTTGTGGAAAATAAGAAGTCACGGGAAATATTTCATTCCCGTGCCTTCTCTTATTATTTTATACCTTTACGGTATTCTTATGCGTTCAATGCCTGTTCGATATCAGCAATAATATCATCCGCATTTTCGATACCTACCGATAGACGGATCAAGTCCGGGCGTACACCTGCTTCCATCAGTTGCTCATCCGTCAACTGGCGGTGAGTATGGCTCGCCGGATGGAGCACGCAACTACGTGCATCCGCCACGTGAGTAACGATCGCAATGAATTCCAGTGAATCCATAAACTTGATAGATACGTCACGTCCGCCTTTCAGTCCGAAGGAGATGACTCCGCAGGAACCATTCGGCATATATTTCTGTGCAAGGCTATAATATTTATTGTCCGGCAGTCCGCAATAGTTTACCCAGGCAACTTTCTCATTTTTAGAAAGATATTCGGCTACTTTCTGCGCGTTGCGGCAGTGTTGAGGCATACGCAGGTGCAACGTTTCAAGTCCCAGATTCAATAAGAAAGAATTTTGCGGGCTTTGGATGCTGCCGAGGTCACGCATCAGTTGGGCAGTTGCTTTGGTGATATAAGCACCTTTGCCGAATGCTTTGGTATAAGTCAGTCCGTGGTATGACTCGTCCGGAGTACAAAGTCCCGGGAATTTTTCAGCATGAGCATCCCAGTCAAAATTACCGCTGTCTACGATACAGCCACCTACGCTTGTAGCGTGTCCGTCCATGTATTTGGTAGTAGAATGAACCACGATGTCAGCTCCCCATTCAAATGGGCGGCAGTTGATCGGGGTCGGGAAAGTGTTGTCAACAATCAAGGGAACCCCGTGACTGTGTGCAATGCGTGCAAATTTCTCAATATCCAGTACTTCAAGAGAAGGGTTGGAAATCGTTTCACCGAATAAAGCTTTTGTATTCGGTTTGAAAGCTGCAGAAATTTCTTCTTCGCTGGCATCCGGATTAACGAAAGTCACATCGATGCCTAGCTTCTTCATGGTCACGCCAAACAGGTTGAACGTACCTCCGTAAATAGCGGAAGAGCAAACAAAGTGATCTCCTGCCTGACAGATATTAAAAATGGCATAGAAGTTGGCAGCCTGGCCGCTGGAAGTCAGCATAGCGGCTACACCACCTTCAAGGGCAGCGATTTTTGGCGGCAACAGCGTCATTCGTTGGATTTTGCAGGCGGGTATAAAAGTAACCACTGTCTTCCAGGTCGAACAGGCGGGCCATCTGCTCGCTGGTATCGTATTTGAAAGTTGTACTTTTGATAGATGGGCAATACGCGTGGTTCGCCTTTTTTTAGGCGTCCATCCTGCCTGTACACACAGGGTTTCCGGTTTGAATTGTTTTGCCATAATGTTATCGGGTTTTAATGTTTTATTTCAAAAAATGTTTTAATGCTGCAAAAGTAGGGAAAATAATTGTATTTTTGCCCTGTTTATGAGTGAAATGATACTCTTGCGAAGGAGATAGTTAATGTAGTTATGAAAAATAAACTCTATATTCTTTTATTCTTAGCTTTTCTTTTTTCGGGCACAACTCTTTGGGCACAGCAGAAGGCAACCCCGAAGGCGGGTGAAGGTATCTCTTCTTTTCTATTAAGGCACAACCGCTCTCCGAAGAAGTATTACGACGACTTTATTGAGCTGAATAAACAGAAACTGGGAAAGAACAATGTGCTTAAAGTGGGCGTGACGTATGTTATTCCTCCCATCAAGAAATCACCTTCCGGAAATACCGGGACAAAGCAACAATCTCCGAAAGCTAAATCAACAAAAATAGGAACTACCCTCAATCAGCCTCTGTTTGGAAAACAACTGGCTGATGTGAAAGTCACTTCCAACCGTCTTGCCGGTGCTTGCTTCTATGTGGTCAGCGGACATGGAGGTCCTGATCCGGGTGCTATCGGGAAAGTTGGTAAATACGAACTGCACGAAGATGAATACGCTTATGATATTGCCCTCCGTCTGGCACGTAACCTGATGCAGGAAGGGGCCGAAGTCCGTATTATCATTCAAGATGCTAAAGATGGTATCCGTGATGATTCGTACCTGTCAAACAGTAAACGGGAGACTTGTATGGGTGATCCAATTCCTTTGAATCAGGTGCAACGCTTACAGCAACGCTGTGATAAAATAAACGCTCTTTACCGGAAAGACCGTAAGAACTACTCTTATTGCAGGGCGATTTTTATTCATATTGATAGCCGTAGTAAGGGAAAACAAACGGATGTCTTTTTCTATTATTCGAATAAAAAGGGAGAAAGCAAACGATTGGCGAATAATATGAAAAATACGTTTGAGTCAAAGTACGATAAACATCAACCCAACCGGGGCTTTTCCGGCACAGTAAGCGGGCGTAACTTATACGTACTTTCCCATACCACTCCCGCTTCCGTCTTTGTGGAGTTGGGTAATATCCAGAATACGTTCGATCAGCGTCGGTTGGTGATGAATTCCAATCGTCAGGCACTCGCCAAATGGCTGATGGAAGGCTTCCTGAAAGACTACAAGGAGAAGAAATAACATTTTTACTTCTCCTTTCGTGAACAAAATAAAAATCTGAATGTTTTATATATGCAAATCGCCTGATGGCTACTTGTAGGTATGCGAATATATATAGGCTAGTGAATATGCCTCCCCGGCATAACAGGAAGATTGCATAGTAGTTTTGTCGTGTTTTATTTTGTGTTTGTGTTGTGACGGTGCTGCGATGTGAATCGGGGTACCGTTTTTTCGTTTCTCTTGAATTCCTTAAAGGGCGTGCTATTTCATTTTCTTATCATATTATTGAATAAAATCTTATCAATCCTGTGAACAAAATCCGGAAATGTATGTTATTTATTGTGCAAATCGCCTGATAAAGCTTCTTGTGTCGTATGCGAATATAGATAAGTCAAGCAAGGTATGCCTCCCGGCATAACAGGAAGATTGCATAGTAGTTTTGTCGTGTTTTATTTTGTGTTTGTGTTGTGACGGTGCTGCGATGTGAATCGAGGTGCCGTTTTTTTTGTCACATATAAAGAAACGGCAGGCTTACAAATAAGAAACGAGCTTACAAATCTCCTAAAGTATATCATAGAATCTCTGCAAGCTCGTTTTATGAGTGGTGCTTTTGCGCACCTTATCTAGTTGTTATAAAGGCATATTACCATGCTTCTTGGGCGGGTTTGTCTGCATCTTGTTTTCCGTCATTTCCAGTGCCTGAATCAGACGTTTGCGAGTCTGTCTCGGATAAATGATTTCGTCAATATATCCCAGCTCGGCAGCCTGATACGGAGTGGCAAACTTTTCTTTGTAGGCTTCCAGTTCCTTGGCCTTTGTTGCTTCGTCAGCTTTGCGGAACAGGATATTGATGGCGCCGTCCGCACCCATCACAGCAATTTCTGCACTTGGGTAAGCGAAGTTCACGTCAGCTCCGGTCTGCTTGGAGTTCATTACGATATAAGCACCACCGTAAGCTTTGCGGGTAATCACTGTCAGTTTGGGAACAGTGGCTTCTGCAAATGCATAAACTATTTTTGCACCGTGACGGATGATACCATTGTTTTCCTGTGTATATCCCGGAAGGAATCCCGGAACATCTTCGAATGTAATCAATGGAATATTGAAGCAATCGCAGAAACGGATAAAACGGCTTGCTTTGTCGCTGGCATCAATATCGAGAACACCGGCAAGATAAGCTGGCTGATTCGCTACGATACCTACCGAACGACCTGCCATACGGGCAAAGCCAATGATAATATTCTTAGCAAAGTTCGGCATCACTTCGAAGAAATAGCCGTTGTCTATAACACGTTCGATAATGTCTTTCATGTCATACGGTACGTTCGGGTCTACCGGAACGATTGTATCCAGAGAAGTATCTTCGCGGTTTGTTTCGTCAGTGCAAGGTTTTTTCTTAGCTTCATCCATATTATTCTGCGGTAAGAAAGAAAGCAGTTCACGGATGCTCATCAGCAATTCTTCTTCGGTATTGCACATAAAGTGAGTCACACCGCTTTTGCTGCTATGTGTCATTGCGCCACCCAGCTCTTCTTTACTTACTTCCTCATGAATCACAGTTTTTACTACATCCGGACCAGTCACAAACATGTGACTTTTTTCTTTCACCATAAAGATGAAATCGGTCAGGGCAGGAGAGTAGCAGGCACCTCCGGCGCAAGGACCCAGGATTGCCGAAATCTGTGGAATCACACCGCTGGCCATTGTGTTCTGATAGAAAATATCAGCATAACCGGAAAGGCTCTCGATCCCTTCCTGGATACGTGCACCGCCCGAATCATTCAAAGCGATAATCGGGGCACCGTTCTTCAATGCAAGTTGTTGTACTTTCACAATCTTTTTAGCATTGGAAGCTGACAGTGAGCCGCCATATACCGTAAAGTCATAAGCGTAAACAAACACCTGGCGACCGTCCACCTTTCCGTAACCGGACACGATACCATCTCCCGGAATTTTGTTCTTATCCATACCGTAGTTCGTACAACGGTGAACCATCAACTTATCCAGTTCAACGAAAGTACCCTTATCGAGCAACATCTCGATACGTTCGCGAGCAGTCATTTTACCGCTTTCATGTTGCTTCTCTATTTTATCAACGCCTCCACCAAGAGAAGCGATGCGGTCACGTTCCTCGAACGTGGCGTATGCTTTATTTATTTCTTCCATAATGCAATCCGTTCTTATATTATGCAATCGGTTCTAATGTTATTAATGTCTGTTCGCCGGTTATGCTATCACCTTCTTGAACCAGAATTTCTTTAATGCGGCAATCCGAAGTCACTTTGTAGTTGCTCTGCATCTTCATTGCTTCGATAACGATGGCAGTATCTCCCGCTTTCATTTCCTGACCGACTACAACAGGTATTTTCACCACCTTGCCCGGCATCGGAGAAATAATACAGTCATTCTGTTCCTCTTCCCCTTTCTTGCGCATCCGCAAATATTTCGCCTGGCTGTCCACAATTTCTACATTGAAACTGCTATAATGCGTATTCACTTTATAGCTTTTCCCGTTATCACGGCGAATCAGCTGTGCATTCGAACTGCGTCCGTCCATCAAGATGTTGCAAGTGCCGTTTTCCGCCATCACTACATCTGCTTCAAACGGTTTTCCATCAATGGTAAGCACCACCTTGTTATCTTCCTTGCTGACCAACTCTACTTCGGCCACACGGTTTCCTATATGAATTTCCATAATTGAATTCTCTTTGTTAAAATTAGATTCTCAACACTCCCTTGTGCAGTCCGAACTCTTTCCATTTGCTGATAGGACGGTTGTCGGTAGCCATACCGCTGTTGTTCTCTTCGAGGTTCATCAAGTAGTCCATATAGGCGGCAATCAAAGCAATATTTTCGGAATGTTCGCTGGTGCGCATGATGCGTTGTTGCAGATATTCGCCGTTCTTGGTGATGAATCCTGTATCATAGTGACCTTCCACGAAATCGGGAGTGTCCATGATGGCACGCAGATAGCTGATGTTGTTTTTCACACCGGTCAACTTATATTCGTGGAGTACGCGGCGCATCCGCTCGATAGCGTATTCGCGGTTGGTAGCCCATACAATCAGTTTACCGATCATCGGGTCGTAGTAGATTGGAATTTCATATCCCTCGTACACATAACTGTCGATACGTACACCGATACTGTTCGGCTCTGTAATCTGTTTGATGATACCCGGGCTCGGCATGAAATTCATTTCTGTATCTTCGGCACAAATACGACACTCAATAGCGTGTCCGCGTTGCTGGATATTTTCTTGTTTAAGTTGAAGCACCTGTCCGTCGGCAACTTTAATCTGCTCTTTCACCAAATCTACCCCAATCACTTCTTCCGTAATCGGATGCTCCACCTGTAAACGGGTGTTCATCTCAAGGAAATAATAGTTGCGGTGTTTGTCAACAAGAAATTCGATAGTACCCGCACCGATGTAGTTCACAGCTTTAGCCGCCGCTACCGCTTTTTCACCCATGTCTTTTCGCAGTTCGGGAGTGACGAAAACCGAAGGAGTCTCTTCCACGATTTTCTGGTTACGGCGTTGCACGGAACATTCGCGTTCGCACAGATGAATGACGTTTCCATGCTTGTCACCAAGAATCTGGAACTCGATGTGATGAGGCTCTTCAACGAACTTCTCCAGGTAAACCGTGTCGTCGCCAAAGGAAGACAATGATTCGCTCTTGGCAGTGGTATAAGCTTCTTCCACTTCTTCGGCACTGTGGATGAGGCGCATACCTTTTCCACCACCGCCCATAGAAGCTTTCAGCATCACTGGATAGCCGATTTTATTGCAAAGCTCTATGGCTTCTTCTACGCTTTTCAGGTTGTCTTGTGTGCCGGGAACTACGGGTACTCCCGCCTCAATCATTTTGATACGGGCAGCAATTTTATCTCCCATAGCTTCCATTGTTTCCGGATTGGGTCCGATAAAGATGATTCCTTCTTCCTGACATCGACGGGCGAAGGTGGCATTCTCGGACAAGAAGCCGTAACCCGGATGAATGGCGTCTGCATGAGCTGCTTTTGCCACTTCGATGATTTTTTCTATATTCAGATAACTCTCTTTGGATGCTGCCGGCCCTACGCAATAAGCTTCGTCTGCATAAAGCACGTGCTTCGCGGTCCGGTCTGCTTCGGAGAAGATAGCGA
>ENA-OPZZ01000646-OPZZ01000646.1-human-gut-metagenome-genome-assembly--contig:-NODE-646-length-26190-cov-4.503050_pt1 | contig 26190 bp, 28 predicted proteins | sample MGYA00242487_ERZ504511 | MGnify/ENA primary metagenome ERZ504511 (study PRJEB26092, sample SAMD00036241) | human gut metagenome | host: Homo sapiens | study: EMG produced TPA metagenomics assembly of... | reverse complement strand
GCTGTTAAAATTCCGTCCCCAGTCCTCTGTCTTTGACATATTTTCACTATATGGCATAGATGTATCTATCTTAGTCGTATTGGAGCTATATAGAACCCTTACATCTCCCTGTGCATCTTGCGCGCCTCTCACCAGCGTTCCTTCCGTCACGTCTCGCTCTTTGCCAAAATCGCCAAAATAATACGCACAGCCTGCCACTATTGCCAGAAGCACTACCGCAATGAGGCAGATTCTGAGTCTTTTTCTCGCTTTTTCTAATTGTTCCTGCACATTTTTCACACCTTTCTTACACTTTCTTTCGCCATAGTTCCATTCATTTCCGCACTGGATCCATTGCAGTTATCGTCGACTCTTTCCCTATGCTAAATGAAATATTTGCGAAACTCTTTATTTAAATGTTAGTATGTCGGCTTTCCATGAAAATATGCATTTTTAAGCTGTCCGAGTATTTTCTTTTCCATTCTTGAGACCTGAACCTGTGAAATTCCAAGCTCGCGTCCGACCTGGGACTGGGTCTGCTCCGCAAAATAGCGCAGATAAATGAGTCTTTTTTCGTCCTGATTCAACACTCCAAGAAGTTCCGTCAGAACTATATGATTCAGAACCTGCTCATGTTCTTCGCTCTTTTCCTCAAGCTTGTCCATGAGACGGATTTCCTGTCCGTCTTTTTGATAAATAGGTTTATGCAAGGACTCGACGTCTCCGCCTGCATCCAGTGCCATGACCAATTCCTCCTGCTCGACTCCCAGACGCTCTGAAAGTTCTCTCACAGTCGGTTCACGCCCCCACTGATTCTGTAAATCTTCTTTCAACAAATATGCTTTGTACGCCAGTTCTTTTAAAGAACGGCTGACTTTTATCATGCCGTCATCCCGTAAGAAACGTTTGATTTCACCGGAAATCATCGGCACAGCGTAAGTTGAAAATTTCACATCGTAGCTCAAGTCAAATTTGTCGATTGCTTTAATCAGACCGATATTTCCAATCTGAAATAAATCTTCCGTTTCCACACCCCGGTTATGGAAACGTTTCACTATACACCAGACAAGTCCTGCATTTTCCTCCACCAATCGTGCTCTTGCTTCTTCATCTCCTTCGTGGGATCTCTGAATCAGAGCGATTGTGTGGTCCATATTTTCCTTCCTTTTCCGATGATTTTCGACATTTTTACAAGTGTCCCTTTGCCCAGCGTTGATTCCACTTCCAGACTGTCCATAAATGCTTCCATAAAGGAAAATCCCATGCCGGATCGTTCCGCTTCCGCTTTTGTTGTAAAAAGTGGTTCCATTGCCTTTTCAACATCTTCGATACCTTTTCCAAAATCTTCAATTTCCACAAAAAGCGTCTGTTCTTTCGTTCTGCACCGGATACAGATATTATGTACTTCTCCTTCATATCCATGTATGATTGCATTTGTCACAGCTTCCGACACTGCTGTTTTTACATCAGATACTTCCTCCACTGTCGGATTAAGCGATGTCATAAATGCTGCTACCGTCACCCTGGCAAATGATTCGTTGCTGGAACGGCTGTCGAAGATAAGTTGCATTTCATTCGTGTGATCCATTTACTGATCCTCCTCTATGATTTCCATTATTTTTGTCACACCGGACATGGTTAATATTTTTTTGACACGCTCATTTGCGTGGGCTGCACAGATTTCTCCGCCCAGCATATAAATCTGTCTGTAACGTCCCATGATCATTCCAATCCCCGAACTGTCCATAAAATCTGTCTCCGCAAAATCAAATATGATGTAACGGATATGATTTCGTATGATCAGATGGTCGGATTCCCGGCGGATTTCCTCCGCATTGTGGTGATCCAGTTCGTGGGGGAGAAAAATTGTGAGACAGTTTTTCCTGTACTTGATATTTCAATTTTCGGCCTCCTTTTTTTTATAAAGCTTGTTTCTATACTTTTTCCATTCTACACACCTGGAAATCATATAGTTCACCAAAGGCACGTTCGCACTACCTTCCGCTGGCAGCGGTACATAAGGCGCCAAAGGACACCGCCTAAGTACCGGCCGCTCCAGAGTACCTTTTTGTGAACTATATGATTTTCAGGTGCTGAATGTACTGGCTAATCGCGAATATACTTTAGCTTTATAAAAACATATTTTCTTGCCTCTACGTGTGTGAAGCTTTAGCTGCCTTATAGGAATCCGCACAGTCGCAATTTCTATATGCAGCCTATAATAATTATCAAAATGTCAAAAAAGAGGGTACGTGGGTTAACGTATCCTCTTTTGTAAGTTTGGTTTTATTTAGTTATTTTTCTAATTGTTTAAAGCTATTTCTTAATTATTGTTGTCACCGTTATCATCGTTGTCACTGTTTTTTTTGGTGTCGTCGGATTTTTTGCTGTCGCTGTTGTCAGTATTTCCGCTCTGAGCGTCGAGCGCCTGCTGTGCCTGGGTGGCTACATCGGTGTCCGGCCAGGTTTCAATGATTTTCTGATAAGTCGTGTTGGCCTTATCCTGATCACCTTTTTTCTCGTAACCTTGTGCCAGAAGGAGCATCGCTGCGCCATCGTTGTAGCTTTCATCCATCTGCATAACTGTCTCGAGGCTGGAAATCACTGTATCATACTCACCTGATTCGTAAGCTTCTTTTGCGGCTCTATATTGCTTTTTGCAGGCATCCGGATAAATCTTTCCGGTCAGTTCATCGAATTTTGCTCTTCCGACAGCTCCAAGAGAATCTGCATTGACTTTCATAAGTTCTTCTGCCATGGCAGCATTACTCATATCTTCGGATTTATAATGCTCTGCAATATTCATGACGACTTCATAGCTGTCTTGTGTTGAAGCTGCAGTTGCCTGTGCATTTTCTGTCTCTTCACTGCTGGCCCGATAGGTTTCCAGTTCTGTCTTCAGTGCGCTGATCTGGGATTTCTGTTCTGCGATCTGATCACTAAATGAAACGGTCTGCTTATTCAATGCTTTTTTCTCTGACGAATGAATCGCCGGCATGATTAAAAACCACATCACTGCAACACCGACCAATACACCGACTGCAATATTCGCAACCGTGTGAATGCTGGCCTTTTCTTTGATCCCGGTCGGCACCGGCTGAATAATGCTTTCATTTCCAAGCTGGTATTTAACCGTTTTCTGCTGATTTTTTGCAGACTGCCTGACACTCATCGGACGTTCTTTTCTTATCTCGGTAAGTTCATGCATGTAACGGATTGTCTTTTCATCTGTTGCATCCAGTCTGTGTACTTTCCTGAGTATCTGTCTCGCACTGGCATACTGCTCGGTCTTAATATAAAGCAATGCCAGAAGCTGGTATGCCTTGACGTAAGTCGGGTGTGCTGCTACTGCTTTTTTTAACTGGATGATTGCAAGATCTTCTCCACCCTGTCTTGCATATTCCAGACTTTGATTGTATCGTTTGACTGCCTGGTTGATTTCTTCCAGTTCTCCCGGCGTCTCCTGTACTTTGCTGATAAAATAACTGGCTATATTGTCTTTTGATTGAAAATTCTTGCTGAGGATCCACTCCACCAGCGCTTCGATCACATCTCCACGCCCGTAGTAGACAAGTCCCAGAAGATTTCTGGCGGCCAGGTTCGACCGGTTATACTGAAGACTTTTCTTCAGTGATGTAATCGCACCGGACATATCCCTTACCTGGGCTTTTGCCAGTCCGTCATTGTACCAGTAGTTAGACTGGTACGCTAGTTTCACTGTGTAGTCCATATATTTATATTCCCTCTTATTTTCTATCTGTATCGCGACTCATTACTACTTCGTCTGCTCTACTGCTTCGCGGATAATGTCCTGCATATCCGTCAGGTCTTCTCTGTATACTGCTTCCTCAATATCTTCAACTTCCAGGCTTGGCTGGAATTTTTTCAGTTCTTCTTCGTAATTTAACATGACGTCTCCACCTCCTGTAGCGCCTTTTCTACCATTCCTGCCAGGTAAAGAGAACCAATACAGTAAATGTATGTCTCTTTGGTACGCATCTCATAGGCACATGCTACGGCATCTTTTACATCAGCCTTCACATACACCGGACACCTTGCATATCGCTTAAAAATCTCCCCCAGTTCGCCAGCCGGAACTCTTCTTTTATCTTCAATCTCTGTCACAACAAACGCTTTCGTCTGCAAATGTCTGCAAAGATATTCTATCATCTGCTCATATTTTTTATCAGATACTGCTGAAAATATGAGAATCGGCGGTTCTTCCTCTTTCAGTGCACGAACGCTTTCCACAAACGCTTCGATTGCTCCCGGGTTGTGGGCTCCGTCAATGATAAAATGGTCTGCGCATTCTTCCATACGTCCCTGCCATTGGATTTTAGCAACGGCATCGCGCCACATTTCTTCATGCTCTGGTTTATTCCCAAGCAGACACTGGGCTGCTTCGATTGCAATCTCTGCATTTTTCACCTGATAGATACCACAGATCGGCACTTGCCAGATAACATCTTTATGATAAGCATTTGTCCGTGAAAATGCAATATGTTTGCGGGTAACTTCCCGGATTTCGAACGCATTTTTCCCGATTTCCCGACATGGCGCATGATGCTCTTTCGCCGTATTTCGGATAATCTCGGCAGCTGCCTCATCATTTCCGTCAAAAATCACCGGCGTTCCTTCTTTGATGATCCCTGCTTTTTCTGCTGCGATCTGCTCTATTGTATTCCCGAGGATCATGGTATGATCCAGGCTGATCGATGTAATGACTGTCAGCGCCGGACACGGAAATGCATTGGTTGCATCCAGTCTTCCCCCCAGTCCTGTCTCAGAACAATATATTCTACATCAGATTTTTCAAATGCACTTAGTCCCATGCCAAATAAAAATTCAAAATAAGATGGATGCGGAATTCCCTCTTCTTCCATTTTTTTCACGACATCATAGACATGCTCAAAGACCTGATAAAATTCTTCGTTGTCAATCGGCTTTCTTCCTATCTGAATCCGCTCGTTGATAGATATAAGATGAGGGGAAGTAAAAAATCCCGTCTTCTTCCCCTCAGCTTCTAAGATTGCCTGAATATATGCACACACAGAACCTTTGCCATTGGTTCCTGCCACATGTACCACCTTCCGGTCAAATGCCGGTCTGCCAAGCCGCTCTAAGAACTCTCTTGTGTGCTCCTGCGTGTGCTTTTGTGTAAACTTCGGAATGCTTTCGATATACTCGACTGCCTCCTTGTAGTTAACAGGCTTACTATTCATTTATTTTTCCTCGTTTTCCTGTTCTGTCCAGGATTTTGTTGTATCCGTTCCTGTTCCTTCCTGCCTTACAAGCTGTCCGCCCTGGTAAATGTATTCGTCCGTCGTTCTGAAGATTGTATTGCTGGATCCTACCTGGCTGACAGTGATAACATCTCCCTCGCTAAGCTCTGTGCTTGGAAGAACGATTCGTGTATTATTTAAAAATGTACTCTTTTGCTTCTCGCCATTGACGTAAACCTTACTTGACTTCGTAAAGTTCTCGCCATACAGGCTGTAGCCTTTTTCCAGATACGGAACGATGTTCGTCAGCGTAACGTCCTTCACACCCATTTCCATATGACCTTCCGTAATCGGAGGATTGCCCTTGTAAACATACTGCTTGCCATACAGAATATCATACTGGAGAAGCTCTAAGTCTGACAGGTAATTCTTGGAATTCTGTCTCTGCTGATGATAATTGAACAATGTTCCGGAATGAATATCCAGGCGGTTCATCACATCCGCCATTAGCTGATAAGCCGGAATATTTCTATCCTGCTGTTCCAGTCCGATGTTATCCCAGATCACATAATTTGTGTTATAGAGATAACGGCTCTTTAAATCTTCTGCGGTAAGTCCCATAGTCGGTAAATGGTCTCCGTAGAATACGACAACTGCAGGTTCTCCACGATCTTCCACTGCTTTCACAAGATCTCCTGCAAACTGGTCCATCTCATAGACCATGTTTACATAATATTCCCATTTATTCTTCTTTGCTTCGTCATCGATACCTTCTACTTTGATCTTCGGATTCTCAATCAGCTGCTCCTCCGGGTAATCTCCATGTCCCTGCACACTGACGGTAAATACGAAATCCTGCTGCTCGGTCGTATCCATAGCTTCCATAATATTGTCTACCAGAACCTCGTCCTTTGCCCATCCATTTGGCGTAAGCTGAAGAATATTCATAAACTCTTTACTTGTAAAACTGTCAAATCCCATATGATCATAGACTTTTGCACGACTGTAGAAGTTACCTCCGTTATTGTGCAGTCCATGAGTACCGTATCCCAGTGCTGAGAGAGCTGTTGCAGCACTCTCACATGGCTGGTTCTTGACAACTGTTTTATACGGATACTCTCCAGGTCCGAAGAAACGCATATTCATTCCTGTCAGCACTTCGAACTCTGTATTCGCGGTTCCGGCTCCTACAGACGGAACTTTGAAATATCCGGAAGAATAATTCTTGTACATCTCATGCAGATTCGGGCATGCATCTTCGCTTGTTGTGAAAAATTCCGCCTCATCTACATCAAAATAGGACTCTAACTGAACCACAATGATATTCGGAAGATCATCAGAGGCACGCCCTGTTTTATTCTCGGCCATTTCTCCGTTATTCGTAATCCGATCAATAGTCTCCTCATTATAATCATTCGGCTCATCGATTCCTGTATTAAATACACTGGACATAAAGCAGTACGGAAGTCCGTAATCCTCATAGGCAAATGCAATATTTCCAAAGTATGTGGAAAGCACTCGCTTATCAATTGCCTGATCTGTTGTGAAGCTGAATAGCATGGCACATACAGCCACTCCGGCAATTGCCAGAAGCCGGTGCATTTTCCCTTCATACTGACCACCGCGGCGCCACATGGAAATCAGCCATATAACGACCGCTGCAATTCCCACCAATACGATCACGATCTCAAATCCATTGAAATAATTGTTGATCAGGCTGACCGCATCGGTTGCTACCTTCAGGTCCTGGGCATTGAACGGTGTCACTCGCTTCATCAGCATGTAACCGTTACAGATTCCAAGAATCATCCAAAGTACACCGATAATGATTCTTGTGAACACCCTTCGCCGGAACAGGTATACCACCGTAAATGTCATAAATATCATAAATGCATTGTAAAGGAAGACGAGTGGTGTCTGTGTCATATAGCTCCATGCCTGAACAAGTGAATGTCTTGAAATTGCCTCAATTGCAAAGTTGATCAGACATGCTAAAAGCGCGTGAAATATCAGAGAAAACCGGTTCATAAACTGATAGACAGGTTTCATCTTCTGCGCAAATGCACCATTTCTTCTCTCTTCCAGTATTTTTGCCCTTCGCTCTCTACGTTCCTTCCAGTATGCTATAACCTCTTCCTTTCGCAGCTTTTTCATAATATCCCCTTACATTTATTTTTTCTGTAATCCTGCAAGACGCTCCTTGACCTGAGCAAGCATCTGCTCATATTTTTCCAGTTTCTCACGCTCTTCCTGTACCTTTGCAGCCGGTGCTTTGCTTACAAACTTCTCGTTATTCAGCATGCCGTTGGAACGTGCAATCTCTTTATTCAGGCGAGTCTCTTCTTTTGTAAGACGCTCTTTTTCCTGCTCAAAATCGATCAGCTCCTCAAGCGGCACATAAACGGTTGCATCCGGAACTACTACAGACACTGCATCGTCTGCGATACCGCTCTTGTCTGCCTGTACAATGAAGTCTCCGGCAGATGCCATCATCATTGCAGACTCTTTTAATACTGCAAGACCGGCTGAGAGCTTCTCGTCCTCGCATACAACGTAGATTGTTGCCTTTCTGGAATTTGGAACATTCATCTCGGAACGAACGTTTCTGACACCTCTTACGATTTCTTTGTAATGGTTCAGAATGTTTTCATTCTCTGCGTCATTCCATTTTTCCTCATATACCGGCCAGCTTGACATCATCAGGGACTCTTCTTCTGGAACCAGTTTGCTGTAGATTTCCTCTGTAACAAATGGCATGTATGGGTGAAGAAGCTTCAGTGCGTCACCAAGAACTTTCTTCAATGTCCAAAGTGCAGCGTTCGCACTCTTCGGATTCTCGTCTGCGTGGTAGATTGCATATTTTGAAAGTTCAATGTACCAGTCACAGAACTCGTCCCAGATAAAGTCATAAATCTTGGAAAGTGCAATTCCAAGCTCGAACTTATCTAAGTTCTCTGTTACATCTTTTGCCACATTATTGCATGCAGATAAAATCCAGCGGTCTGCAGGTCCCAGATCCTCTGCCTGTGGCTCTGTGATCTCTTTTCCTTCCATATTCATAAGAATATATCTGGAAGCATTCCATACTTTATTTGCAAAATTACGGCTTGCCTCTACACGTTCGTTGTAGAAACGCATATCATTTCCAGGAGCATTTCCTGTAATCAGTGTCATACGAAGTGCGTCTGCGCCGTACTGATCGATAACATCCAGAGGATCGATACCATTTCCAAGTGATTTACTCATCTTGCGTCCCTGAGAATCGCGAACAAGTCCGTGGATCAGTACTGTGTTAAATGGTGCCTTTCCTGTATGTGCATATCCTGAGAATACCATACGGATAACCCAGAAGAAAATGATGTCGTATCCAGTTACAAGTACATTCGTTGGATAGAAATAGTCAAGATCCTCCGTCTCATGTGGCCAGCCAAGTGTTGAGAATGGCCACAGCGCAGAACTGAACCATGTATCCAGCGTATCCTCATCCTGTTTAAAATGTGTACAACCACAATGTGGGCATTTTTCCGGTGCTTCGGAAGCTACTACGACTTCTCCACAATCCTGGCAGTAGTAGGCTGGGATTCTATGTCCCCACCAGATCTGTCTGGATATGCACCAGTCACGGATATTCTCAAGCCAGTGCAGGTAAATCTTATCAAAACGCTCTGGTACAAACTTAAGCTCACCATTCTTGATCGCCTCAATGGCTGGTTTTGCAAGCTCTTCCATCTTTACGAACCACTGCTGTTTGATCATTGGCTCTACCGTTGTATGACATCTATCGTGAGTTCCTACATTATGAGAATGTGGAACAACTTTTACAAGATATCCCTGCTCTTTCAGATCCTCTACCATAGCTTTTCTTGCTTCGTAGCGATCCATGCCTGCATATTTTCCACCATACTTCTCGTTGATCGTAGCATCATCATTCATGATGTTAAGTTCTGGCAGATTGTGACGTTTTCCAACTTCAAAGTCGTTAGGGTCATGTGCCGGTGTGATCTTAACAGCACCTGTTCCGAACTCTTTGTCTACGTAGTAATCTGCAACAATCGGAATTTCACGGTCTGTCAGTGGCAGCTTACACATCTTTCCAACGATATCTTTATATCTCTCATCATCCGGGTGAACTGCAATTGCAGTATCTCCCAGAAGAGTCTCCGGACGTGTTGTTGCAATCTCAAGGAAACGGTCTGTTCCTACGATTGGGTACTTAATGTGCCAGAAGAATCCGTCCTGCTCTTCATGCTCTACCTCGGCATCAGACAGGGAAGTCTTACATACCGGACACCAGTTGATGATTCTGGACCCTCTGTAAACGAATCCTTTTTTATGAAGGTTCAAGAATACTTTCTCAACTGCTTCAGAACATCCCTCGTCCATTGTGAAACGCTCTCTGTCCCAATCACAGGAAACACCCATCTTTTTAAGCTGTGATGTGATAGTTCCGCCATATTCTTCTTTCCACTGCCATGTTCTCTCTAAGAATTTCTCACGGCCAAGTTCTTTTTTATCAATACCTTCGTCTTTTAACTGATTGGTAACCTTTACTTCTGTAGAAATAGCCGCATGGTCTGTTCCCGGAATCCACAGTGCATTGTATCCCTTCATTCTCTTGTAGCGGATCAGGATATCCTGCATCGTGTTGTCAAGAGCATGTCCCATGTGAAGCTTACCGGTAATATTCGGTGGCGGCATTACGATTGTAAATGGTTTCTTACTTCTGTCCACTTCTGCGTGGAAATACTTATTTTCGCACCACTTCTGGTACAGTTTGTCTTCAATCTCTTTCGGATTGTAAGTTTTCTCCAAATTCTGACTCATAGTCTCCTCCTCAAATATGTGTTTCCTGGTTCGTGTTTTCACACATTTTTCGCATTTCAGGGCAAAATATAGAATGTGCCCCAGCACATTCTGGAGCCTGCGGCGGCCGCTTGCGGTACCATCATTGTACGCCGCAGTGCGCATCCTGCCGGAGGCTTTTTTATAGTTAGGAAATGCATTTCTTAATTATAAAAAAATCGCCCTTTATTCTCACAAAGGGCGATTGATTCGCGGTACCACCTTTATTATATAGAAGAAACTCCTCTATACATCTCATCCTATTCTTTAACGGGAACGACTCCGGGACCGCCTACTGTGACTTCAGCGTTCCTGCTCCAAAGCTACCTTCTGCATCTCTATTCTCAAGTGCCTCGCAGCCAATGGGCATCTCTCTCTGTCAGAACGACCTATGCATACTCCTCTTTTTCAACGCATTTAACTGGTTTATCAACCATGAAACTACAAAATATCATAGCCACAGAAGCCCTGTTTGTCAAGGTTTTTAGGGAATTTTCAGAAAACCTTAAGAGACCGTATCAAAAGGGACTCTCGAAAGCTGAGTGTTTTCTATTGTTGCGAAAATAACTCAATGCTTTCTTGAGACTCTTTTGATGCTTTATTTTTTTTGATACCCACTACTCAATAGTAAATCCATTATTTTTTAAAAATCTGTTATGCAAAAGCTTTTATTACTACCTTAAAAAATGTATCATATAATCATTTTATGGTTCAGCGTCCGTCTTTTCTCCGTCATAAGCTGTCAGTTTAATAGGCATATCTTCTGTGACATCTGCGTGTATTCCTACGATGTACTCTATATTTTCTTTGAGTTGTTTTAAGCAGGTTGAACCGCCTGCCGGGATTGTTTCTCTCCGTTCTTCGCCGTTATTAAGAAGATGTATGGTAATTTCAAATTCATTGCCATTATAGAAGGTCAGTGCTCCTGTCTGTGATGTTAATTTTTCATCAGAGTAGGTAATCACATATACGTTGGAAGTTGATTGTTCTGCACAGTTGACGGAACAATCCCACTTACTAATCTGGGGATTTTCCTGTCTGTTACTGCAAGCTGCTAAGGATAAAGTTAAAATACAACATATGATAAATGCTATTTTCTTCATAAGGTATCCCTCCCCGGATTTTATGCTGTCTACAACTTTAGCTTTCTTTATGCTTCCACAATTATTTTACATACTCTTCTATGACACATTCGTGTTCTTTTGTCTGCTTATTGTAATTCACGCCTACCAATAAAATATTTCCTTCATATTCTTCAAGGCTTCTGCAATATTCCTTATTCTTTATCTGTGCAATGGCTCCTTCTGCAGTTTTATCCCATTTTAGTTCTACTACAATTGCTGGTTTTTCCGGAAATTTTTTTCGCGGAAGAAAAACAAGATCTGCAAATCCTTTTCCTCCTGCCAACTCTCTGTGAATCACATAAAAATTTCTTGCAGCATACAATGCGAGTGAAATTGTATAACTTAATGCATTTTCATCATTGTACTGAATGTGAGAAGTTTCAAAATGTGCCTGCCGAACGGCTTCTGCTACCTGCTTTGGCCGTTTCTGCCAGATTGCTTCCAATGTGTCCGCTGACTCTTTCAATGCCTTTGATACTTCACCCCATGTTGAAGCAGATATACTGTTCACATACTCAGTTCTTACTTCTTCATTTGGAATTTTTACAGTCTTATTATCATAATCATACGATACATACCCCAAATGTATCAAAAGTGTCAGGACATCATCTTCTGTGTGAAATGTTGACATATCATTGGCAAAGCTTCCTGTATTTACCGGTACTGCATTTCCCGCAATCATACTTATGACATCATCTTTTAGCCCTTCGAAATTCATCTCTATATAAATTCGCAGCGCTTCAAATGTTTCTGTCTGATTCCAGTAATTTCCGATTTTTCCAAATCGCATGCAATTTACCACGGAACGCGGACTGTAAATAGAGATTCCATTTTCAAAGGAATATCCATCATACCAGTTCTTTATCTCTGCCATATCCATCTGGTACTGTTCACACAGTTTCTTCACTTCATTTTCCGTAAATCCAACATATCTCGCCAACGGTCCCGGATCTATCATAGAAAATTCATCAAACATATTTAAAGCTGAATGAGTTCCATATTTTTTTATCGGAAGAATTCCTGTCATATACGCCAGATGAACATACGCCTTATCCTTTAACAAATCTCTTAGGAAATCGAGATATTTTTCCTGAGCTTCTTTATTTTCTTTATATTCTCGGAAAATGCAGTCCCATTCATCTATAATAATGATAAATGGCTGTTTTTTCTGCGCGTATACATCCTGCATGCACTCTATAACATCTGTATCATCAAAATAATCCACATCCGGATACTCTTTTTTTAAATCTCGAATGATAAGTCTGCCAAATCGGCTAATCAATTCACAGACATTATGGTTCCTGCTCAAAATCTCCTGCATATTTACAGAAATCGTGTCGTATTGATTCAGATACTTTTTAAAATCCATATCCTTTGAAATTTCAAACTGTGAAAACAATTGTTCTGCATCACAGCCACGGCTATAATATGCTGTCAACATATTTGCCGCAATCGATTTCCCAAAGCGTCTTGGACGACTAATACAAATGTATTTTTGCATCGTATGCAAAACAGAATTGGTGTAAGTCAACAATCCTGTCTTATCTATATAGATATCTGAATTCACAGCTTCCTCAAACTTACTGCTGTCCGGATTCAAATAAATCCCCATACAAAAGCCCTCCAATTCTTCGTTGTTAATCTTAATTGTACCCTATCTTCTCCTAAAACACAAACATATTAAAAATGAGATATTTCCTTAGAAGGTACTCTGGAGTGGTCGCTACTTAGGCGTATTCTTGCCTGCCGGCACTTGCTGAATATGATTACTGTTTTCGGCTCATCGGAATGTTTCGTGCGCGGAATGTTCATGAGCGAAATTCAGCTTCTTTATTACACGATTCCTAAAGTTTTCAATATATACAGCCACCCGGTCAATGTGAATGCACTGAACATAGTGGTAAGCATTACTGTACTGGCAGTAAGGACACCTTCATGTCCCATATTTTTTTGCCATAACATAACTACTTACAGTCGTCGCAGATCCGAGCATAACAAGGATTGCAACGATTTCTTCATTCTTAAATCCCAGCCCGACTGCGATTGGCAGAAAGACTGCCGCAAATCCGACAAGCTTCATAACAGCCGCCACAATAGACGGTTTGGCTTTCGCGAAAGCTTTGTGGATATCAAAGGTCGCTCCCATTGCCATAAGTCCCATCGGAGTTGCCATTTTTCCAATACTTGTCACCGTCTTCGCCGGGATTCCGGAAAATGGAAGACGGCATGCCGACCAGAGAAGTCCAATCACAATTCCAATAATAATCGGGTTGGTAATAATCCTTTTAATGTTTTCTTTAGTACCTCTTTATCAATCTTGCTCTGTCCCGGTTTGAAAAAGGACAGCACAACAACCGCCATAATATTATAAAGCGGGACACTGCCGATGATCATGACTGGCGCCATACCCGCATTTCCATAAATATTTTGGATAAATGCAATACCAAGAAGCGCCGCGCTGCTTCGATAAGAAGCCTGAATAAATTCCCCACGGATAGACTTATCCTTCCAAAGACAGGAAATTCCCGCTGAAATTATAATGCAGATCAAGGTTACCATAAAACAGAATATAACAAATTTTACATTCCAGACTTCCGAAAAATCTACTGTCGCAAGATCCCCGAATAATAATAACGGCAACGGCACTTTAAATACGAATTTATTCATTTTCGAGGCAAACTCCTCATCCATCCAGCCTATATGACGAAAAAAAGTCCCAGGATCATCATTAAGAATATAGGACCTGTCGCATTTAAACAAAAAAATAAATTATCCATCTACAACCTCCAGATAAAATCCAATTGGGGACGGGGTTTTTTCAAAAAAACCCCGGTACCGCTAACAAAAAAGTTTCTTGTATATATTAAAATCTTGCTCTTTGAACACGTTAAAGATCACACGTTCGATGCTGTTTTTTGTTAAAAACCGGTCGACCGTGTCTACTGCGATTTCTGCTGCCAGTTTATTGGGAAAATGGAATTCTCCGGTTGAGATACAACAAAATGCTATGGATTTTAAACTTGATTTTTCTGCCACTTTCAGGCAGTTGAGATAGCAGTCTTTTAGCTGCTCTTTTTGTTTTTCTGTTACTGCCAGTCCGACAATTGGTCCTACTGTATGTATGACATGTTTAGCCGGAAGGTTGTAACCTTTTGTAATCTTTGCTTTTCCTATCGGTTCTTCGTGTCCTTGTTCTGCCATGATTTCTGCACATTCATTACGAAGCTGAATTCCTGCCGCCGAGTGAATGGCGTTGTCGATGCAGCCATGACATGGTACAAAACAGCCGAGAAGCTGACTGTTCGCTGCATTTACTATTGCATCTACGCCTAGTCTTGTAATGTCACCGCGCCACAGGGAAATGCGGTCACTGTTCTTGATCTCTGAGCATGGATATTCCTGCTCGATTACTGGAATATCGTTGCATGTCACGATTCCTTTTTCCTCTGCTTCTTCCTGTAAAAGTTCATCTTGCAATTTTTCATATTCTGCTGATGCATGTCCCGGATAACGGACATTCATGAGGCTTCGAAGAAGACGTCTTTGTTCTCCCTCATCGATTGGATCCGGAATACTGGCATAGCCTTGATTTTCCTGTTTCAGATATTGTATTAACGTGCTGACTTTTTGCTCACGTGTCATAAGCTTCCTCCTGTTAAAATAAATATTCAACCTCCTAATTCCAAATCTACCTTAGCCTGTTTATCTCAGTCGAGAAGACTCCCACCTCTTCAGGTGGTGAGTAATAGCAAATTTGTCTCAGTGGGAGTTAGGTCTCTGACTGAGATAAACGCTCCGCGAGGATGCGCAGTGATTCTGATAGGAATATGTCAGCTTCTCTGACCAGAATCACGCGCCAAGTCTCACGGATGTTCGACTTGAATAGTAAGTTTTCATTTTGTACCTATATATAATTATCTATCTAATGTATTCTTGTATCACTGAATAAGCCTCATATAGTTCTTCGTAGCTCACCCGGCAGTTCGCAGGGCTTGTGGAAGGCAGGCAGATGATTTCAATGCCCGTATCTTTGTAGCAATAGCGTCTGTACAGTTGTGCTGCTTTTTGGCCGGTTGCAAAGATTGCCTGTATTGGTGCTTCTTTTAGGATAAGATTCATGTCATTTGGCTTTGGATTACGGATGCTGCTGTCATCTGCTCCCCGAATCTCACAGCCTGCCAGCACATCCCATACTGCGATATGATTGCGCAAGGCAAATGTGATTTTATCTTTCTTAGTCTCCGGCACTTCCTCTCCACATACATCTGACAATACTTTCCAGAACCGGTTTCTTGGATGCCCGTAATAAAATCCTACTTCCCGGGATTTTGGGGATGGCATCGTTCCAAGCATCAAAACTTTAGATTCTTTATTATAAATTGGTTTAAATTCATGTGTTACATGTTCTACTTCCATAATCCAACTCCATTTACGCATACTCTGACATTTTTGCTGCGAGGTGCGCGTCATGCAATTGCATGACATACTTCTACTGCGCACCTCTGCAAGTCTACACTCCGTTTCGGTCGGCGCAAAACCATTGTCCACCGGACAATGTGCGCCCTGCCGGAGGCTATATCATGCAAATGTATAACATAGTTCTACTGCGCACCTCTGTAAATCTACGTTTTTTCGTCCCTAATCATAGCATAATTTCTTGTGCCAGTCACTCTGTTTTCCTTTTTATCCATATGTTACTTGTATGTTGTTTGTTTTTTCGTCTGCATGATTTGTATTAACAATTTATTCACATTTCGTTTCATCGGCTTGTCATAAATACACTTACTTTGAGTTTTTCATCTATATTTTTTATTAATTTTTCTTTATTTTAGAATGCATTAATTGAGAATGTTCCACATTTTTTCGCATATTTTCTATTAATTCTACATTTCAATCGATTTTGTCTATAATTATATGTTTATTATTAACTTTATCTATTTGTAAAGTTTTTGTAAAAAAGCTATAATATCCACGTAAACTTTAAAAAGTGATCGGGAGGTATTTCTAATGAAAAAGAAAGTATTATCAATTCTCCTTACAGCCGCTATGGTAATGTCCATGGCTGTAGGATGCGGCTCTAACAAATCAGCGTCCACAGACGCAAAAGACGACACAAAAACAGAGGCATCTGCTGATGGGGAAAGCAACCAGATTCTGTTCAATGGTTCTTCTACACTGGCACCGGTTATTACTTCTATCGCAACGAATTTCTTCGATACATATGGAACGTGGAAAGCTTATGATTCCTCTCTTCCAGATGAAGATATTGCAATTTATGTTTCCGCAGGTGGTTCCGGACAAGGAACAAAAGCTGTTATCGATGGTACATCTACTTTCGGTATGGTAGCAAGAAGTGTAAAAGATGAAGAGAAAAAGGCGATCAAAGACGAGAAAGAATATCAGGTTGGTATCGATGCTCTTACAATCGCTGTAAACCCTGAGAACCCTGTAACTAAAATTATTGATGACCTTTCTACAGAGCAGATTGTAAGCCTGTTCTCCGGTGAATATAAAACATGGAAAGATCTTGATGCTTCTCTTCCAGATGAGGAAGTCGTAGTTATCACTCGTGACATTAACGGTGGTGCCCATGAAGTATTCCAGAAGAACATCATGGGCGATACAGAAGTGAAATCTGATGCTATCCAGGCTTCTTCCATGGGTGAACTTGTTCAGGATATCATCGACAATCCATATGCAATCGGTTATGCATCATTCGGTGTTGCTAACCAGAATGCCGGAAAAGTTGTTACTATGAAAGTAAATGGTGTTGAGCCTACAAAAGAGAATATCATCAATGGTTCTTACATCATTCAGAGACCTCTGCTGTTAGTTGGTTCCGGTGAACCTACAGCTGTTCAGCAGGCATTCTTAGACGTAGTTCTTGGAGACGAAGGTCAGAAAACTGTAGAAGATATGGGATTCATTCCTATGAACTAAGATTTTCGACTTGAATTCAATCCAAAGAGGGTGTGTCACATGCACACCCTCTTCTTTATATATGAATGTCTCTTGCATAACACGCATGGTAGCTTATAATGAAAATGTTACAGGTATCAATCACAGGCGTTTTAATATGCCAAGGTCTATTCTCTATACAAATTAGAAAGGATATCTTATGTTAAGAAAACTACCAGATAAAATCAGCAGATTCCTTATTTACCTCACTGCGTTTGGAGTTAGCGCACTGATGGCTATTATGCTGATCCATATCATAAAAGAAAGCATTCCCGCTTTTTCAGAACTGGGAATAAAAATGTTTCTCCCTTCTACGGAATGGCGGCCTGTCAGTGCAAACCCACAATTTGGACTACTGCCTGCGATTACAGGAACTTTATACGTATCGTTCATTGCAGTAGTCCTGGCTCTGATTTTCGGCGTTGCCTGCGCATGCTTTCTGAATTTTTATCTTCCAGAAAAAATAGCCGCTGTCTTTCTGGCTTTTATCGACCTGGTTGCCGGAATTCCTTCCGTGATCTTTGGATTTATCGGACTTACTGTCCTGGTAAAAAGTTTTGCCACACAATTTCATATGGCAGCCGGACAATGTATTCTCGCTGCCGGGATTGTACTGGCAATCATGCTGCTGCCATTCGTTATCTCGACCTGTCACGAATCTATTCGCGTTGCACGTACACAATATGAAATGACAGCACTTGCACTCGGCTTTTCCCGGGAAATAACTCTGGTCAAAATCATTTTTCCGGCAATCCGCCCAGGCATCGTTGCCGGAGCTATGATGGCTTTCGGGCGTGCACTTGGCGAAACTATGGCAGTTATGATGGTCATTGGAAATTCTCCGATCTTCCCGAAACTTCTCGGTCGTGGTCAGACCTTGCCTTCCCTGACTGCACTGGAAATGGGAAGTATCGAGTACGGCAGTCTCCATCTGTCCGCACTTTATGTTGCAAATGTTGTGTTACTGGTCATTTTGCTGGCCGTACTGGGAATCGGCTATCTTTTGAAGAGGAGGTTCGCAAAACATGAATTCTAAGGTATCCAAATATTTGATCCGCATTGTTCTGATCTTGCTTGGGCTAAGTGTCGTTGGTGTTACACTGTTCCTCTTCCTGTACGTATTCTGGAAGGGAAAAACTGTCATGAGCCTTTCTTTCATTTTGGACAAACCTGCCGGTGTACCAATCGGAACTGCCGGTGGAATTTTCCCGGCTCTTATGGGATCTCTTTATCTCGGTGCACTTGCTGCACTGATTGGAGGAATCCTTGGAATCGGTGCTTCCGCATACCTTGGTTTTTTACCATAGAAACAAATATGTGTCCGGCATTGTAAATTTTGCAATCACAGGACTGTCCGGTATCCCGTCTATTTTATTTGGTCTGGTGGGTTACACACTCCTGATCTATGGTTTTGGCATCAGCCGGAGTCTTTTGTGTGCATCACTTTGCGTCTCTGCCATGATTGTGCCATTTGTTGCGATCCGCGCCCGCAAAGTCTTTGAAGAAAAGGGAATTTCCTATATGACTAATTCCATCGGTCTTGGACTTTCCAGAGAATATGCTCTTAGAAAGATGATTCTTCCGGTCTGCTTCCCTGAACTTCTTGGAACAGTTGCACTTGGAATGGCATACGGAATGGGCGCAGTTGCCCCGATTCTGTACACAGGTGCAGTGATGCAGGCTGGCGTTCCTTCGAAACTGACAGATCCGTTCATGTCCCTGCCATATCACTTATATACTTTGGTAAACAACGGATTCTCTCTGGACTATGCCTACGGCACAGCATTTGTACTGATGCTTTTACTATTGATCATTCAACTGATCTGCAAATTTGTTACTTACATGAGAAAGGGAAACTAATATGTTAACAATCGAACATTTAAATTGCGGATATGGAAAGCATGAAATTCTTCATGATATTTCTGTGACGATTCCAGATAAAAAGATTACTGCCATCGTCGGACAATCCGGCTGCGGAAAGACAACATTTTTAAAAACTTTAAATCGTATGGTGGAAGAGGAACAAGGATATACAACCGGAAAGATTTCTCTTGGTGATGCCGATATCAAATCTATTTCGAAAGAAACTTTAAGAAGCCGTATCGGCATGGTCTTCCAGCAGCCGATTGCTTTTCCACACAGTATTGAGAAGAATCTGACTTATGTGTTAAAATATTATGGTATCAGGGATAAAAAAGTTCTGTCTGAAAAAGTAGAAGAAAGTCTGAAGAAAGCAAAATTATATGAGGAAGTAAAGGATCAGTTAAAAAAATCTGCCCTTAAGTTATCCGGCGGACAGAAGCAGCGCCTTGCAATTGCCAGAAGTCTCTGTGTAAATCCTGAAATCCTGCTCCTCGACGAGCCTTGCTCCGCGCTGGATATGAAAAATACAATCGCAATTGAAGAAACCCTTATGGAGCTCAAAGGTCAGTACACATTTGTCATTGTCACACATAATCTTGGACAGGCAAAGCGCATCGCTGACCAGATTATTTTCATGGATCAGGGAAAGATACTGGAAGTTACTGACAAAGGAACTTTCTTTGACTCACCGGCTACAGAACTTGCCCGCGAACAAATTCAATATATGTAAGGGGAAACTTATATGATCATCGAAATTCCAGGCTATAAAACACTGGGCCTTGACTATCTGGTCCTTGACTACAACGGAACCATTGCCGTTGACGGGCTGATTCCACCTGCAGTCAAAGAGCGGCTGCTCCTGCTCGGAGATTCATTTAAAATCTATGTACTGACCGCAGACACTCACGGCACTGCGGCTGCCATGTGCGACGGACTTCCTTTGGAAATTATGACATTTCCTTCCGGTTCCGCCATGGATGAGAAGCTTCGTATTCTAAGCTCACTGGGTGCCGAACACTGTATCGCCATCGGCAACGGACGGAATGATGTACCAATGTGTCAGGCCGCTGCCTTAAGTATCGCAGTGATGGGTACTGAAGGGGCTTACGGAAAGTTGCTTTCAGAATGCGATGTCTGCACAACTTCCATAGCCGATGCACTGGATCTTCTGATGCTGCCGAAGAGACTGGTCGCAACCTTAAGAGGATAAATACTACTTCATAGAATACTGCATCATCGCATAATGCAGTTCACAGCCTTCATATATATCAGCCGGCAGTAGTGCTCTCGCCACAAGCTTGAGTTCTGCCTCCGGCTGGTCTACTCTCTGCAAATGTGCATAATCTCCATCAATCTGTTTTACAATATAATCACATTCCAACATCTTCGTTCTCCTTTACAACTTCAAGTTTAAATACATAAATCATTCCTTGTCCCACTATCATTTTACCATGAAATTGACATCTGTTAATGAATAAAATAAAAGAATATCTATAAAATATCAATCTCCTCTTTTTATTGCTCCCATGTCTTTATTTTGTTACAATAGAAGATATAGTGGAACAGAATTAAGATGCTGAATCTTATATAATAATTTTGCAAAATTGAAAGGAGACTATCATCATGGCATTTGACATCACACCTTATGTAGACAAAATACCAGCGGAGGTTCGGGCACTCTGCCGAGATGGAGTTATTGACTTCCCGACCGCAGGAATGTGCCGTGGTTACGCACAGGCAAACCTTGTAATCCTGCCTCCGGAATACGCAGCAGATTTCGAAGAATTTGCAAAAAAGAATCCATTTCCTTGTCCGATTCTTGAAATCATCAAAGGAACGCCCGACACACACGCCATGGGCGAAGGCGGTAATATCTGCACTGATATTCCAAGATACCGTATCTACGAAAACGGCGTATTTACAAAAGAACTGACTGACGTATCTTCTTATTGGAAAGAAGGCTATGTCGGCTTCCTGATTGGCTGCTCTTTCTCTTTTGAAGAGACATTGATCAAAGAAGGAATCGAAATCCGTCATATTTCCCAGGGACGTAACGTACCCATGTTTAAGACGAATATCCAAACCGTTCCTGTTGGACCATTTTCCGGTCCTATGGTGTGCTCCATGCGCCCGATGACTCCGGAAAATGCACAGAAAGCTTATGATATTACAGTGAAGATGCCAAATGTACACGGTGCTCCGGTACAGATGGGCAATCCGGAAGAAGTCGGTGTTATGGATGTCATGAAACCGGATTACGGCGAAGCCGTTGATATCTACGAAGGTGAAATCCCTGTATTCTGGCCATGCGGAGTTACACCTCAGGCTGCCATCGAAAATGCAAAACTTCCAATCGTAATCACACATGCACCGGGACATATGTTTATTACAGATATCCTGAATTCTGAGTTGAATGATTATCTGGAAGCGCAGAAAAATAAATAGACTTTGAAATAAACTTTTATGCTGCTACAAGATGGTGGAAAATAACGTTGCAGAAGCATTCTTTATCAACCCACATCAGCTATATGGCAGTTTTTACAAATATGGTAATTACATGCAGGAGGTACTATGACCGGACCGAAGGAACTTATTGACAAATTACATAAAAATCAAGAGCTTTCACTTGAAGAGTGGACCGAACTGATTAAGAATCGCACGCCGGAACTTTCCGAGTACCTTTTCGAACTTGCCAGAGAAGAACGCCACAAATACTATGGGCATGACGTTTATGTCCGTGGTCTGATAGAGTTTACAAATTATTGTCGAAACGACTGCCTCTATTGTGGTATTCGAAAAAGTAATGCAGCAGCACACCGGTATCGTCTGGACGAGGATACCATTCTTCGCTGCTGCCAGGAAGGCTATGATCTTGGTTTCCGCACATTTGTCCTGCAAGGTGGAGAAGATGGATATTTTACAGAAGAGCGGATTATCCACATTATCAGACGAATCCGAGAACATTTTCCACAATGTGCGATCACTCTTTCCATTGGAGAGTGGAAAAAAGACAGTTATCAGGCATTCTTTGATGCTGGCGCAGACCGTTATCTCTTGCGCCATGAGACTTACAATCCTGAACACTACGCTAAGCTCCACCCGCCAATCTTAAGTGCTGCTCACAGACAGCAGTGTCTCTGGGATTTGAAAGATATCGGATATCAGGTCGGAACCGGATTTATGGTTGGAGCACCTTATCAGACACCAGAATATCTGGCGGAAGATATGTTATTCTTAAAGGAACTTAATCCTCATATGGTAGGAATCGGACCTTTCATTCCGCATCATGATACGCCATTTGCTGACCAGCCTGCCGGTACACTAGAGCTTACGCTCTTTATGCTTGGCCTGATCCGGCTAATGCTGCCAAAAGTATTGCTTCCGGCTACGACTGCGCTTGGAACCATTCACCCAAAGGGGCGTGAGCTTGGAATCCTTGCAGGTGCAAATGTTGTCATGCCGAACCTGTCACCGACAGAAGTGCGAAAGGATTATCTGCTCTACGATAATAAAATCTGTACCGGTGACGAATCGGCACAATGCCGGCACTGTCTGGAACGCCGCATGGCATCTGTCGGATACCAGGTGGTGACTTCCAGAGGAGACTCACTCAATATTTAAAGTTGAACACACGTACAAAATCATTTACAACGTCACTATTTTATATCTATTCAAGAATGTGCTTTGGCACATTCTTTGTTATAAGGAGTTCCATTATGAGCTTAAATAATACACCGTCTGCCGAGCGGCTTCATATCGGTATCTTTGGAAAACGAAATGCTGGAAAATCCAGTGTCATCAATGCATTAACCGGGCAGAATCTGGCCATTGTGTCTGATATCAAAGGCACAACGACAGATCCTGTCTTAAAATCTATGGAGCTTTTACCTTTGGGTCCAGTCGTCATCATCGATACTCCGGGACTTGATGATGATGCAGATGTTCTCGGCACATTGCGTATTCAAAAAGCTTATCAGATGCTAAATAAAACAGATATTGCAATTCTTGTTATAGACGGGACTGTCGGTATGACTGAAGAAGATAAAAAAATTCTTACCCGCATTCAGGATAAGAAGATTCCTTATATTGTTGTATTGAATAAAGCAGATCTGGCTGTCTCCAAAGTCTGTCTAGGCAACCAGTCTGATTCTGATGTCTGCAAACCTTTGGATTCCATGACAACTCAAATTGCCAGATCCTGCCAGATTGCAAAAGAACACATTTTGTGGGTCAGTGCACAGGATCACAGCAATATCCAGGAACTGAAGGAATTAATCGGAAAGCTCATTCCTTCTTCTGATAATGACCGGTATATCGTACGCGACCTGATCCGGCCAATGGACCTGATTGTTCTTGTTGTGCCAATCGATTCTGCTGCACCAAAAGGCAGACTGATTCTTCCACAGCAGCAGACCATCCGTGATATTCTGGAGTCCGGTGCCGTTTCCATTGTTGTAAGAGAAACAGAACTGGCTGATACATTAAAAAAACTCGGTCGCAATCCAGATCTGGTCATCACAGACAGTCAGGCCTTCAAACAAGTATCTGCCATTGTTCCTGAACATGTACCATTAACTTCATTTTCCATACTATTTGCAAGATATAAAGGAAATCTGAAAACAGTAGTGCATGGCGCATATACACTGGACAAATTAAAAAAAGGTGACAAAATTCTGATCAGCGAAGGATGCACACATCACCGCCAATGTGGTGATATCGGAACTGTTAAGCTTCCAAATCTGATTCGCCGATACACCGAAAAAGATTTTGAATTTGAATTTACAAGCGGAACTGAATTTCCACTGAATCTTTCCGAATATCAGCTCATTATCCACTGCGGAGGCTGTATGTTAAATGAACGAGAAATGAAATATCGTCTAAAATGTGCCGAAGATGCACACATTCCTATGACAAACTATGGAACTGCGATTGCTTATATGAACGGAATCTTGAACCGGAGCATCTCTATCTTTCGAGACACGTTGGACTTAAAGGAAATCTAAATCTTGTAACGGACTACATTGTATGTTCATCCTTCACCAGAAAAGCACCTTTGGGCGCTTTTCTGCATAGAATAGTCGCTGTAAATGCTATTTATATTAAAAATTTTAAATTTCCGCCTGAATAATATGTCCAAAATTCATTTCATCTTTGAATAAATCATAAACATAATCTGGACTTTCCAAATACAATCCCGTTTCTTCATCTATAAGTTTTTCAAAAACTTCTGAATTATAGAATTTATTCTTTGCCTCATCGTATTCTATACTCCAATCGGTACTAATCATATCAATAATATCCTGTATCACATATTCCATCAACTCATCTTTTTTGCACATTTTTACTCATCACCTTTCTCAATAGTTTCATACTATTTAAGTATACCATAGGCGCAAGTCATATAGTGCATCTTTTCATGAATATTTGCAATCCATAGACCGTCTCAATACCTCACATAACAAATATCAATTATCCTCTTCTACTCCTCCATGTTATACTTATCTTATCAATTTTTAATCATGGAGGTTTTTAAAATGAATGCAAAGGAAAAATTAGCAGATTATCAGAGACAGTTTGGTGTATATGCTGAAGCGAATCCGGAAGTAATGGGGGCTTTCGGTGCTACAGTTACCGCAGCAATGGAAAATTCCGGACCATTGGATGCTAAAACAATGGAATTATTAATCCTTGTCGCAGCAGTTTCAAGAAAATGTGAGCCATGTATCTATTCTCATGTAATGAATTACATCAACGTGGGCGGAACAAAAGAAGAACTGGCAGCCGGACTGAATGCTGCAGTACTGATCTGTGGCGGACCTGGTATTGGCATACAGCGCATTAGCACTGGATCTCTTTGATCAGTATTCTGCAGAATAGTATTTACAGTTCCAACATATGCACTTCCCCCTTCCTTTCTATGATTTAGATTGGAAGGGGCTTAAAGAATCCGTTGCTGTTGCTTTTATTTCTATCCCAACATTTGAATCTGGTTTCTGCTAATCCTCTTTCAAAGAGCATAAAATGTCTGTTATTTGCTCCAGGCTTTCTGCAAAATATATTCCTTTTTGTCTTTCCTCTGATGACAATCCCATGTCAATCATATGTTTAAGCATTGCTTTTAAGCCATCATAGTAACCATTAAGATTATATACAATACACGGTGCATTTAACTGCTTCAGTGATACTTTTGACATAATCTCAGTTATTTCTTCCAAAGTACCTGTTCCTCCAGGAAATGCAATAAATGCATTGCCAAGTTCAATCATTTTGTTTTTTCGTTCCGACATATCCTTAGTTACGATCAGTTTTGTAATTCCTTCGTGCTGAAATTCATTTTCAATAAAAAATTGTGGCTCAACACCCGTAACATTACCGCCTGCATTCAATACACTATCGGCTAATGCTCCCATCAAACCGCTTTTAGAGCCTCCGTAAATAAGTGCGTTTCCACTTTTTCCAATCCAGGTTCCCAGTTCTTTGACTGCCCTTTTTAACGACGGATTGTTACCTTCATTTGCACCAAGATATACTGTAATATTCATTTCATTTTTCTCCTTTGTAAAAAAGTATTTTTCCAACCTCAACTCCGCACTTTTTCTTTATCTGTGAATTCAAAAATACCCTCTGCATTCATCCTGCTTTTATTTTAGTCGGGGCGAATAACCGTCTCAACGGTGCTTTCGTTGTCCCAACAAAGTTCCTGTGTTTCCCTGTCTCCAAAATACACCGGAAAACGGAACTTTATGTGCTTCAGGAATCTGCCATCTGGCTGCTCCTGCTCGTAAATGTCCACCTGTTCCACAAAGCTGTTAAGAAATTCTTTCTTCTCCAAATCGGTGCACTTATCATATAGTTTATCAAAATATAAAAGAAATTGATAGACGTTTTCTTCTATTTTCTGTTGCCGGATATTCAGCAGGCGGTTCTTGACTTCTTCTATACTGTTCTCCACGCCTTCAATCTCATCATACAGACGATATAAGCGTGTCTCCATTGTCTGAACAAGGATATTCTCCCGTTCGATTTCTGCCACCGCAGACAGGACAGAAATTTAAGGCGGGCAACTTGCCCGCCGTAAATCTTTAAATTATGCTTTGATTTTTCCAGAAAATATTTTACTTACTTTGTTTTTCATGAGTATGAATACAATTTTTACTTATTTCCGTATCTGCGAAAACTCTTATAAATAAAAGGCAGTAAGG
>ENA-OPZZ01000641-OPZZ01000641.1-human-gut-metagenome-genome-assembly--contig:-NODE-641-length-26377-cov-3.545410_pt1 | contig 26377 bp, 22 predicted proteins | sample MGYA00242487_ERZ504511 | MGnify/ENA primary metagenome ERZ504511 (study PRJEB26092, sample SAMD00036241) | human gut metagenome | host: Homo sapiens | study: EMG produced TPA metagenomics assembly of... | reverse complement strand
GGGAACAACAATCGGTGCAAAGAGGCTTTGCAGAGAAGGCGTTGTAAAAGCAGATAAAATTCGTATTACAGTTACAACGAGTAAAGAAGTGCCGATGATTTCGGAAGTAGGAGTATACAAAGCGACTTCTGATTTTGAGTCACCATCAGCAGCTCCGGAAGGAATGCAGGTCATTGATGAAAGAGATGAAGCATTTACATTCAGTAATGGGTGGACAAAGGAAGATGGAAGTCAATATTTGAATGGCACAAATGTGTGGGCAAAAAAAGGTGCTTCTTTTGAAATGAAATTTAAAGGATCAAAAGTATATCTTATCGGTACATTAGATTCCGGACATGGAAAGGCAACTGTGACAGTAGACGGAAAAGCAGTGGAGATTAATACGAATGCATCTAAGAGAGCGGTTGGTCAGATTATTTTCACGTCTGATGATTTGGAGGACGGAGAACATACATTGAAACTGGAAGTTACCAACAATGACAACAAAGCAATTGGTATAGAAGGTGCATATGTAATTAATAATGGCGGTCTTGGAATGGTAGGAATCGAGAAAGCAGAGTACACGATGAAAGAAGATTCTGAGATGAAGATGAAATTAGTTCGTGTCGGCGGAAGCAAGGGAGAGGCAACTGTGACAGTAGCGCCTAATCCGGGAACTGCAATTCAAGATGATTTTGATACAGAAGGAACAGCAACGGTAACATTTGCAGATGGAGAGAAAGAAAAAGACGTTGTTGTGATTACGAGACGGAATACAAAAGATACCGGAGACCAGTACTTTACAGAAGAATTATCTACAAAGAATGAAGGTCTGATTCTTGGATTTACATCGAAAGCAAAGATTACGATTTTAGATCAGGAAAGACAGCCGGAAGATGTGACAGCAGAAAAACTTCCAAAAGATGTATACAAGACAGTGACGGCGACATCGGAAGAAAAAACAGCAGAGCATAAACAGGGCATTGAGAATGCGTTTGATGAAAATCTTGACACATTTTGGCATGCACAGTGGGGGATGGCTGGAAAACTGAAAAAATCATCCAAACGGAATCAGTGTTGAGATGACGCTGAAAGAAGCAAAAGAGATTGCAAAATTGACATATATTCCAAAAGCGGGAGATACTGGTACAGTTGGAAATTATATTATTGAGGCGGCAACAGGAACAGATGACGCCGGAAAGACTGTTTGGAAAGAGGTCTGCAGTGGAACATTTAAAAACCAAGGCAATTCAACAGCGGCTCAGGATGCTGTGTTCAAAGAAGTGATTAAGACAGATAAGATTCGTTTGACTGCAAAGACAATGGCAGGAGGAGAACATCCTACGGCGAGAGAGATTGCACTTTATGAAAAAGCAGAGCCGATTATGATTACAGTGACAACAAAAGCTGGAGAAAACGGTATGATTACACCGGTAACGGGCAAACTAAGATGAAAATGGCACGATGAAAGTGCAGGCAGGGAAATTGAAAACATTTGCGATAAAAGCAAATGCAGGTTATTCTATCAAAGATGTGCTTGTAAACGGAAAATCAGTTGGCGCGGTAAGTCGTTATACAGTAGAATCTGATACAGATGTTACAATTGAAGCAGTATTCAAAGCATGCGAACATGAGAAAACAGAAATTCAAGGTGCAAAAGAACCAACTTGTACGGAAGATGGAGCTACAGGGAAAGTAGTATGCTTACAGTGTGGTGTAACAGTGAAAGAAAGCACAGTGATTCCGGCTTTGGGACATAAGTTTGGTCAGTGGGAAGTAGTGAAAGAGGCGACAGACAAAGAAGAAGGTTTAGAAAGAAGAGCTTGTGTTGCCTGTGGTTTTGAGGAAGAAAGAACAGTTGCCAAATTACCGACAGCAGTTGATAAATCGAAACTGCAAAAATACTACGATGAATGTATTGGATATTACAAACAGGAAGGTTATACAAAGGAGAGTTGGACGGTTTACGAAGGAGCACTTAAAAATGCAAAAGCAATGCTGGATAAAGAAAGTGCAACTCAAGAAGAAGTAGATGCTGCAATTCATCAATTGGCAGATGCGGCGGATAAACTTGTTGAGAAAACAAGTGTGACACCAAAACCTGAAAATAATAATACCAGTGGTGGTAATAACAGCAATACAAGCAGTGGAAACAAACCGGTTACGGGAGATTCCGCAACTCCGATTGTGTTACTTGCAGCAGTATTGGCATCTGTATTTGCAGTTATTCGTCAAATGAAAAAGAAAATAAGATAATTCAAAAAAAGGGAGGTGCAAACCTCCCTTTTGTAGTATGATAAGAGAAAGCATATATGTATATTTAAGGAGGGAGTCTTGTGGAAGAACTTACAAGGCTGATTCGGTCAGATATGAGACCCGCACTCGGAGTGACAGAACCGGGGGCGATTGCATTTGCAGCTGCGAAGGCGAGAAGTTATACAAGCGGCGAAGTTATATCTGTCACGGTGAAGTTGAATAGCGGCATGTATAAGAATGCATTTACATGTGGAATTCCAAACAGTAGAGAAGTTGGGAGCGAGTTTGCAGCGGCACTCGGAGCAATTGCTGGAAATGAAGAATTGGGATTGGAATCGCTTTCAGATGTAAAGCAAAAGGACGCAGAAAGAGCAGAAAAACTTGTGAAACAGGGAAAAGTGCAGGTTATACTTCAGGATATTTCTAGTAGAATATTTATAGAAGTGGAAGTAAAGACAAAGCTTGATCAGGCAGTTGTGACAATTGAAGATACACACACGAATATTACTGGAATTGTAGTAAATGGAGAAGTGCGTTTTGCTAACTCAAAAGAGAAAACAAAAGGTGGAGAGGCAGAAGAAAAACCGCAAATTCACAGGTATACATTTCGGCAGCTATGCGAGTATGCAGATATTGCAGATGTGTCGGAACTGGAATTTATATGGGAGGCATATCGTGTGAATTTGGAGCTGTTTGAAGCGGGGATGACCAGTGAAAGAACGACATTTGCAAAATCTTTGTTAAGAAAAAATGGAGGAATGGTTTTTTCTGGAGAGGAACAAAAGACAGCGTCACTTCTTTGTAATGCGGCGATTGAGGCGAGAGTGATTGGTTTGGATAAACCGGCGATGAGTATTACAGGGTCGGGAGCGCATGGAATTATTGCGACGATGCCGCTGTATGCAGCCTATAAAGTAAATGGATATTCAAAAGAACAGCTTCTGCGGGCGACCGCATTGAGTTATTTGATCTGTATGTATATCAAAGAATATTCCGGAAAACTGTCTGCATTTTGTGGCTGTGCCATTGCGGCGGGGACCGGAATGGCTTGCGCACTTGTGTATCTGCGTGGAGGAACCGTAGAGATGATGGAACATACGATTAATAATATGGCAGGAAGTATTACGGGAATGATCTGCGATGGCGGAAATCAAGGGTGCACGATGAAAGGGATTGCGGCTGTAGATGCGGCATATCAATCGGCGGAGCTTGCGATGGACGGCGTCTATATTGACGATGTGCATGGAATTATCGGAAATACACCAGAGGAGACAATGCGGAATATGGGAGAGATTGCCTCGCCGGGAATGATAGGAACTGAGAAAACAATTTTGGACATTTTACAGAGAAAGGGAAACAGGTGATTCAGATGTATCAGGCAGAGAAAAACAGATATGAAACGATGAATTATAATCGATGTGGTAAGAGTGGGTTGAAACTTCCAGAGGTTTCGCTCGGTCTGTGGCATAATTTTGGAGATACCGGAAATTTTGAAACGATGAAACAGATGTGTTTTACGGCATTTGACAACGGAATCACACATTTTGATCTGGCAAACAATTACGGACCGGAACCGGGAAGTGCAGAGAAAAATTTCGGGCGTATTTTGAAGAAGGAGATGAAAGCGCATCGAGATGAAATGATCATCAGCACGAAGGCAGGGTATTTGATGTGGGACGGGCCTTATGGCGACTTTGGAAGCCGCAAATATATGCTGGCAAGTCTGGATCAGAGCCTAAAGAGAATGGGGCTTGAGTATGTCGATATTTTTTACCATCACCGTATGGATCCTGAGACGCCGCTTGAAGAGTCGATGGGAGCGCTTGACACCGCTGTTAAGAGTGGAAAAGCTTTGTATGCGGGAATATCTAATTACGATGGGGAGACGATGAAAAAGGCATGTGCGATTTTGAAAGATTTGAATTGTCCGTTTGTAATTAATCAAAACAGATACTCTATTTTTGACCGTACGATTGAGGAAAATGGATTGAAAGCGGCAGCGCGAGAAGAGGGAAAAGGAATCATCGCATTTAGCCCGCTGGCACAGGGAATGCTGACAGACCGCTATCTGAATGGGATTCCACAGGACAGCAGAATCCGTACCGATGGAAGATTTTTACAGGAGAAGACAGTGCAAGCGAAGATGCAGAAAATTCAGCAATTGAATGAAATTGCAAAAGAGCGCGGAGAAAGTCTTGCACAGATGGCGCTGAAATGGGTGCGAAAAGATGAGGATGTGACAAGTGTTCTGATTGGTGCATCGAAACCAGAACAGATTTTGGAGAATTTAAAAGTGCTTGAAAGTGCAGCGTTTACGAAGGAAGAGTTAGAAAAAATAGATGAGATTGTATTGAAGGAGAATTAGTATGAAACTTCAGGAATTTTATGAGGGTCAGGCATTTGACGCATATGAATATTTTGGAGCACATGAAGAAAAAGACGGAGTGATGTTTCGGACTTACGCACCGGGGGCGTCTAAAGTTACGGTGTTTGGAGAATTTAATCAATGGACGGAAGAGGAAATGATTCCGCTTGAAAAAAGCGGAGTTTATGAACTGAAATGTGAGTGGGCAAAAGTCGGGATGATGTATAAATATGTGATTTATACGAAAGAAGGGTGGAGAGTAGAACATTGTGATCCGTATGGTTTCGGTATGGAACTTCGACCGAACAGCGCTTCTTATATTGTGGATTTGTCGGAATACAGATTTCACGATGAAGTGTGGATGAAAAACAGAGACAAAAATTATAACAGACCGCTTAATATTTATGAAGTGCATCTCGGTTCATGGAGAACAAATGAGAAAGATGAAAATGGCTGGTATCGCTATCATGAGATTGCAGATAAATTGATTGCACATGCGAAAGAGAATGGGTATACACATCTGGAATTTCTTCCGCTCAGCGAACATCCGGCAGACTGTTCATGGGGGTATCAGAATACAGGATATTTCAGTCCTACATCACGTTATGGAACTGCAAGAGATTTGATGGAGCTGGTGGATAAATGTCATCAGGCGGGAATCGGCGTGATTATGGATTTTGTTCCGATTCATTTTGCGACGGATTATTATGGACTGGCAAAATATGATGGAACAGAGTTGTATGAGTATGTGCAAAGTGATGTGACAGACAGTGAGTGGGGAACAAGAAATTTTGATTATTCCAGACGGGAAGTCTGCTGCTTTTTGCAGTCTGCCGCAAATTACTGGCTGAAAGAGTATCATTTTGACGGAATACGAATGGATGCAATCAGCCGTGCGATTTACTGGCAGGGAGAGCCGGATCGGGGCGTGAATCCTTGTGCGCTTACATTTATGAAAAATATGAATGCAGGATTGCAAAAACTGCATCCGACTGCGATGCTCATTGCAGAAGATTCGACAACGTTTTTGAAAGTGACGGCTCCTGTAGAATACGATGGACTGGGATTCGATTATAAATGGGATCTTGGCTGGATGAACGATACGTTGAATTATTTTAAAACTCCGCCAAAAGAACGACCGGAGCATTATTACAAATTAAAATTTTCAATGGATTATTTTTACAATGAACTTTATCTTCTTGCACTGTCGCACGATGAAGTTGTCCATGGAAAAGCGACAATTATACAGAAGATGTGGGGAGATTATGAAGATAAATTCAGCCAGTGCCGTGCATTTTATTTGTATATGATGACCCATCCGGGGAAAAAGTTGAATTTCATGGGAAATGAGATTGCACAGTTCCGAGAGTGGGATGAAAAGCGGCAGCAGGATTGGGAGTTACTGAAATTTCCGATGCACGATGGATTTTATCACTATATTCGGAAGTTGAATGAGTTGTATTGTCAGGAGGAACAGCTTTATAAAGATGAGTATGACAGAGAGATGTTTCGTTGGCTTGTGGATGATGCGACGGAGCAGTCTGTGTATGCTTACGAGCGGGGAAAAGGAGAGAAGACGCTTGTGGCAGTGTTTAATTTTTCAGATGAAGAGCAGGAATGTGTCATAGAAGAGGCGGAAAACCGAATACTTGAGGAATGCATGAACAGTGACTGGCATATTTACGGCGGAAGTACAGAGAAGAAAATAGAAGTGATTCGGGACGGAGAGATTGTATTGGCACCATTTAGTGGAAGACTTTTTTGGAGTGAAAAAGAGGTTTGATATTAATAAACATTATAAGAACTTATTAGTAAATTGTAATACAATAAGAAGAAGTTATAAGTTATAATGAAAAGGAAGAAGTTAAGAAACGATTATCACAGAAATCAAAGGAGAATATTCATGGAAATGTTATCAATCGAAAAAGAATTACAGGGAAACGCTTATCCGGGACGTGGAATTATCATTGGAAAAACTCCAGACGGAACAAAAGCAGTGACTGCGTACTTCATCATGGGAAGAAGTGAGAACAGTAGAAATCGTGTATTCGTAGAGGAGGGAGAAGGAATCCGCACACAGGCATTTGACCCTTCAAAATTAACAGATCCAAGTTTAATTATTTATGCACCAGTAAGAGTTTTGGGAAACAAAACAATTGTAACAAATGGTGATCAAACAGATACAATTTATGAGGGAATGGATAAACAGCTGACTTTTGAGCAGTCTTTAAGAAGTAGAGAATTTGAGCCGGATGCACCGAATTACACACCTCGTATTTCCGGAATTATGCACATTGAAAATGGAACATACAATTATGCAATGTCCATTTTGAAAAGCAATAATGGGAATCCGGATGCATGCAACCGTTATACATTTGCATATGAGAATCCGGTAGCAGGAGAAGGACATTTTATTCATACATATAAATGCGATGGCAATCCGCTTCCAAGTTTTGAAGGTGAGCCAAAATTAGTTGGGATTTTAGACGATATGGAGGCATTTACGGAGATGCTTTGGAACAGTCTGAATGAAGACAACAAAGTTTCGTTATTTGTGCGTTATATTGATATTGCAACAGGAAACTATGAGACAAAGATTGTAAACAAGAATAAGTAGGAGCGAGACAGATGAAAGAATTAGAATTAAAATACGGATGTAACCCAAATCAGAAACCATCTAAGATCTATATGGAAAACGGAGAACTTCCAATCAAAGTATTGTGCGGAAAACCGGGATACATCAACTTTTTAGATGCATTTAACGGCTGGCAGTTAGTGAGAGAATTGAAGAGGGCAACCGGACTTCCGGCAGCAACTTCTTTCAAACACGTATCACCTGCAGGAGCAGCCGTTGGACTTCCATTAGATGAGACATTGGCAAAAATCTATTGGGTAGACGACATGGGAGAACTTTCACCACTTGCGTGTGCATACGCAAGAGCAAGAGGTGCGGACAGAATGTCTTCTTTCGGAGATTTTATTTCTCTGTCAGATGTGTGTGATGTTGCAACCGCAAAATTAATTAAACGCGAGGTATCAGACGGTGTCATCGCACCGGGGTATGAACCGGAAGCGTTAGAACTTTTAAAACAGAAGAAAAAAGGAAATTATGCGATCATTGAGATCGATCCAAATTACGAGCCGGCTCCAATCGAACATAAAGAAGTGTTCGGAATTACATTTGAGCAGGGAAGAAATGAGCTTGTGATTGATGATGAATTATTATCGAATGTCGTGACAGAGAATAAAGAAATTACAGAACAGGCAAAAATTGACCTTGCCATTGCTTTAATTACATTAAAATATACACAGTCAAATTCTGTATGCTATGCAAAAGATGGCCAGGCAATTGGTATCGGTGCCGGACAGCAGTCACGTATCCACTGTACACGTCTTGCTGGACAAAAAGCAGATAACTGGTGGCTTCGTCAGTCTCCACAGGTACTGGGACTTCAGTTCGTAGACAGCATCGGAAGAGCAGACAGAGACAATTCAATTGACTTATATATCGGAGATGAATATGAAGATGTACTTGCAGAAGGAACATGGCAGAATATCTTCAAAGTAAAACCGCCGGTATTTACAAGAGAAGAAAAACGTGCATGGTTAGATAAGCTGGAAGATGTAGCATTAGGCTCAGATGCGTTCTTCCCGTTTGGAGATAATATCGAACGTGCTCACAAAAGCGGTGTGAAATATATTGCGCAGCCGGGAGGATCCGTTCGTGACGACAATGTAATCAGCACATGTGACAAATATAATATGGCGATGGCGTTTACAGGAATCAGACTGTTCCATCACTAAATCGAAACAAAAGCTGCAGTAGAACGTGTTTCCACTGCGGTTTTTTATTTGTTCTTTTATGTGATTAGAAAAATATTTGTGCAAAAAGAACAAAAAACAAAATATTATTTGAAATAATATACAAAAGCGATATAATAAAACTTGAAGCAAAATAATTGTTGGTTGAATTGCTGAAAAGGAGGAGAAGGGAATGCAAAAGAGACGAAGAATTATTGCAATTGTGTTAACGGCAGCCTTGAGCGGAACGATGCTCCCGGCAAACAGTCTGACCATGTATGCAGCCGACAAACTATCGCCGGCAAAATCTATTAGGGCAGATGTGGATAAGACGAAGTTCACACACAAAGAGTGGACAGGAACGGACTACACAGATGTAGAGGGCAAAAAAGTAACTGGAGAGGACGTATTTGGAATTAATCGTGAGGATGCAACGACAACATTGATTCCATATCAGGATATTGCCTCTGCATCGGCGGCGGTTTGGGATTATAATGCCAGAGAAGGATCGGAATATTTTAAACTTCTCACAGGAGACAGAGAAGACTGGGATTTAACTGTCGTGCAAAATCAGGAACAGGCTCAGAAATTTATGGAGGCAAACGGATTCATGACGAAAGAATTCCAGAAAGACGAGGCAGACGGATGGAAGACTGTTCAATTGACCTAAGGAGCTTGGACAATGGGACGATTTTGACTTTTCTATCTATACGAACGTACAGAATGCCATAGGCAGTCAAAATATGATCAGAATGTGTCTGTGCCAAATGCGCCGACAAATTACAATCCGGTTGGTCTGTATCGGAAAACATTTAATGTAGATGATAAAATGTTGGAAGATAACCGGAGAGTATATGTGAACTTCCAGGGGGTGGAATCTGCATATTATGTGTACGTAAATGGAAAAGAAGTCGGATACAGCGAGGACAGTTACAGTCCACATCGCTTTGATATTACGGACTATCTTCAGGAGGGGGGAAAACCTTCTTGCCGTGAAAGTGCATAAGTTCTGTGACGGAACATGGTTTGAAGATCAGGATATGATTTATGACGGCGGTATTTTTCGTGATGTCTATCTGACAAGTGCACCGCTTGTTCAGATTCACGATTACACAGTTCGGACAGATTTGAATTCAGACTATACTGCTGCAAATTTGAAATTATCAGTGGATGTGCGAAATTTATCATCAGCGGCTCAAGACGGATACAGCATTGATGTAAAAGCGCTTGATCAAGCCGGAAATGATATTTTAGGCGGAGTCAATGTTCCGGTTTCTGAGGTCGCATCGACGGAGACAGGAACGGTAGAGATAAATCAAAAAGTGAAGAATCCCAAATTGTGGTCAGCTGAGAATCCAAATCTGTATGCGTTAATTCTCACGTTAAAAGACCCTTCTGGAAAGGAAGTGGAGACACTTTCAGCTCAGCTTGGTTTCCGTGAAATTGAATTCACATCTACAGAGGTGGATAGCAATTACAGAGTGACGACAAAAGAATGGGAGCCAGTTAAGATTAATGGCGAGAGACTGCTTTTAAAAGGTGCAAACCGTCACGACACTGACCCATTCTATGGAAAAGCGGTTCCACAGGATACAATACTTGAAGATGTCACATTGATGAAGCAGAATAACTTAAATGCAATTCGTACGTCTCACTACAGCAATGATGATTATCTTTACTGGCTGTGTAACTCATACGGCTTGTATATGATGGGCGAGACAAACATGGAAAGTCATGCGATCATGGGAAACAGCAATGCGATGGGATTATTCTATGAGCTTGGCATGGATCGAACAGAGACAGCGTATGAGCGGTTAAAAAATAATCCGGCGATCGTAATCTGGTCTATCGGAAATGAGATGGTTTATACTTCAGATGCGAACCATTCAAACGGTTTGTTCCGTGATATGATCTGGTACTTCAAAGACAATGACCCTACAAGACCGGTACACAGTGAAGGTCAGACGGACAGTATGGGTGTAGACATGGGAAGTAACATGTATCCAAGTGTAGGTACCGTTCAGGGAAGAGCAGGAGAAGGGAAAATTCCATATGTAATGTGTGAGTATGTTCATGGTATGGGAAACTCAATTGGAAACTTGAAAGAGTACTGGGATGCAGTGAGAAGTTCTGAGAATATGCTCGGCGGATTTATCTGGGACTGGGTAGACCAGGCGAGAGCGGTCGATTTGAATGATCTTGGTTCTACTTATAAGATGACAGACAAAACAGGTGTGAGCGGAGAGGCAGTTGGATACGAAGAAGACTGGAAGAACGATGCAGGAGAAGAAAGTCTGAATGGCGGTAAATCATTCTCAGGCTACACTGTTATGGAAGACAATGAGAAATATAATGCGGCGCTTTCAGGAACTGGAAAAGAATTTACGTTTGAGGTAATGGTAAAACCGGCATCTACATCACAGAACAGTGTACTTCTTTCCAAAGGAGATACACAGGTTGCATTGAAGACACAGAGCAGTGGAAGTGGATTGGAATTCTTCGTGTATAACAACGGAAGCTGGAAGAGTACATCCTGTGGATTCCCAGAGGATTGGACAGGTAAATGGCATCAAGTAGTCGGTGTATATGACAAAGGTAATTTAAAGATTTATGTAGATGGAGAAAAACTTTCAGAAAATACGGTGCAAGATAGTATTGCTTCAAGCAGCAGACCGGTTGGTATCGGATATGATGCGGAAAAAGGACGAAAAGTGGACGGAGAAATTTCAATTGCACGTATTTACAATAAAGCGTTAAGTGCAGAGGAAATTAACGGACAGAGAAAAGCAGTTCCAGATATCGCAACGGATGACAGCAGTGTACTGCTTTGGATGGATTATGCGGATGAGCATGAGACAGCACAGGTTACAGGATGGGATTATTACGCAACAGAAGAGGCTCATACAAACCTGTATTCAGAGGAAATCAAAGGAAAATTCTATGGATACGGCGGTGACTGGGGAGACTCTCCAAACGATGACAGTTTCTGTCAGAATGGTATTGTAAGTCCTGACCGTACACCACAACCGGAACTGGCAGAAGTAAAATACCAATATCAGAATTTCTGGTTCAGTGCAGATGTTGCAGATTTAGATGTACGCCAGGTAAATGTGTATAATGAAAATAATTTTAAGAATCTGAATGAGTATGATGTATCATGGTCATTGTTAGAAAATGGTCTTGTTATTCAGGAAGGCAAAGTGGAAGATGTTGATGTTGCTCCGCAGTCTACAGGAAAAATATCAGTACCATTTACAATGCCTGAGACAATTGATGCAGGAAATGAATATCATTTGAACATTTCTGTAACTTTAAAAGAAGATACAGAATGGGCGAAGGCAGGAGCTGAAATGTCCTGGTCACAGATTTCTGTTCCGGTGACAGTAGAGCAGGCTGCCCCTGTGATCAGTGAAGAAAAAGTGACAGTTGCAGAGGATGATGCAGCTTGGAATGTGACAGGAAATAATTTTAGTTTTGCAATTGAAAAAGCAACAGGTACATTGAAAAACTATACATATAACGGTGATATGCTTGTGGAGGAAGGACCGGCTCCGAACTTCTGGAGAGGCACGGTAGAAAACGATAAGACTGCGTTTGACTGGAATTGGGCAAATGCGGCAAAAACAATAAACGTTGAAGAGATTACAGTAGTTGAGAATGAAGCAGGTCAGCAGGTGATTACAGCGAATTTAGTATTCCCTACAGCAGGAAATACGAAAGAGACCATCGTTTACACAGTAAACGGAAACGGAGAAGTAACTGTGAAGATGTCTGTGGATGCAACAAAGAGCGGAATGGGCAAATTTCCTTCGTGTTGGTTCTATGATGACACTTCCGGAAGGCTACGAGAATGTAACATGGTACGGAAACGGACCTGTTGAAACATTCAACGACAGAAAGACAAATGGAAGACAAGGTGTTTGGGAAAATACGGTATCTGAATTCTTCTTCCCATATTTGAAAGTAGATGATTCTGGAAACTTAACATATGTAAAATGGATCTCTGTAGATAATGGGGAAAATGCACTTTTAGTTTCTGCGAAAGATACAGTAGAAGCAAGTGCGCTTCACTTTACACCGGATGACATCAATGCGGTAGATCATGTATATGGATTAACGCCAAGAAAAGAGACGATCTTGAGTGTGAACTATGGTTCACTCGGAACAGGTGGAGCTACATGTGGTCCTGGACCTCTTACTCAGTATCAGCTGCCATCCAGCCGAGTTTACGAGTGGGAATTCACAATGATTCCGGCAAAAGCAGATGCAGATGCGCAGGCATTGACAGAGATGGCAAAACCTTATCATCAGGTTTCTTCATTTAACCGTGAAGACTATGACAAAGAGTATGCAGCAGAATTGATTGAAAAAATTGATTCCTTCGTTGCATACAGCTATGACCAGTTAGAGGAAGTAGAGGAATTACAGGCTGATGTGAATGCGATGACAGAAGCGCAGGCTGCAATCGTAAACAAAGATAAAGACAGAAGCAAATTAGTAAAGGAATATGTGGAGGCAGTCAAAGCCTTAGAAAACAAAGAAACTTATATTCAGGATGAGAGCAACAATGCTCTGGAAGTTCCATATGAGTCTTCAGCGAAATTCAAAAAGAATGGAGAGACCGTCGTTATGAATGGAAAACTCGCAGTTCCATTTAACGATGTTCTGGATCCTGTTTTTGAGGGAGATGCATCATTCTCCGTAGAAGTGAATGTGACACCTACAGGAAGCCGCGACTACAATATGTTCACAGGTAAAGGCGATAATGCATTTGCACTTCGTATCCGCGGAACAGAGAGCTTAGATTTCCATATTTATGCAGGCGGAAGCTGGAGAAGTATTGAATACGCAATTCCGGAAAATGAAAGAGCAGACTGGCTCGGAAAAGAACATCAGGTAATCGGTGTATATGACCATGAAGCACATAAAATTCAGTTCTATGCTGATGGAGAATTAAAGAAAGAAACAGCAACTAACACAAATGAGGGTGTGGCACATTCTGATTACAATCTTACAATCGGTGCATGTCCGTCGACAGGAAGATCTTCAGCTGCTGACTTTACATCTCTTCATGTTTACAACAGAGCGCTTTCAGCAGAGGAAGTGAAAGCTCAAAACAGCGAGCAGTTAGCAGTTCAACCGACAGATGAGGCAGTGGCATTGTGGCTTGACATGGAAAACATTCAATTCCACGATAAAGAAAATATTTATCAGGTAGAAATTGATCCGGCAAAAGCAGCAATTGAAGTTGGAAATGAAAAAGAATTTACACTTGTACCGGACAATGCAGATGCAAAAGTGACAAGCGTAAGATGGTCTGTTTTAGATGCAGACGGATTTGATGCAGATGGGGTTAAAGTACAATACAGTGCGAAAGATTACACGAAGGCAACAGTAGTAGTTTCAGAAGAAGCACAGGCAGGCGAATATGTACTGAAGGCAGAAAATGTAAATGGAGAAGAAGAATTGATGGCAGAGGCTCAGATTACTGTCACAGCAAAACCTGAGCAGGAAGACCAGATAATCTTTGATTCAAGCAAGAATAAACTGGACACAGTTCTTCCGGACACAGCACAGTTTACAGAAGGTGAATCGGGAGAAGTGGGTGCTTTGAAGGGATACTTCTCTGTAGATGATGAAAATAAAGTGGTAAACGATGCTATCTCAGGCAAAAATGCGTTTACTGTATCATCGAGAGTTTATGTTCCAGCATCCGTAAAATCTACTGACACAGGTGTATGGGACAAAGATAACCCGCACGAAAAACATAATATGATTGCAAGTATGGGTGACAACAGTTTTGCTTACCGTATCTACTACGATAAGAACAGAAAAGATATTCATATTGATGCATTTATCAGTGATGGAAGTTCATGGCTGCAGGCAACGACAGGACAGCTTCCGAGTGATTTCTTTGATAAATGGCACACATTATCCGTATCTTATGATGGTAAAACATTGAAAGTATATGTAGATGATGCAGTGACGGAAAAAGCAGGAGAAAAATCTGTTCAGAAGAGTGAGAATACATTCTCTGTAGGTTACGAGCCACAGAAAGAGGGAAGAAAATCTGAACTCACATTTGAGCAGGTACGGGTATTTAATCAGGCATTGACAGCAGAACAGTTGAATGAAGCAACTCATCCGAATGCAGAAAATGTTGTACTCTGGCTTGACTTTGATGTCAAAGAAGACGATTCGGCAACAGAAGCAGATAAGCTGAATTTACAGAATCTGATCAATGAATGTAAAGACATGAAAGAAGCAGATTACTTTGGAAAAGGCTGGACAGAAATGCAGACAGCACTAGGTGCAGCAGAGGACGTATTACAGAAAGATGCGCCTACAAAAGAGGAAGTAAAGAACGCTTATGATGCATTGAGAGATGCGAAAGGTCAGCTTGTATTCATTGGTGATTTGAAAGCAGTCGTTGATGGCGCAAAAGAAATCGTTGAAAACAAAGATTCTTACACGAAGGACTCTTACGAAGTATTCGAGACAGCATTAAATGCAGCAAAAGCAGTTCTTGAAAAGGAAGAATCTACTCAGGAAGAAGTCAACAATGCGAAGATCGCACTGTTAGATGCACAAAATAAACTTGTGAAAAAAGCAGATATCACTACTTTGAAAGAGGCGATTGCGAAAGCAGCAGAGATCAAAGAAGAAGAGGTTACTCCATCTTCATGGGAGAGAGTTCAGGCAGCGAAAGCAGCAGCAGAAAAGGTAGTTGCAGATTTTGAAAAAGATGAGACAAGTGTAACACAGAGTCAGATTGACGCAGCTGCAAAAGCGCTTCAGGATGCACTGGATTCTGTGCAGAAACGTGCAGACTTCACAGCACTTCAAGAAGCTGTGGACCGCATCAGCAAATTGCAGCTGGACGGCTACACAGAGGAAAGCGTAAAAGTGTTGAAAGATGCATTAAAAGAAGCAGAGGCTGTTTTGGAAGAACAGGAAGCAACTCAGAATACAGTAGATGAGATGTTGACAAAATTACTTGCGGCAGAGGAAGCTCTGACAAAAGAGGAAACAATTGAGAAAGCAGATTTGGAAGATTTGATCAACTATGCAAAAGCACAGCAGAGCAAAGAGGAATACAAATATTTGGTTCCGGTAGTGAAGGAAAGATTTGAGAAGGCTTTGGCAGAGGCAGAGACAATCTACGGAAAAGCAGATGCAACTCAGGAAGAAGTGAATGTAGCTTATGACAAACTGCTTCAGATGGTTCACTATCTTGACTTCACCGGAAACAGTGAGTCATTAAAAGTATTGGTGGACGCAGCAAAAGGCTTGAATGAGAAACTTTACACAGAAAAATCATGGGCAGTGTTTGAAGATGCATTGACAAAAGCAGAAGCTGTACTTGCAGATACAAATGCATTGCAGGAGGAAATCGATGCAGCGAGAGAGGCATTGCATAAGGCGATGGATCAGCTTGTCAAGGTTCCGGTAGATAAGTCAAAACTTCAGACACTGGTAGAAAAATCTAAGAAGTATGAAGACAAATTGAAAGAATACACTCCTGAGACAGGAGAAATATTCAAGGGCGCATTGGATTATGCAAGAGAGATTCTCGCAAATAAAGATGCAACTCAGGAAGAAGTCGATGCAGCATACAATGCATTGCAGAATGCAATCTTTGGATTAAGACTAATTCCGGATAAAGATAAGTTAGATGATTTGATCAAAGAAGCAGAAAAGACAGATTTTGAAAAATATACAGAAGAATCCGGGGCAGTCTTAAGAACAGCAATCGCAAATGCGAAAGCAGTGTTTGCAGACGAGAATGCAACAGAGACTGATGTAAAAAATGCAGAAAAAGAACTGAAGACAGCAATGAAGGGCTTGAAAGTTGCTTCGAATGATGAAAAAGACAATCAAGGAAACAGTAATGGCGGAACATCTGCAAGTAAAGCAGATGAGAATTCACCGAAGACAAGAGATGCCGCTCCTGTAGCAGCAACAGGTGCCGTAATGCTAGCTGCATTCGCACTGGTAGTTGCAATGAGAAAGAGACGGTAGTTGACTGATTGGGGACGTAGTAAAATTGAATTTTACTACGTCCCCAATTGACATTAGCCCTGTCCCTTTTTGAAAAAAGTAGTTGTATATTTTATGGCATGAGTATATAATAAAAAAGGTTGGAAAACTGATTGTGCAAAAAAAGCGGCGAATAAGCCAAATTTATGGAGGGAATTAATATGGGAAAATATTTTGGAACAGACGGATTCGCGGAGAAGCAAATGTGGTTCTGACAGTAGAGCATGCTTTTAAAGTAGGTAGATTTCTAGGATGGTATTATGGTCAGGAACATAAAGCGAGAGTTGTCATCGGAAAAGATACAAGAAGAAGCAGTTATATGTTTGAGGACGCTCTGTCGGCAGGGCTTACTGCATCCGGTGCAGATGTGTATCTTTTGCATGTAACGACAACACCGAGTGTTTCGTATGTGACACGTACAGAAGATTTCGATTGTGGAATTATGATTTCCGCAAGCCACAATATTTTCTATGATAATGGAATTAAAGTCATCAATGCAAAAGGACATAAACTGGAAGCAGAAGTAGAAGAAAAAATTGAGTCATATATTGATGGAACATGGGGAGAGATTCCATACGCAACACGCGATGCAATTGGGCGCACGGTAGACTATTCGGCTGGAAGAAATCGCTATATTGGACATTTGATCGCGATGGCAACTCGTTCTTTCAAAGATAAACGTGTGGGGCTTGATTGTTCAAACGGAAGTGCATCTTCGATTGCGAAAAGTGTATTTGATGCGTTGGGAGCAAAGACATACGTGATCAACAGTGAGCCGGATGGAACGAACATCAATAGAAACTGTGGATCTACACATATTCATGTATTGCAGGAGTTTGTGAAAGAAAAGAAATTAGATGTAGGTTTTGCTTACGATGGAGATGCGGACAGATGTCTTGCGGTAGATGAAAATGGTAATGAAGTTGATGGGGATCTTATTCTCTATGTATGCGGAAAATATTTGAAAGAACAGGGAAGACTGAACAATGATACAATTGTAACGACAATCATGTCAAACCTGGGATTATATAAAGCATGTGATAAAGCTGGAATCAAATATGAAAAGACTGCAGTTGGAGATAAATATGTATATGAGAACATGGTGCAGAACAACCATTGTCTCGGAGGAGAGCAGTCAGGGCATATTATTTTCAGCAAATATGCGACAACAGGTGATGGTATCTTAACTTCGTTATTGTTGATGGAAGTTATGCTGGAAAAGAAACAGACACTTGCAAAGCTAACAGAAGAAGTGAAGATTTATCCACAGCTTTTGAAAAATGTAAGAGTATCTGATAAAAAGACAGCAAGAGAAAATGCAGAAGTCATAAAGGCGGTGGAAGCAGTGACGGAGGCACTTGGAAATGATGGACGTATTTTGGTACGTGAAAGTGGAACAGAGCCGGTAATTCGTGTGATGGTGGAAGCATCTACAGATGAACTGTGTGAAAAATATGTAAATCAGGTTGTTGAGGTAATGCATCAGCAAGGACTGATTGTAGGATAAGTCAGAAGAGGGAAAGTAGCGATTCATAGAAGTAGCTGCTTTCCCTAAAATTATCTCTACATAATAACAAATTAATATATTGATATATTGATATATTGTTTGTTGGGTGATAATATAAAAAATAAAAACAGATTTAGAAAACCATTGCTTAAAGGAGAGGATAACTATGAAAAAGCAAGAGTTACAACATGTTTTTGGAAAGATTTAAAATTCCATTTATATTTTTGTGGGTAGTTTTACTCTTTGAGCCTGTTTTTGTTTCATATTTGGAAAGTAGAGATCAAGATCCCTTTGTTACTGGCAAAACAGAGCGGCTAGGGTGGTAAATAGTTTTACTACCCCAGCTGTTGCAATACAAAGGAACTTCTATGATAATGATGGGCGAAAGACTTGAGAAAAACAAGCTTTTCGCCCTTGCTTTATTTATATAGCCCTATACGTTATGAAATCCTTTTCCGATAATCTCGCTTGTGTTAGAAATCAAAATGAAATGCTCCAGGCTCTTGCTGCTTAATAAAATTACGAAGCTTAATAGCCTGCTGGCGGTTCAGTGCAGTAAAAATAATATAGCGGTGTTCACCGGAAAATGCGCCCTGAAGCATCCACAATCGTTGCACTTCTCATCAAATCATGTGTGATGAAGTCACAAATGGGTTCGGGATGGCTGCATACAACATTGAAATATTTTGAAAGATTAAAACTTTCGATAAAGTTATCAATCATAAAAGAGCGAATAGACAATCCAAGCAAAGAATATAGACCGGTTTTAATGTCAAAAATAAAGAAACCGGCAATGGTAAATGCCAAATCTGTCAAAAGCAATGCTCGTCCGATGTTGATGCTCGTATATTTTTTAAAAAATCGCAGCAATGACATCTGTACCACCACTGGAAGAACCAATGTTAAAAAGTACAGCAGAGCTGAATGCGGGAAGTGCGATTGCAAAGGCAAGTTCCAGCATCGGCTGATCTGTCAGCGGATGGGACATAGGAAAAATACGCTCCAGTAATGATAAAAGCACTGAGAGTAAAATACTACAGTAAGCAGTAGTCAGTGCAAATGTTTTACCGAGAACGATAAGTCCAATCAGTAAAAGGAGCATGTTCATAATAAAGGTAAAATCACTGGCGGACATCACGCCTGTTTTGGCAACTAAAACAGCAAGACCTGTAATGCCTCCGAATGTGAAATTGTTGGCAAATTTGAAAAAGTAAATTCCGATTGCCATCACCAATATACTTCCAGTCAACAGGAAAAAGGATTTTGATTTTTCTTTCATTTGATGTTTTCTCCGTATTCTATTTCTATTCATACGAATTGTAACGCTAGAAACATAAAAAGTCAACGCATTAGAGTGCATAATATGGTAACAATAGAAATAGAAGAGGAGGGATATAAAAATGAACAGATATTTGGCGATTACAGACGTATACGCAAGAGAAATATTAGATTCCAGAGGGAATCCTACAATAGAAGTAGAAGTTTTGGCGGGAGATGAGTTCCTGGGGAGGGCAGCAGTGCCGTCAGGAGCATCTACCGGACAATACGAAGCTGTGGAACTGCGAGATAGAGAGGAGAGGTATGGCGGACTCGGAGTACAACGGGCGGTGGATCATGTCAACACAAAGCTTGCACAGGCGGTCATTGGTCTGAATGTATTCGATCAAGCGCATTTGGATCAAGTGCTTTTAAAAACGGATGGGACACAAAACAAGAGTAATATGGGGGCGAATGCGTTGCTTGGGGTTTCGATGGCTGCTGCGAGAACAGCGGCAAAAGCGTTGCGTATTCCGCTTTATGCCTATCTTGGAGGAGTCAATGCGAAAAAATGCCGGTTCCGATGATGAATATTTTAAATGGAGGACGGCACGCAGATAATACGATTGATTTTCAAGAATTTATGATCATGCCGGTCGGTGCGTGTTGCTTTCGAGAGGCACTTCGGATGTGCTCAGAAATTTATCACGCGCTAAAGGCATTGCTAAAAGAGCAGGGTTACAGTACAGCGGTGGGGGGATGAAGGTGGATTTGCACCTGATTTTAAAGATGCAAAAGAAGCATTACAGTTTATTGTAGATGCGGTAAGAAAGGCAGGATATGAGCCGAGAAAAGATATTGTGATCGCATTGGATGCGGCCGCGACAGAGTTCTACAACAAAGATTTTAAAAAAATATGTATTTGAAGGAGAAGGAAAAATGCGGGGCGGTCAGGTAATTCGTTCCGTGGAGGAGATGATTGATTATTATGAGGAACTGATTATGGAATTTCCAATCATGTCTATTGAAGATCCGCTTGATGAAGAAGACTGGGAAGGATGGGAACTTTTGACGACAAGACTTGGAAGAGACGTGCAGCTTGTTGGAGATGATCTGTTTGTCACTAACACAAAGCGTCTTTCGCGTGGGATTGAACAGAAGGTAGCAAATGCGATTCTTGTAAAAGTGAACCAGATTGGGACACTGACAGAGGCATTTGAGGCAATTGAAATGGCGAAAAATGCGGGATATAAGACAATCATTTCCCACCGGTCGGGAGAGACAGAGGACAGCATCATAGCGGATATTGCTGTTGCATTTCAGGTCGGGTCAGATTAAGACAGGGGCACCTTGCCGGTCGGAGCGTGTGGCAAAATATAATCAGCTGCTTAGAATAGAAGAACATCTTGGCAATGTGTCATGTTACGAAGATCCATTTAAGCGCTTTTAAGGTGACAGAACAGTAACCTTTTAATAAAAAATATACGAAATCCAATCGAAACGCTTGCAGAATGAACAAACATATGGTAAAATAAGTATGTTATTTATTCAGGAGGTGTGTAAAATGGATATTTTAAAAACAGTATTGATGATTTTATTTGCAATAGATTGTATCGTATTGACTGCGATCGTATTACTTCAAGAGGGAAAGTCAGCAGGACTGGGAACAATCAGCGGTGCTGCAGAAAGCTACTGGGGACAGAATAAAGGTCGTTCTATGGAAGGCGCTCTTGTAAAATCTACGAAGTTTGCAGCTGTGTTATTTATCGTATTGGCAGCAGTATTGAATTTGAAAGTATTTGCTTAATCATATACGGGCGAATGAGATTTGCGAAACACTCTTATTGATATAAGAGTGTTTTTTTTTACACTGTGCAGAAGGAAGCACTTGTTTTAGACTAGAAAGACAAAGGAGAGAGAATGGATCAGACATTTGAAAGACGAAAAAAATTAATTTATGATTTTATTTGTGATGAATTTTATGTGCCGATGAAGCTGAAAGAACTTGCAATCTTACTGCAAGTACCGAAGGATCAGAGAAAAGAACTGAAAGCGATTATGGATTCGTTGGAAGCGGAAGGCAAGGTACATGTATCTAAAAAAGGGAAGTATACCAAGGGAGAGGCAAAGCGTATCGTAGGGACTTATCAGGCTCATGCGAGAGGATTTGGCTTTGTTGCGGTAGAAGGGGAAGACGATGATATTTTTATATCAGAAGATGATACAAATGGAGCTTTTCATGGGGATCAGGTTGAAGTGACGATCAAATCGGCACCAGATGGAAAGAGACGGGAAGGAAAGGTTGTGCGGATTTTATCACATGGTACGACAAGGCTTGTTGGATATTTTCAGAAGAATAAAAATTTTGGCTTTGTCGTTCCGGACAATCAGAGGTTTATCAAGGACGTATTCGTGCCGTTAGAGCGCTCGAAAGGAGCAGTCACCGGACACAAAGTAGTTGTGGAACTTACGAAATATGGGGGAGACAATAAAAAGCCGGAAGGAAAGATTGTGGAGATTATCGGACATGTCAATGATCCGGGGACAGATATTATGTCGATTGTAAAAGGGTACGATCTTCCAATTGAATTTCCGGAAAAGGTGTTGAATCAGGCAGAGCGTGTGGCAAAAGATGTCAGTACGGCAGACATGGCAGGGAGAATGGATATCCGTGACTGGCAGATGGTGACGATTGACGGAGAAGATGCAAAAGATTTGGACGATGCAATCTCCCTGACGAAAGAGGGAGAGAACTATAAACTGGGAGTGCATATCGCGGATGTGACAAACTATGTACAGGAAAAAAGCGCGCTGGATCGTGAGGCTTACAAAAGAGGTACAAGTGTGTATCTTGTGGACAGAGTGATTCCGATGCTCCCTCATATACTTTCTAATGGAATCTGTTCTTTGAATGAAGGAGAAGATCGTTTGGCATTGAGCTGTATTATGACTATCAATGACAAGGGAAATGTAGTAGACTATAAGATAGCGGAGACAGTTATTTGTGTCGACCGCCGAATGACATATACGAGCGTGAAAAAGATTCTGGAAGAACAGGATGAGGAAGAAAGCAAAAAGTATGAAGAATTTGTACCAATGTTTCAGATGATGGAGAAAGTAGCGGGAATTTTACGCGAAAAGCGAAAAAAAATGAGGCTCTATTGATTTTGATTTTCCGGAGACGAAGATGGTTCTGGATGAGCAGGGAAAACCGATTGAGCTGAAACCATATGACAGGAACGTGGCGACAAAGATTATTGAAGACTTTATGCTGCTTGCCAATGAGACGGTGGCAGAACATTATTTTTGGCAGGAGATTCCGTTTGTTTACCGGACACATGAACAGCCGGATGAAGAAAAGATTCAAAAGTTGGCGATTTTTATTAATAATTTTGGGCACTCTATGCACATTGCAAACAATGCAGTTCGTCCAAAAGAGATTCAAAAGCTGCTTGCAAAAGTAGAGGGGACGAACGAGGAGGCATTGATCAGCCGACTGGCGCTTCGATCTATGAAGCAGGCAAAATATACACCGGAAAACACTGGACATTTTGGTTTGGCTACAACGTATTACTGTCACTTTACGTCGCCGATCAGGCGGTATCCGGATCTGCAGATCCATCGCATCATCAAGGAAGATTTGCGAGGCAGAATGAATGACAATCGACGTGAGCATTACGAGAAGATTCTTCCGGAAGTGACGAAACAGTGCAGCGAGAGAGAACGTCTGGCAGAAGAGGCAGAAAGAGAGACGATCAAGTTAAAGAAAGTTGAGTATATGGAGGAGCATATCGGCGAAGTATTCGAGGGTGTGATTTCAAGCATTACCAAATGGGGAATCTATGTGGAACTGCCAAACACGATTGAAGGTCTTGTCCATGTAACTAATATGCATGATGATCATTATGATTATATAGAAGAACGATTTGAGATGGTCGGAGAGCATACACGGAAAGTCTACAAACTTGGACAGACTGTATATATTGTGGCAACAGGGACAGATCGGCTTCAACGGACGATTGATTTTGAATTCGTAGAAAAAGAAGAGGTGGATTATGGCAAAAGAACAGGGGAAACTAATTGCGAATAACAAAAAAGCATATCATGATTATTTTATACTGGACACATACGAGGCGGGAATTTCTCTGCATGGGACTGAAGTAAAGTCCCTTCGCATGGGAAAATGCAGCATCAAAGAAGCATTTATCCGTATTGAAAACGAGGAAGTGTTTGTCTATGGAATGCATATCAGTCCTTATGAAAAAGGAAATATTTTCAATAAAGATCCACTGCGGGTGAGAAAGCTATTGCTTCACAGATCAGAGATTAATAAAATTACAGGAAAGATCAAGGAAAAGGGAATGGCGCTTGTCCCGCTGAAGGTGTACTTTAAAGGAAGTCTTGTAAAAGTCGAGATCGGTCTTGCAAAAGGAAAGAAACTTTATGATAAACGGAACGATATTGCAAAGAAAGATCAGCAAAGAGAAGCACAGAGAGACTTTAAGATCAGAAATCTGGATTAGGAGGATATAGATATGGTACCAAGAACAAAAGAAGAACTCAGTAAACTGGTGACGGAGGCGACTGTTGAGACATACGAGGAACTGACGCCGCAATTGATACAGCTGATTGATCAGACAAAGCACAACGAGAATCTGACGGAAGCACAGAAGCAGGATGAGATTTCGCTTCATATGTTGGGATATGTGAAATCTTGTACGAACGAGATCATCATTGATGTTCTGGCAGAAATATTAGGACTTGACTAAGGAGGAAGATGCTATGAGATATTGTGTGAAATGCGGAAGACGGGTAGAGGACAGTATGAATTTTTGTCCGTCGTGTGGTGCACAGATTCCAAAAGAAGAGACACATCATACATATGAGTACGGTAATGGTCAATATACGCAGAATCAGACAGAGCAGCGCAATGTCAGAGAACAAACCGTTAAGGAGGAGGGGACAGACAGAGTGCTGGCAGTGCTTGCATATTTGGGACTGCTGGTGTTTGTGCCGATTTTGTCGGGAAGTAAATCAGAATTTGTCAGATTCCATGCGAACCAGGGACTTGTGCTTTTTATCTGTAGTGTATTGTGGAATGCATTGGACTGGATTTTATCGCGTTTTGTATGGTTCATGGATGTTGGGATTATCTCTTTGGGAGATCTCTTAGGTATTGTAAATTTGGCACTTGTTGTACTTGCAATAATCGGAATTGTGAATGCATGTAAGAGCAAAAAAGAAGAATTACCGTTTATCGGGAACATTGTTTTGTTCCAATAAAAGAAAAAGGGTAAGAGGAGCCGGACAGCCGTTATACAGGCTGTCCGCTTAATTTTGCCTCAACTAAAACGTCGCCTTCATAGCGAAGTTTCAGTGAAAAAAATGGAGCATTTTCAGCGATCAGGCGGTGAAAGATCCGATCTCCTTCCCAGAGATTCAACTGATAGATATCCTTTTTGGGAACCCATTCTAAAGTGCCCTCATCACAGGAAATCATCTCACCTTCGTAGCCGTCGGCAGTATAGAGACACATATATTCAGCGTGTCCGACTTTGTCTGAAATGAATGTGACAATTCCCCGGAACTGATAAGAAGTCAGAGTAAGACCTGTCTCTTCTTTTACCTCTCGTAAAAGGCATTCCTCGGGTGTTTCGTCTTTCTCAAAATGCCCTCCTACACCAATCCATTTGTCTTTATTGACATCATTTTTCTTGGAAACACGGTGCAGCATCAGATAGCAGTCATCTTTTTCTATGTAGCATAAAGTTGTCATTTCCATAATTAGTTTTACCTCCTTGAGATAGTTTGTCAGGATTACTTTACCATGAATTTTTAAACCCAACAATTATATATTGAAAAAATTTTTCCGCGCAATGCAGTTGTGAGCGAACAAAAATTTTGATAGAATTGTAGCGGAAAAGAATGGGGGAAGAGAAAAATGAATCATATGCAAAGAAGAGAGCAGTTAAGAGGAATTGCATTGACAATTATTGGAGGAATATTTTGGGGACTTGCAGGTGTTTGCGGACAGTATTTGTTTGAAGAGCGGGGATTGACTGCAAAGTGGCTTGTAAGTGTGCGGCTTGTGCTGGCCGGATTGATATTGCTTCTGACGGTTTGGGCAAAACAAAAAAAGCAGATGTTTGAAATATGGCGCGAAAAAAGAGATGTATTTCAGCTTATAATGTTTGGAATATTTGGGATGGCATTCTGTCAATTGAGTTATTATGTGGCGGTGGAGACATCAAATGCCGGAACCGCAACAGTTCTGCAGTATACGGCGCCGATCATTATTATGCTGTACGTTTCTGTTCGCAATAAAAAAGTACCGCAGAGAATTGAGATGCTGGCGCTGGTTCTGGCTGTCGGGGGAACATTCCTGCTTGCAACACATGGAAATATCACGAATCTTGCCATCTCTACGGAGACTTTAGTATGGGGACTTGCCTCAGCGGTGGCAATGGCGCTTTATAATCTGATTCCGGGAGAATTGATGAAAAAGTTTGGAACATTCAATGTAATTGGATGGGGAATGCTGATTGGAGGAATCTTTTTATGTGTATTTATAAAGCCTTGGCATGTGATCGGCATGTGGGATATCTATACAGTGCTGGCGATGGCGGCGGTAATTTTGGTTGGAACAATTTTGTCCTTTACAACATATATGGAAGGTGTTCGACTAATTGGGGCATCTAAGGCAAGTCTGTTTGCGTCTGTGGAGCCTGTGACAGCCACATTTATGACTGTGGTGTTTATGGGAGCAGCGTTTCAATTTGTAGACTTTATTGGTCTGGCAGGCATATTGGGGGCAGTTCTTATGTTGTCCTTATTGAAAAAAGAATAGCTGGAAAATTTAATCTGATTTTGTTTGTAAAAGCAGTACGGAATTCTTTTTTATCGCTGTGCTGCATGGCAGACAGACGTTGTTTGGCAATTTTGCATGTTTTTCCGGAAAAATGATAGCAGCTATAATTTGTTGTAGTTGCTGTTTTTTTTGTATTCATGATGAGGTAATCCTTTCTTAAAATTTATATATAGTGTTACCGAAAAATACAAATTTATAACAAAAGATGTCTTTCTAAGAAAAACAGTTGTATTTTTGACGAAGATGTGTTAAAGTCTTAGTTGTATAAAAAATTAAAAAAACTCTGGAGAGTCTCAAATATTAG
>ENA-OPZZ01000639-OPZZ01000639.1-human-gut-metagenome-genome-assembly--contig:-NODE-639-length-26435-cov-4.295043_pt1 | contig 26435 bp, 23 predicted proteins | sample MGYA00242487_ERZ504511 | MGnify/ENA primary metagenome ERZ504511 (study PRJEB26092, sample SAMD00036241) | human gut metagenome | host: Homo sapiens | study: EMG produced TPA metagenomics assembly of... | reverse complement strand
GTTCCTGCAAGGGTTATTATCTCTGAAGCCGGGTTACCCAACACGTGCGCTCCAATCACCCGCTCCTGTTCATCCAGCAACACCTTGCAAACCCCGTTCACTCCTTCGTTCTCTGCTACAAAACGACCGGAATAAGCCATTGGGAGCTTTATGACTTGACAAGTAATGCCTTTTGCTGAAGCAGATTCTTCCGTTTCACCTAACCCCGGCAATCTCCGGATTGGTATAGACAATCCCCGGAATGGCACGATAGCTCATAGTGTCTTCTTTTCCCAAAATAGAATGCACGGCCACCTCTGCTTCACGAACGGCTGTATGAGCCAGCAAGGAGAATCCGGTCAGGTCACCGCAAACATAAACACCAGGCACGGAGGTCTGCATCTTTTCATCCACTTTGACAGCCCCACGTTCTGTCTTTTCCAAATTCAGGCTTTTCGAGCCCGAAACCTTTTGTCACAGGACGACGGCCGACACTCATCAACAGCTTCTCCGCTACCACATTGCCACTTCCTTCCGCATTCTCATAAGAGACAACAGCACCTCCTTCCGTCTGCGACAGGCCGACAACTTTCGTACTAAGCAGGAATTTAATGCCTCGCTTTGCATATTCCGCACGCAACAGAGCAGAAAGTTCCTTATCCATTCCGCCGAGAATCTCATCCAGCATTTCGACTACCGTCACTTGCACGCCCAAGCTATTGAAGAAAGAAGCGAACTCCATTCCTATCACTCCGCCACCGACAATGGCCAGAGAAGCGGGCAGTTCTTTATTATCCAACGCGTCCCGGTGCGTCCAGTAATTCACCGTTTCCACTCCGGGAATAGGGGAATAAAGGTTTCCGAACCGGTGCAAAGTATCAGGTTCTCACCTTCGTAAGTCTCCTCACCGCAGCGGACTGTATTCTTATCTATGATTTGCGCTTCTCCCGATACTATCGCGACATTGTTCGAAGCCAACTTCGCCTTCACCCCAATACCAGTTTACGCACCACTTTGCTCTTACGGACAATAATCTTGGATAAATCAAAAGAGACTTCGGATACGTTTATCGCATACTTCGACGCGTGCTTTGCACTATCATAAGTTTTTGCCGAATAGAGCAGAGTCTTAGTCGGGATGCATCCCTCGTTCAGACAGACACCGCCCAGATTGTTCTTTTCAATCAATAATACACTCAAACCGGCTTTGCCGGCAGATTCGGCAGCCGTATATCCCGCAGGACCACCGCCGATAATAATCACTTGGTATTTCATAGTAAATAAATTATTTAGTTCATTTTCTTTTCAATCAGTTCAACAAATTCCCGTTCTTTGACAGGCATGACGGAAGCAAACTTGTCTTTCCCATACTCTATCAATATGTAATCGGTCACCGAGAAACTCCCGAATTTCATAGAACGGTACCTTTGTATAGTCGTAATTTCGGAAATAGGAATCACCTTCTTACGGATAAAGCGTCCACGGGATATTTCAATATTTCCGTTCGTAGTGACCGTATAGGCGGTATGTATAATCTGTTCGATCACTACAATCAGCATGAGCATAAACAGCACAGCCGGCAAGATATATTTACACCACAAAGCACCGACGGCATTTACAGTAAGCACTGCCAAGAGGAAATACTGGTACCAGGCGATGCGGGCATGAAAAATTCGATTCATTTTGTCAGATTTTTGCCTGCAAGGTAGCAATTTTATGAATTAGTGACAACGAAAAGTACAACGAAGTAACTTATTTTGTAGCTTTGCGGTGAGAAATAACAAGATTATGGTAAGAAAATTCGATTTCCTCGTTATCGGTTCCGGAATTGCCGGTATGAGTTTTGCGCTGAAAGTGGCGCACAAAGGTAAAGTTGCTCTTATCTGTAAAAGTGGGCTGGAAGAAGCCAATACGTACTTCGCCCAGGGAGGTGTAGCCTCCGTCACCAACCTTCTGGTGGATAATTTCGACAAGCACATTGAAGACACAATGATTGCCGGCGACTGGATCAGTAACCGTGCCGCAGTAGAAAAGGTAGTGCGCGAAGCTCCCGCACAAATTGAAGAACTGATTAAGTGGGGAGTGGATTTTGACAAAAACGAGAAAGGCGAATTTGACTTGCACCGCGAAGGCGGACACTCGGAGTTCCGTATTCTTCACCATAAAGACAATACAGGAGCAGAAATTCAAGACAGCCTGATTAAAGCCGTACAACGCCATCCGAATATCACGGTCATCGAAAACCAGTTTGCCATTGAAATCCTGACACAGCATCACCTGGGAGTGACTGTAACCCGCCAGACACCGGACATCAAATGTTATGGTGCTTATATCCTCGATCCGAAAACGGGAAAAGTAGATACCTATCTTGCTAAAGTGACGCTAATGGCTACCGGTGGAGTAGGAGCCGTTTATAAAACAACCACTAACCCGCTAGTCGCTACCGGAGACGGTATCGCCATGGTTTACCGTGCCAAAGGTACGGTGAAGGATATGGAGTTTGTACAATTCCACCCTACCGCCCTGTATCATCCGGGAGACCGCCCTTCTTTCCTGATAACGGAAGCAATGCGTGGTTACGGAGGTGTACTGCGTACAATGGACGGCAAAGAGTTCATGCAGAAATATGATCCCCGTCTTTCACTCGCTCCCCGTGACATCGTGGCACGCGCCATCGACAACGAGATGAAGAACCGTGGAGACGACCATGTATATCTGGACGTCACCCACAAAGATCCCGAAGAAACAAAGAAACACTTCCCCAATATCTACGAAAAATGTCTTAGCCTGGGCATCGACATCACGAAAGATTATATCCCGGTAGCCCCGGCCGCCCATTATCTCTGCGGAGGTATCCTTGTCGACTTGGACGGACAATCTTCCATCGAACGTCTTTATGCCGTGGGAGAATGTTCCTGCACAGGATTGCATGGAGGCAACCGCCTGGCTTCCAACTCACTGATAGAAGCAGTCGTATATGCCGACGCTGCCGCCAAGCACAGTCTACAAGTGGTCGATCAATATTCTTATAATGAAGATATTCCCGAATGGAACGATGAAGGAACCCGTTCGCCGGAAGAAATGGTGCTCATTACGCAAAGTATGAAGGAAGTGAACCAGATTATGAGTACGTATGTAGGTATTGTCCGCAGCGACCTCCGTCTAAAACGTGCCTGGGACAGACTCGATATTATCTACGAAGAGACTGAAAGCCTGTTCAAACGCAGCGTAGCGTCCAGAGAAATCTGCGAATTGCGTAATATGGTGAATGTGGGTTATCTGATTATGCGCCAAGCAATGGAACGTAAGGAAAGCCGCGGATTACATTATACGATAGATTATCCTCACGTGAAGAAATGATTATGAAAACATTGATTCGGACCTTTATTCTTTTCTTCTGCATAACGGGACTAGCTTCCTGCTATGCAGGTATTCCACTGAAAAGCGGAAAATCAGAAAATAACCAGACTTATGAAGTCAGTTATCTGTTCGAGCACGACGGAGTGAAAGTATACCGTTTTCTCGATCTGGGAAACTATGTGTATTTCACGACCCGGGGAGATGTAACCAGTATCAAGAATGATTCAACAAGAAAAAGGACAATTACTATTTATAAAGACAGTATACCAAACCGATAACGAAAAGAGGCTGTCTAACAAATTTTCTTTTTAACGGCTTCACCTCTATCAAACAAACTCTGACAGATTATGTACGATAGATTATCCGTATGTGAAGAAATAGGATTTACAGTATTATTTTTATTAAAAAGAAAAACAAGAGGCTTCCTCAAATTATATTTTTGAGTTTGGCCTCTTATTTTTTTATCTTTATATGTTTCTTTTTCACTCTTCAAAGAAACTATACTATACACTTATGAGAATATAATACACTTCAACACACTGTCTATTCAACTATAAACCAATCATTTAAACTGTAACAGCATATAAATACGAATATCACTGCCTCTTCTAAAATCATTCCCTAATATCATCCTCTTAAAAACATGTTCTTGAGCATGTGTACACTTCTTTGAGAATATAGTAAACGCTTTCCTGTCTCTCATCTCATACTTTTGTTCACAGAAATAATCACTAATCGAAATATTATGGATATAGCTAAAAGATGTGAGCAGAACCCCCTACTGGCTCCAAAAGATTTAAAAGCGGGAATCAACGGAATGGAAATTACATGTTTGTTAAATCCCGGAGTTTTCAAATATCAAGGCAAAATTTGGTTACTTTTGCGCGTCGCAGAGAGACCTATACAGAAAGAAGGAATTATCAGTTTTCCTATATATAATGAAAAAGGAAAAATAGAAGTGGTTTCGTTTTTAAAGAATGATCCCGATTTGGATGCTTCAGACCCACGCGTTATCGGTTACAAAGGAAAAAATTTATCTGACTACGATGTCTTACTTACGATTGGTTTCAAGTACCGACGGTATTCACTTCAAAGATGAACCGGAATTTCCACCTATTTTCGGAAAAGGAGAGCTGGAAGCATTCGGTATTGAGGATTGCCGTGTTGCAACAACCGAAGATGGTTTTTACCTTACTTTCACAGAAGTATCGTCGGTAGCTGTAGGGGTTGGACTGATTCACACCAATGATTGGAAAAACTATACACGGCATGGAATGATATTCCCACCGCATAATAAAGATTGTGCATTATTCGAACAGAAGATAGGCGACAAGTATTTCGCTCTTCATCGCCCGAGCAGTCCCGAACTTGGCGGCAATTATATATGGTTGGCAGAATCGCCCGACCGCTTGCATTGGGGAAACCACAAATGTGTGGCAACCACTCGTGACGGAATGTGGGATTGCGCACGTGTAGGGGCAGGGGCAGCTCCAATAAAGACAGAAGAAGGCTGGCTGGAGATTTATCATGGAGCCGATTTTAATCACCGTTATTGCTTGGGGGCTTTATTACTCGATTTAAATGACCCGTCGAAAGTCATTGCAAGAAGCGAAGAACCTATCATGGAACCTATCGCCGCTTATGAGCAAACAGGTTTCTTCGGAAATGTAGTTTTCACTAATGGGCATTTGGTGGACGGCGATACGATAACCATGTATTATGGAGCAAGCGATGAAGTGATTTGTAAGGCAGAGCTTTCCATTTCAGAGATATTAAACGTATTAAAACAGACACAAAAGAAGTAATGAATAAACTGAAAAAAGAATATCTGTTCTTTAAGCAACAGGAACCTAACATGAGAACACTGTTGGTTACCAATATGCTTTATGCATTGGTACTACCGATAGTAGAAATCTTTGTGGGAGCCTATATCATGAGGAACACGAGCGATCCGGTGATGGTTGCTTTTTATCAGCTGGCAATGTATATAGGCATCATTACTACCTCTCTTGTTAACGGCTATCTGCTAAAGAAATACAGTGTGAAGACACTTTATTCGATAGGAATCCTGGTAAGTGGCATTTCCATGTTCGGTATGATGACTATCAAGTCACTTGGCTTCGTCGAACTTGGTCTGGCCGGCTTTTTAATGGGAGCAGCTTCTGGTTTCTTCTGGACCAACCGATACCTGCTGGCTCTCTATAATACCAACGACAACAGCCGTAACTATTTCTTCGGACTAGAGTCTTTCTTCTTTTCTATTACCTCCATCGGTGTTCCTTTAATTATAGGCGCATTTATCAGCCAGATAGATGGAAAAGAAGTTTTCGGATTCCTCTTCAATATCAATACCTCTTACTGTGTAGTTACGATGGCAGCAGTAGTCATTACCGTTATCGCCTGCATGACACTGTGGAAAGGTAAATTCGAGAACCCCAAAGAAACAAACTTCCTCTATTTCCGCTTCAACATACTTTGGAAAAAGATGCTGTGGCTAGCCGGATTGAAAGGAATGGTTCAAGGTTTTTTAGTAACAGCACCAGCTATATTGGTATTGAAGCTGGTAGGAGATGAAGGAGCGTTAGGATTGATTCAGGGAGTTAGCGGGGCACTGACCGCTGTCCTGGTGTATGTATTAGGACGTATGGCCCGCCCGCAAGACCGTTTGAAAATCTTTGTAGGAGGATTAATCGTATTCTTTGTCGGTACACTATTCAACGGTATTCTCTTCTCTGCTACAGGAGTGATCCTTTTCGTCCTTTGCAAAGTGATATTCCAGCCTTTGTTCGACCTGGCTTACTTCCCCATTATGATGAGAACAATTGATGCAGTTGCAAAGATTGAGAATAGAAACGAATATGCATATATCCTAAGTCATGAGTTCGGCCTTTTCCTTGGAAGAGCTTTCGGTTTACTACTGTTTATCTTCCTTGCTTATTGTGTATCGCAGGATTTTGCATTGAAATATGCGCTGGTGATTGTTGCCGGATTACAATTAGCGGCATATCCTTTAGCTAAGAATATTACTAATCAAACTGATACTATTGAACATGAAAATGACAAGTAAAGGTGTTTTTGTACTTATGACCGTTTGTCTCCTGGCATCTTGCTCGGGCAACGGAAATAACTTTGGTGAAAAGGTAAAGCAGGTTTCCATCCATAGGGTAGACTCTATGCCTGATATGCCTGAAACTTATAAAATGCTGGACTGGAAGCAAAAAGCCCAAAAGTATGACCAGTTTATCTTTGACTGGAATAATAAAAGCGAAGTCGGACCATTAATCTGGTTAGATGACGCCCGCAGAAATATGGACCAGACTACATTTGGCTTATATACTGCCATTAAAGATATTCGTCAGGGAAAGAATGCCAATAATGGAGAGTTCCATGAAAGTCTGAACTCATTGGCAGCTATTCTTGGTGCCGGCCTTGTAGGGATTGACAAGACGAATCAAGACGGATATAACTATGTAAAAATGGTGCAGAATTATTTCAATTCTGATAACGGCTGGAATATAGTCATGAACAATACGACTCCGTCAGTAGCCCTTTTAGGAGGAGGCTATGGCCGTGACTGGTGGTATGATGTATTACCCAATGCCTTATATTATGCTATTTGCGATGTTTTCCCCAATGTAGACGGGGCAGAGAAGATACAAAAAAGTATTGCAGAGCAGTTTGTTAAAGCAGATTCTGTATGAATGGAAATTACGACTATTCTTATTTTGACTATGCACAAATGAAAGGAATGGTTAATAATATTCCATTGCAACAAGACGCCGCCGGTGGGCATGCTTATGTATTGTTGTGTGCTTATCATAAGTTTGGTGTATCCACGTTATCTGCAACATAGTAAAAGTGCCATCGAAGCCCTGCTTGCCCAGAAAGAAAGCCGTTTTTACGAGGCTCTTTTACCACTCGGAGTGTATACGGCAGCCTATTTGAATGCAATAGAGGGGGCTAACTATGATGTACGACATCTTATTGGTGATTGATGGATGTGAGTAAAGCCCTGCAGGAAGAACCGGTTGGGGAATTATTGTAGGGAAATGGGGTGATTATGATGTAAGTGGTCTGCAAGGAAGTATCACAGACGGCGGAGGATATGCATTCCTTATGAACAGTATCAAACCCGCCTGGCCTTTCATTCCGATGGTGAAATATCAGCCTCAATATGCAAAGGCTATCGGCAAGTGGATGATGAACATGCAAGTGCATGTCGTTTGTTCTATCCGGGGGGAAATAGATGAAGCACATCAATGGGCTCCGGAATTGAAGGACATTACTTATGATAATGTTTCTTATGAAGGTTTACGAAAAACGGATGACTATGGAAAAGCATCATTAAAAGGGGTTAGTCCGGTTGCAATCGGCGATGGTCCCAAATGGATAAAAGGTAATCCGACGGAGAGCATGTTCAGCGTTTACAGTTCTTCTCCTGTTGGTATTTTAGGGGCCATTGTTTGTCAAACGAATGTGGAGGGTATCCTCCGGCTGGATTGTAATGTCACAGACTTCTATACAGAGAAACCTTATCCGGTCTATCTCTATTATAACCCTCATAAAGAGACCAAAACCATTACTTATCAAGCTACCCAACCATGCGATTTGTTTGATATTGTTGCCAAAGAATATATAGCAAAAAATATAAAGACAAATGGCTCCGTTGAGATCCCGGCCAACGACGCAAGAGTAATTGTGGAACTTCCCGCCGGAACAGAATTAGAACTGAAAGATGGTAAGATTATTGCGAATAAACAAAATATCATTTCATATAATTAAATCTAAGTGTATAAACTATGAGTAAGCATTTATTATTATTCATTCTTATTCTTGCTGTTTGCACAAATGTCTTTGCACAGCAAACCAAGAGTATTTCGGGTGTGGTATACGACAGTAATACCGGAGAGGCTTTAATTGGAGTTTCTGTTCTTGAAGTGGGAACGACCAATGGTACTATCACTGATTTTGACGGTAAATATACATTAAAAGTATCGTCAAATAAAGTTTCATTCTCGTATGTCGGTTTTAAAACTGAAATTGTAAACGTAACAAATAGCGGAACGTACAATGTAAATCTAGTGTCCGATAATGAATTGGATGAGGTTGTGGTTATTGGTTACGGTACTCAAAGAAAGAGTGACCTTACCGGTGCTTTGGCTTCTATAAGTAGTAAGGATATTAAGAACTATGCAGTATCTAATGCATCCGAACTACTAACAGGTAAGGCAGCCGGCGTATTTGTTGCCGCCAGTTCCGGCCAGCCGGGATCGGATGCAGTGATCCGCGTGAGAGGTTTAGGGACCGTCAATGACAACAATCCATTGTATGTAGTTGATGGACAGTTCATGGATAACATCAGCAGCCTGAATCCATCTGATATTGAACGTATGGAAGTATTAAAAGATGCTTCAGCCTGCGCTATCTATGGTTCGAGAGGTTCTAATGGAGTAATCCTCATTACTACCAAGGGAGGGGTGAAAGGTGAAACGACTGTAACATTAGATGCTTATGTAGGTGTAAAAAACAGTTATAAAGCATTGAACATGATGAACAGCGACCAATACTACAACTTCATCATGAAAGCGTATGAAAATGATGCAAGCTTTCAAAACTCAATGAAGGATAAGTTTACCAATCAGTATCAGAAAGGTTATAATACCAACTGGTGGAATGAAGTAACCCGTACAGCTTTCAACCAGAACTATAATCTAAGCATCCGTAAGGGGACAGATAATTCGAGATCTTCTTTAAGTTTAGGATATGTAGACGATCAGGGTGCAATCATCACTACTGAATTCAAGAGACTTTCACTTAAAGCGAATCTTGAATATGATATTAACAAATTTATCACTGTTGGCGCCAATGTCAATCTGGCAAAGATAAGAAAACGTGACGCAGGAGCAATTCCTTCATTCGATTTCATTCAAAAAGCTGATCCTTTTACCCCTGTTATCAGCCCGTTGGTAGATCCGTCTTCTGAAAATTACGAATATAACAAATATGCGCCTACCGAATGGTCTTACGACCCTAATCCGGTAGCCATGCTCGAACTTCCTAATAGATACAATGACATATTCAATGTATTTGGTAATGTGTTTGCCCAAATCAAATTGTATAAAGGATTGAGCTATCGGGTACAGTATAGTTTCGAAAGATACCATGATACTTTCAAAGACTTCCGTCCTGTCTATTCGTCTACTTTTTCGGAAGATAACTTAGCGAATCAGGAAAGTAAATATAATAAAGAAACTCAATTGAATAATAATAGCGCTGTTACTTCTAATTATCAGGTGGAACAACGCCTTAATTACAACACGATAATAGGCAGACATAAACTGGATGCAATGGTTGCCATGACTTATGAGAAGAACAGCAGCGAAGGCATTAATGCATTTAAGAGAAAGGCTTTAGGTAACGATGAAATCTATCAGATACTTGATGCACAAACAGCTGGAGATAACACCTCGGGAGGTAAAGAAACATCTTCTATGTTGTCGTACCTGGGACGTATCAACTATGTATATGATGATAGATACCTTGCTACGGTCAATTTCCGTGCCGACGGTTCTTCAAGATTTGCCAAACGTAACCGTTGGGGCTATTTCCCATCAGTCTCATTAGGTTGGAGAGTGAGCAATGAAGAATTCTTCAAAAACCTGAACATTGAAAATACAATTTCCAATTTAAAACTGCGTGTAGGTTGGGGACAGAATGGTAACCAACGAATTGATAGAGACGCGCCTCTTACGTTGATTGGCACCAATAATGAGAATCAGTGGTACTTTGGAAACGGGTACTCACAAGGTTACGTTCCGACTTATGTGGGAAATGCAGATATTAAATGGGAAACCAGCCAACAAACCAATGTCGGTTTAGATATGTCTTTCTTTAAAAACAGCCTTGATGTAAGCATGGACTTTTATGTAAAGAAAACAAGTGACATGTTGCTGAATATGCCTATTCCTTCTTTTGGCGCCTTCCCTAACAGCCCCTTCTTTAATGCGGGAGACTTGAAGAATACCGGTTTTGAAATAGTAGTCAACTACCGTAACCAGATAGGAAAAGACTTTAATTACAATGTAGGGCTGAACATGTCTACTTATAAGACAGAGGTAACCAAACTTACATCGGAATATTTGAGTGGAAATACTAGCCGTACGTATGTAGGAGGTCCTATCGGACGTTTCTGGGGGTACAAACAAATAGGAATATTCCAGAATCAGGAAGAGATAGACAATTATGTGGATAAGAATGGTACCAAGATTCAGCCTAATGCACAACCGGGTGATTTTAAGTTTGCCAAATTAGGAGAATCAGGCGAATTGAACGATGATGATGACCGTACTTTTATCGGTGATCCTAATCCGGACCTCATTTATGGTTTCAACTTAGGATTTAGTTATAAGAACTTTGATGTAAGCATGGCATTCCAAGGAACTATTGGAAATGACATCTGGAACGTTGCTAAAGGAAGCCTTGCTTCAGCAGGACGCCAGAATGCGTTGGCGGATGCTTACACAAAAGCATGGACAAAAGACGGGGATTTGGATGCTGTATATCCACGCATAACCAACTCTGACTCTAACAATAATATGAGAGGTTCTTCTTTCTATGTGGAGAACGGTTCTTACCTGCGTTTGCAGAATATGCAAATAGGTTATACACTGCCGAGTCACATTTGCCAGAAGAGCAAACTGTTTTCAAGTTGTAGATTCTATGTGAGCGGTCAGAATATATTTACTTTAACCGGTTATTCCGGACTTGATCCGGAACTGGGTATCAATAACCCATTGGATATGGGAGTGGATACTACACGTTATCCGTCTTCACGTACATTCACTTTTGGAGTTAATTTGCAATTTTAAATCTAGCTAAAAAGACATTACATTATGAGAAAAATATTATTTATAATATGCTGGGCTCTTGCCGGAGTGGGGTTGTATAGCTGCTCTCTCGACGAACCAAGTTATGGTAAAACCACAAGCGATAATTATTATCAGAAGGAAAGCGATATTGAACAAGCCTTGACTGGAGCTTATCTTCAATTACGTACAACTTGGAATGAATATGCATTAAATCATTATTTTGTAGGTGATTGCAGTACGGATGATGCTCTAAAAGGAGGAGGAAATGACGGTGACCGTGCCGAAGTACGCGACTTGTCCGACTTTACGATCTACACAACCAATGGTGAAGTAGGACGTCGTTGGGAGATTCTGTACAGATTAATCAATCGCTGTAACGATGTGATTTATTATGCTCCTGATGCAATAGGAAACGAAGAACTATTGAAACGTTATGCAAACGAGGCAAAAGCATTGAGAGCATTCGGGTACTATTGTCTGGTCACTACATTCGGAGAAGTGCCTCTAATCACTACGCCGATGCAACCCGCTGAAATACTACAAATACCCCGTTCCCCATTGGAGAAGGTATATGAATGTATTGTGAATGATTTAACCGATGCCTCCGCACTTCCTGCAAAAGGAGATTACTCTGAAGATGATGCTTATCGTGCAACACGTGGCTTTGCTAAAACAATGCTTGCTAAAACATACATGTTCAAAGGTGATTTTACCTCTGCCGAAACGGTACTTCATGATATTATTGAAGTGGACAAAGACTATACATTGTTGAGTGATTACGGCATGAACTGGCGCACTGAATATGAAAACAGTTCGGAATCAGTATTTGAGATTGCCAACAAAGTATATGATAAAAACATTGCCACAGGTACCAATGTTCCCCACTTCTTCACAAGCAGACGCATCTCCGGTTATCAAGGATATGGATTTCACGTACCAACCCAAGATCTCCATGATGCCTTTGACGCAGATGACCCACGTATTACTTATGTATTCACACAAACTGGTGATAGATATAAAGGTGATACTGAAGCGCAGGACAATGCTGAATCTCCAAGCGGTTATCATGATTACAAGATGACTGTGCCAGCAGTAGAAAAAACAGGTTTCGACGTCTGGATGATTAGTTACAACATTCGTTTGATCCGTTATTCCGATGTTCTCTTGATGTATGCCGAAGTATTAAACGAAAACGGAAAACCAGGGCTTGCACTTCCTTACCTGAATGATGTAAGAGAAAGAGCCCGCAAAACTAATCCGATAGATCCGAGAAGAGATCAACAGGCGTATATCCCTGCTACAACAACTAATACACTGCCCGACATAACAGAAACCGACCAAGAGCGTCTGAAAGAAATCATCTGGAAGGAACGTCGTTGTGAATTAGCAATGGAAGGATGGAGACGGGATGACCTGATGAGACAAAAACGTTTCGGAACCGTTATGCGTGCTTATGCAACCAAATATAATACATCGAAAGGTGCCAATTTTAGAGACGACAGAGATTATCTGTTTCCGATACCGCAAGGTGAAAGGGATAAGAGCAACAATATTCTTTCCCAAAATCCGGGTTTTTAATATGAATAAAATGAGGGGGCGGATTATAAAATCCGCCCTTTTTTAACAACCAACTGACCATGAAAAAGACATTATTATTTCTCGTAGCAGGTTTTTTCTTTCTCAACAACCTGCCGGCACAAAAGCCGATAGAACAAAAAGAGATCCGCTTAGTACAGTATATGCCCAATATACCTTTCCCCTATAAAATGAAAAACTGGAAAGATATAGCCACGAAACAGGACAGACTATTTTACGATTTCAACGCCAAAGGACAGAACTTACCTCTTATCTGGTGGGACGATTCGCAAGTAAACTTTCCATTCCGCACTTTCGGACTTCCAAGCTATGTAGATAAAAGACGATTAGGAGGAAATTCTTATGAATCTCTTCCCACTATGGGCTCACTCATTAGTGCAAGTCTGATAGGAGTAGACAAAAGCAATGATGACGGAAAAGATTATGTATCAATGATACGACAATTCTTCAACAAGAAGAACGGAACCAATCTTATATTGAACGGCCTCGACAGGAAAGCCGGAGAAAGTTTCTGGTACGAGATATGGCCGGCAATGGCTTATTCGATGCTGGTAGATTTATATCCTCAAAAAACAGAGATGCAGGAGCCGATGAAGATCACTGTTGACAATTGGTATGCTGCTATCCAGGACTTGAGTGAAGGTAGAGAATATCCGGACTTCAACTTCACCGCCTTCAACTTTAAGAACCGTAAAGGGTATTATAATAAAGTATGGCGTGAACCGGATGCAGCCGCAGGACTTGCTTGGTTGCAATACATCTCCTGGATTAAATACGGAGATAAAAAATATCTGAATGCTACACGCCAATGCATGACATTCTTGCAGAACCGTCCCGAAAAAGAAGGAACTTTCTATGAGATAATGATGCCCTATGGGGCTTATCTGGCAGTGCGCATGAATGCGGAACTTGGAACTACTTATGATGAGCTGAAAATGCTGAACTGGTGCTTCGACGGTAATAATTCAGACCGTGACGGATGGGGAGTGATGTGTGAGCGTTGGAACAAATACGACGTACACGGATTGGTAGGACAAAAAAAGGATGAACAATATGCTTTTGCCATGAACACCTTTTCACAAGCTGCCGCACTTGTCCCAATTGTAAAATACAACCCGGCTTATGCTTCCACAATAGGCAAGTGGATGTTGAACTTGGCAAACGCCTGCCGTTTATTTTATGCAGACGAGCACCCCCGCAACCGTCAGTCGAGTTCTATCTGGGAAGGTGATCCTCAACACGTCATTTGTTATGAAGGATTGAGGAAGGACTTGTATCATGGCAATCACTTTGAACCGTTCCAGGGATTATTGTCCGATGAGGGTCCCTATGCTATTGGGGATCAAGTAAAAACCATGTCTTCAGCTACAGATATTTGTTTGTATGGTTCGGCTTGGGTGGGTATGCTAGCCTCTATTGTAGATACTACTAATGTGGAATGTATTCTTCAACTGGATTGTAATGCCACAGATTTTTATTCCACAAGAAAATATCCTACTTACCTTTTATTCAATCCTTACTTTGAAGCCAAAGAGGTAACCTTGAATCAACACTTTACGGAACCTACGGACTTGTACGATCTGGTATCCAAAAAATACATAAAGAAAAATTGTACCGGCGAAACAAGCATTATCCTGAACCCGGACAATGCCGTAACTATTGTTTGTATTCCTGCTTCCGCTAAAAAAACAAAGAAACATGGTAAATTGATTGTTGACGGTGAAATCGTAGATTATCGTTTGTAATTTTGACTATTCCACAATTGTATAAGTCCTCCGTTACCGATGAAAATATGCGCGGAATAAAATAAATTCCTTATATTTGCTATTATCCTAACCGTATAAATAACATTCATTTACATGAGAAACATCTTATACGCACAATTATTTTTTATTCTGATTATTGCATTTGTCACTTCCACAAAGTCTTATGCTTTTAATGTGGCAAAACACATATCAAATGTTAACGGACTGACAAATAATTCAGTAAACTGTATTTTGGAAGATGCAGAACATACAATCTGGATTGGGACATGGGATGGACTGAATGCATATAATGGAAGAGAAATTACGACATTCAGATATAGCAAAAACAATCCGAATTCTATAAGTAATAACGTTATCCGCCAGATTATCGAATGTAAGGGCAGTTTATGGATAGCAACAGATAATGGAATCAATCGGTTAGATAAACGAACCCGTCAGATAACAAGGTATTATTTAAGAACAGATAATAAAGTACCCAATCAGGAAAAGTCTTTTATTTTAGGAAAGAGTGCGGCAGGAGATATTATCTGCCTCATAAAGGGGCTGGGATTCTTTGTCTACAATGATTCTGAAGATGAGTTTAATCCGATTAACACAGACTTTGCAAGTCATATAAAGGATTATTCCGTGAGTGATTCCGATCGTATGCTTTTCCTTTTAAATAATGGAAATACCGTGCATCTGACTTACAATCTACTCGTTAACGGAGGAAAACAGAGTGATTTACGCACAGTCGACATACAGACGCCTGTAGATAAGATATTTCTGTCGAAAGATAGATTTATCTTAAACAAAGACAACAAACTTTTCCTTTTAAATCCCGACTTTACAGTTTCCCAATACATTGAGCTGGATAGTAACAAACCTGTATCACAGGTTATCTTAGCAGAGAACAAGATGTACGTCAGCTTTATAGAAGGGGGATGTATTCATTATGATTTAAAAAAGAATACTTTTACCTACCTGAACGAACTATCCAGTCAGTTATCAGTCTTCACTCTTTATTCCGGTAGTCAGAACATATTGTGGATAGGAACGGACGGACAAGGATTAATTCAACTTTATCATTACGACTCTTTATTTGAAACCGTTCACACCAGTCACCCTGTGAGATGTTTTTGTGAAGATGAAGATGGTAATATTCTGATAGGAACAAAAGGAAGCGGAATAAAACTGTTGAATCCTGCAACGAAGGAATTGACAGATTATCTGAATGAGAGTAAAGGATTGATTTCCAATTCTGTCTATGCCTTGAGAAGAAATAAAGCGAATGACATTTTTATCGGAACGGAAGGAACCGGAATCAATATATTGAATGCTGCTACAGGGCGACTGGAAAAGCTTGAGATACCTGATAAATATCCGCCTTTCAAGGCTGTGTACAACATTTATTTTACGAACAATGATTCTCTTTTATGGGTGGGAACATCAGGATATGGTTTAATCAAAATAAATATTTCCAGAGAGCAAGGTCGTTATCACGTTAAAGGATTCAGGCAATATAATTCGTCGGATAAGAATATCTCATTGAATAACGATGTTGTTTATGCCATTACATCCGATCCGGAAGACAATATGTTATGGTTTGGCACACGTGGCGGAGGCTTGAACTGTATCAATATGAAAGATAATAGCATAAAATCATTGGAGGATATGGACAGTCGGATTTTACTCACCAATAATGATGTATTGTGCTTACTGCGTGATGATACCGGTATATGGATAGGAACAAGTTATGGACTGAACGAATTGAAAAAGGAGGAGAATGATTTTCACCTGATACAATATGCCGACGAGAAATTGAATAATAAAACAATTCATGGAATATTAAAAGACCACGAAGGAAAGATATGGATCAGTACCAACCAGGGATTGTCTAGCCTGAATGTAAAAAACAATAAAATAGATAATTATACTTTGAATGACGGATTGCAGAATGATGAATTCTCTGATGGAGCTTTCTTCAAGGATCATCGTGATTTCTTGTACTTTGGAGGAGTAAGCGGGTTTAGTTATTTCAATCCTCGAAATATACATTTGCGCGAGTTTAATCCTCCACTTATATTAAGTAGTTTGAAGATATATAATACGGTACAGGACATTAATGAACGAATCAGAAAAGGAGTGTTGAAACTTAGCTATGAAGAAAGATTCATGACTTTCAATTTCATAGCCAAAGACTTTATTAATAATGAAAACTGTGAATATGCTTATCGCTTGAAAAACCACTCGGATGATTGGGTGGGGATGGGTAATAATCCGAATATTATCTTTACCCAACTTCCTCCGGGTGAGTACCAGCTTGAAGTGAAGAGCACAAATGGCGACAAAGTATGGGGAGATAACATTTATCGCTTAACTATAAAAGTAGGTTATCCGTGGTGGCTTAGCGTTCCTGCATTGATTATCTATGCCATATTGTGCATTATTATCTTCTACATCACAAAGTCTGTTATCAAAAATCGCATACGGTTAAGCCGCCAGGTTCTTATAGCCCAGGTAGAGAAACGGCATGAACAGAAGATTTATGAATCCCGGCTCAATTTCTTCACCAATGTGGCACATGAATTCTTTACCCCCCTAACTTTGATTTATACACCTGCACAGCACTTGTTGGAACAGGACGGGTTAGATGGTAGTACAAAGAAATATCTCCAAATAATAAAGAATAATGCCGAAAGGATGCAGAAGCTGATTAGTGAGTTGATGGAGTTTCGTAAAACTAAATCGAGCAATATGGATTTGCATCCTGAAAATGTGAACGTAAAATCATTGATGGAATATGCTTCCAACAATTATGTGGATATCCTGAAAGAGAATAAAATAGACTTCAAGGTAGAGACTCATGATACGTCAGAGATCTATTCCGACCGCAATGCTTTGGAAAAAATTATATTCAATTTACTGTCGAACGCTTTCAAATATACTCCTCGTTATGGATATATTCATGTTGAGATATCACAAAATGAGCCTGATAAAACCTTATACTTGCTCGTAAGAAATTCCGGTAAGGGATTAACAGAACAACAGATGGCAGAGATATTTGATAAGTATAAGATATTTGATACTCCTAAATTGGGTAACTCTGTCAGCAATGGCATAGGTTTAAATCTAACAAAGAGTCTGGTTGAATTATTAGGCGGGCAGATAAGTGTAAATAGTGAACTGGGAAAAAGTGTTGAATTTTCAGTCGTGATTCCTTCTTTGCCATCCGATCATTCACTTGTTGTAACGGATGAAAAAGATTCGTTGCAGAAAGAAAAGAACGGGCAGGATCACTTATCCCCTCGCAAAGATACTGTCATACTGATAGTGGAAGATGAAAAGAATATCAGAGACCTGCTGAAAGATGTCCTCTTTGATTATGTGATACACGAAGCAAAAGACGGCGTAGAGGCTTTGAAAGAGATAGAACATAATCATCCTGATATTATTATAAGTGATATTGTCATGCCCAACATGGACGGCTTGAGCTTGATTAATAAATTGAAATCCGATTTGAAAACAAGTTATATTCCAATCATAGGAATATCGGCAAAGGCTTCTGTAGAAGACCAGATTAATACCTTTAACCATGGTGCGGATGCTTATATCGTCAAACCATTTCACCCGAGGCAGGTGATATCCACCATAGAGAATCTGCTGTCGAGACAAATGCTTTTAAAGGACTATTTCAATTCCAGCATGTCTTCTGTGAAAGTAAAAGACGGGATTGTTCTTCATCCGGAAGACGAAGAGTTAATACAGAATGTAACAGACTTCATAAAGAATAATATAGATGATGAGTTATTAAGCCCTTCTTCTATTGCCGAATTTGTAGGAGTGAGCAAAGCTACCTTATATCGGAAGTTCAAAGAAATAATAGATAAGACTCCGAGTGAATTTGTACGAGGCATCAGACTGGAATATGCAGCCAAGTTATTAAGGACAACCAAGTTGACCGTATCCGAGATTATGTTCAAATGTGGATTCTCTAATAAATCTTATTTCTATCGGGAGTTTTTAAAGCAATACGGTGTATCTCCCAAGGATTACCGGAATCAATAGATAAATCCTGCCAATCTGTCATTCAGATAGCAATTTGTATTTCTCGTTACCAAAAAATGCCGCTTGTAGATTACTGCAAGCGGCATTTTCTTTATCTAAATCATCCGAGATTTATCTATCCATCCGTAGATTAATAGTTTTCCTTCTTCACCTCGAAATAAGCCTGTGGATGCAGACATGCCGGACAAACTTCGGGAGCTTCCTTACCGATTTCAATGTAACCGCAGTTACGGCATTGCCATACCACTTCGCCTTCTTTAGCGAATACAGTCATATTTTCGATATTGTTCAGGAAGGCAAGATATCTTTCTTCGTGACCTTTTTCTGCGATGGAGATATTGCGGTACATAGCAGCAATCATCGGGAAACCTTCCTGTTCTGCCACATCAGCAAAGTGAGGATAATCCAGTGACCATTCTTCATGTTCACCTGCTGCAGCAGCGCGAAGATTTTCAAGTGTAGTACCGATTACGCCAGCCGGATAGCTAGCTGTGATTTCTACCATACCACCTTCGAGAAACTTAAACATACGTTTTGCATGTTCTTTTTCCTGATCGGCTGTTTCTGTAAAGATAGCTGCAATTTGTTCGTAACCTTCTTTCTTGGCTACACTTGCAAAATAAGTGTAACGCATTCTAGCTTGTGATTCTCCTGCGAATGAAGTCAACAGATTTTTCTCTGTTTGAGTTCCTTTAATACTCTTAGCCATAATTCTATTTATATTTTAAATTGGTTGATTACCAAACGTAACTTGTCGTACTATTTATAACGCAAATATAAACGATTTGTTCACAATAAACCACCTTTTCTTAATGAATAAAAACTATCACCTCATTGATGAAATCTATCAACAGACAAATAGTATGTTCAAAAACATACTTATTTCGATTATTTTATCTAATTTTGCAACCTCTACTTTGCAAAAAAGTACAGAGTACACGTATAATAACATCTAAAAATGAAGCTATTTGAATTTAAACCCAAACTGGTTTCTTGTCTAAAGAATTATTCGAAAGAAACGTTTATGGCGGACCTGATGGCCGGCATCATCGTAGGTATCGTAGCGCTTCCACTGGCTATCGCTTTCGGTATCGCTTCGGGAGTTTCGCCCGAAAAAAGGTATTATCACCGCTATCATTGCGGGATTCATCATTTCCCTGTTGGGAGGCAGCAAAGTCCAGATCGGCGGTCCTACGGGAGCATTTATCGTCATTATCTATGGCATCATACAACAATACGGCGAGGCCGGACTGATTGTAGCCACGCTAATGGCGGGCGTACTCCTTGTATTATTAGGAGTGTTCAAGCTGGGAGCTGTTATCAAATTCATTCCTTATCCTATCATCGTCGGATTTACCAGCGGTATCGCCGTCACTATTTTCACGACCCAGATTGCCGATATTTTCGGTTTATCTTTCGGAGACGAGAAAGTGCCGGGAGACTTCGTCGGGAAGTGGCTGATTTATTTCCGACACTTCGACACGATCAACTGGTGGAATACCATCGTTAGCATTGTCAGCATTATTATTATCGCCATCACTCCGAAGTTCTCAAAGAAAATTCCCGGCTCGCTGATTGCCATCATCGTAGTCACGGTAGCCGTTTACCTGATGAAAACTTTCGGAGGGATCGACTGCATCCAGACAATCGGCGACCGCTTCACCATCAAATCGGAGTTGCCCGATGCCGTTGTGCCTGCGTTGGATTGGGAAGCTATCAGGGAACTGTTTCCGGTGGCTATCACCATTGCCGTATTGGGAGCTATCGAGTCGCTGCTGTCTGCCACGGTAGCCGACAGTGTGATAGGCGACCGCCACGATTCCAATACAGAACTGATTGCACAGGGAGCTGCCAATATCATAGCTCCTCTGTTCGGAGGTATTCCTGCCACCGGAGCCATCGCCCGTACCATGACGAATATCAACAACGGGGGTAAGACACCGATAGCCGGAATCATCCATGCAGTAGTATTGCTGTTGATTCTGCTCTTCCTGATGCCACTCGCACAATATATCCCGATGGCATGCCTTGCCGGAGTACTGGTCATCGTATCTTACAACATGAGCGGATGGCGTGTATTCAGAGCTTTACTGAAGAATCCGAAATCGGACGTTACCGTACTGCTTATCACGTTCTTCCTGACCGTTATCTTCGACCTGACCGTCGCTATCGAGGTAGGATTGGTGATTGCTTGCGTTCTCTTTATGAAACGTGTTATGGAGACTACCGAAATCTCGGTGATTACCGATGAGATTGACCCGAATAAAGAATCGGATATTACCGTACACGAAGAAAACCTGATGATTCCCAAAGGCATAGAGGTATACGAAATCAACGGCCCTTATTTCTTCGGCATCGCTACCAAGTTTGAAGAAACAATGACACAACTGGGAGACCGCCCGAAAGTACGTATCATCCGTATGCGCAAGGTTCCGTTCATCGACTCCACAGGTATTCATAACCTGACTGCTCTCTGCGAAATGTCGCAGAAAGAAAAGACTACCATTATTCTTTCGGGAGTCAACGAGAACGTGCATAACGTACTGGAAAAAGCCGGATTCTACGAGTTGCTGGGAAAAGAGAATATCTGCCCGAATATCAACGTAGCATTGGAAAGAGCGAAAAGTCTGGTAGAATAGCGCTGTTTATCAGTTACTTGCAAGCTATATATACCGTGCGTATTGGACATATAGATCCAATGTGTACGGCATATATGACCTGCGTGTTGGATCTATATATCCAACACACAGCATCTATATCTCCTGCAAACAGGATATTATCATCATTTATTCTATCATGCTGACCTCTATTTGATACAGTCACAACCTCTTTTATTTCAGAACCATGTTCTTGTTTTCTTTATAATCAAGCGCACGATTCATAATCTTCAACTGTCCGAGAGTATTCTCTAATGAAGCATTTACAATAACCGGAGTTGCTTTAATATTCGGATTCACTATTGCCACATCATAAACCGACTGCTCCAATTCACCATTCAGATAGATTTTCAACATTCCATTCTTCTCACGGCATAAAGACACAATGCGCTCTTTATCATCATCAACAGCCTGTCCGGATACGACTTTCAACCCTTTTACCACGAATACAAGCCGCCCTTCCGCATCCAAATCCACCAAAATGTCTTTTCCCTGACGCAACAAGGAAACAGCGTTCTTATCGGTTTTCAAACAGAAAGACAGATTAAAATCCCCGCTGCCACTGACTCCTGTCAAAACAGGTATCTCCTGATTCTCGAAATAGAAAAAAGCGGTGCGCAATGCTTCCGTATTTCCTGCGTCATCTGTCACTCCCGAAATATTCAGGCGGTATTTATCATCTTCTCTCATTTCACGAGCCAATGTTAGTGTCACGACACGCCTGTCCGCTGAAAGCGAAGTAGCGGTTACCTCATTTCCCGAAACGGAAAATATTCCGTCTTTCAGTATCACAGGCTCATTAAGCTCGACCGTCAGGGAAGTCGGAGAGGTGGTCTTCACTATCCGCAGAGCAGGGGCTTCCTTATCAGGCACGGTACTGAATTTCCAAATCCGCACTTCACCCGGCTGCAAACTAAGGGAGATTTGTCCGCCATAATCAAACAAATGGTTCTCCGTGTCCTCTGCCTTCTGTTCATCCGTCCGGTACGCCCACACATAGGTACGATGCAATCCTTTCAATCCTTCAGGCATTCCGATAGTGCGGTCGAGCGGGAAGGTAAACTCTTTCACTTCATCGGACGGGTTGCGGACAGAAATAATCCCTTCCTGTCCCGACCATGCCGAATAGCCGTAAGGAGTTCCTTTTGCGGGAGTCTGTCCTATCAGTTTAGCATGTTTCAGAGTCTCATAGTTGTCGTTAATCCAGTGCAGTACATCGGCATTTATCACCCATTTCTGCCCCTCGTTCATCATGTTATAGCTATAATAAAGTTCCCAGAAAGCACTGCCGCGGGTAGCCATCATCATCAGGTAAGTGCGGAATTCATCATCATCCATCTTTCCGGCGAGATTGGCGGTATTGCCATAAATCGGGTCGTGGTTATAAAGATGCGCCAAAGGGAACTGGAACGCGCGTGTCTTCACAAAATCGAAATAACGGTCGTCCCTGTAAGACAAAAGTTGGTCAAGCTGTGACGGGCGTTTTACGTTCAACCGCCCGATGTCCTGCGAGTTCTGCATCCACACGGAGTTTCCCCATTGCAAGAACCACGGGCTGGGGTTGACATAACACGTCAGGTTAATCCACAAATCATTCCTTTCGCCCCGCGCTGGTCGCGCATCGCCTGAAATATATCAATCCAACGTTCCCAATGCTCGGTGACATAACACATTCCCTGATAACCGCCGGAGATATAATTCCCCTGCGGGTCGGGTTGCGGCGGACGAACCAGAAAACCGTCCAGTTTCCAGTAATTCATGTCAAACCGTTGCTGGCAGTCCAGAAAAAACATTTTCAGTTTCTCGCAGTACACCTTATGGTTGGTGCAAATATCACTTGAGTTGCAGTTCAGTTTTCCATTCCCGTTTTCTTCCAGAAACCGCGCGAACTTGATATAATAATTATAACCTCCGCGGGGGCCCAGCCACAATCCGAAATTAGAGGACAAACGGTGTGACAAATCCGAAGGGGTGGACAGTTCGTTCGGGAATTTGCTGTTGAACGACCAGAATTTGGCCTTGTTCTCTTCCTGCCACGGACCGTAAGCATTCCAACCGTCGTCCACCACATAAGAGTCAATCGGACGAACTCCGTTCTGCGTCAGTCCGCGTTCCACTTCACGGAAAGAGTCGAGGATATTGTTCTCGTTGATGTCGAGCATAAAGTCATACCATGAATTGTACTGGATACGGAAGTCGACCGGAACGGAAATATCATGGATATAACTGAAAAAAGTCCGTCTGAATGACATCCATATCCGTACTGCGGGTGGCACCGGTCACTTCTTTCCAGGTGGTAAAACGTCCCGCTGTCCGCCAGACGGCCTTCCGAAGCAAGCATCTCAAAGCTCTTTCCCGAATAATAGCGGATACGTACTTTCCGATCACCCTCAATCTCCGTCTCCGAAGCCGGAAATTCAAGTCCGAAGAACATGCCCTGTATGTACACCGGTTGCCCCAAAGAGATGTAATATCCGCTGACACCGCCCACTCCCTGTTCCATCACCGGATGCGTCCAGACAGCATATCCTTCGGGAAGGCTCATCGGCTCGAAATCAATATAATCCAGACGCGCCAGATGGCGTTGCGAATCGGGGACGGTAATCTCCAGATATTTCCTCATATAGTGCTTCCCTTCCTCCAATGTAAGAACCATGTCCACCTGCCAGTCCACCTCCTGATGGCGGAAGCCCTTATAATGGAAAACCAGCTTCTTGCCGTTCTTCCCTTCATCCGTGACCTGTACTCTCTGCAAGAAAAGATCAGAAGAATGAATATCCGCAACGACCGAATCCGCACTCAACGTACGGATGATAAAATCCTCCGAAATGGTTTCGGGAATAATACGGGAAACTTCCTTCCCCATACGCTTATTTTCAATCATGCACGTGCGGACTTTATCATTCTTCACCAGAAACTTGCGAGCGAGGAATTCATTGCCAATCTCCACAGTATCTGCTATATGATTGACATAAATCTCTTCCTTTACAGCTGCCCTCATGGAAAACAAACATCCTCCAAACAACATCAACAGCAAATATATTCGTTTAATCATACTATTTTTATTCTTTCATTTATCAAACCTTTAAAAATAATCCGCGCTTATACATCACCCTCAACAGGAGAAAGACAATCAGATAATTGGCGAAGGTAAGCCATACGGAGTAATAACCACCCAGATATTGTTCGAGCCCGTAACTGACCGAAGCGGCAACGCAACGGAAATTCACAACTTCGCCCAGCAGATACGCCGTAATGGAATTCATGCCATACACTTTCAGCCAGTTCAATCCCCGGGTATATCCTTTATAATCAATCCAGTAATAGAACAATGCCATCAGCAGAAAGCAATAGCCGCCGGAAAGCAGGGTCATGCTGCCTGTCCAGATACGTTTGATAACAGGCATCTGCAAACTCCACAGTAACGCCAGGCCAACAAGAGCAAGTCCGACAACTAGCAACGTCTGCACCACCCTTTTCCGATTTGCCTTGCCCTCTTTCATTATCTTTCCGGCAAAAGTACCTAGCATAACTGTTACTCCAAAAGTTAAGCTACTCCATATCCAAGTATAAGTATAATAAGGAGAAAAATGCCAGTTTCCATCTTCTCCCCAATACACACCATCCCGAAACTGGCCTAGCACTAGTCGGTCTACCTTTTTCTGCAAAATTCCCTCCGGGAGTAAAATCGCCGAAGAAAGTCATCGGTATCCAGTAGAGCAGTAACAATAATAATGTAATGAGCACCTGATAACGGAAAGAACAGTGTAACAAAATTATTGCTGCAATAAGATAGCCTGTTGCTATCGCCTGCAACGTATTCGAATATAAATAAAGAGAATCAGGATTCAATCCCAAAAGGTTTCCCTGCACAATCATGCCGAAAATAAAAAGCAATACAAAGCGCTTTATTATTTTACGATAAATATGCCATTTATTAGGGGCATTTTTAAACTTGGAAAAGGAAAAAGGCATGGAGGCTCCTGTCATAAACAGGAAAAGTGGCATCACAAGGTCCCAGAACCGGAAACCAATCCAAGACTCATGATCGAACTGATATAAAATGTCATTAAGCCACGGAAAATTCAAACGTTGCCCCAAAGCCACAAATACCGGTTGAAAGAAAACTAAAAGAAAGAGGTCGAAACCCCGTAGGATATCGAGTGAAGCCAAACGCCCGGAGACGGGAGACAAAGGTGTATTCATAAACATTATAATTTTCAAATTAAAAAGGAGTCGTTGACATAACGTGCTTAATCACCACCTCAACGACTCCCAAGACCTCAATTGTTTGATTTCAGTTTATTTGCTACAAATATAAGAAAATAATACCTATTTATTCAACACAACTTTGACAGTCCATGTTTTCTTTGTTCCATTTGCAGCCATGACACTATATCTACGTTCTGAGGTCCAATCGCCCGGAGCCCCTAACTTCGGGGAGCCATCCAGTGGTGTCACGCGTGCAGCAGTAGACACATTGAAGTATACAACCAACTTATTCAACGACACTTTTGCACGTTCAGCATCAGTAAAACTGCCACTGGCAGCAGGAACCGTGAAAGTCGCAGTAACAACCGCTTCGTCTTCGTTGATACTATTGGACTTCTCCAATTCCTTCTCCGCCACCTTAAACTCACCTGTCAAAGCATCCTTCTCTGTTGTATAGTAGCGGTGATATGCACCGACTGAGGTAATTTCCGCTTCTTCATAAGCCTCAAGATCATCTTTACATGAGGAAACAAATGGCAGGCACAACAGTACAAGCAACCATTTTATGTCTGATAATTTAATTCTATTCATTGTTCTTGTTTCATTGATTAATAATTCGAATATTGGTTATCATTTTACCACAGAGGATTTTGGTCCTTCTCTGTTATAGCAGAGTTTGCATTAATCAAACTTTGCGGAATAGGATACAAATAGCGTTTCTTAGAAAAAGTACGGTCGGCATTTCCATATCCTTGTGTACCGATAAACATACGATGACGGTCACTGCTAATTTCAATAAATGTAGCCGGAGTACGCAATTCTTAGTAAGCAACCTCTACAACCTTTTCAATCCGGTTTCCGATCACTTCTTTAAAATCTTTTTCCAGATCCTTTCTGATTACAAATACAACCTTATCAAATCCGGCTTCCATTGCATCATAAATGGAGTAA
>ENA-OPZZ01000636-OPZZ01000636.1-human-gut-metagenome-genome-assembly--contig:-NODE-636-length-26599-cov-3.588471_pt1 | contig 26599 bp, 16 predicted proteins | sample MGYA00242487_ERZ504511 | MGnify/ENA primary metagenome ERZ504511 (study PRJEB26092, sample SAMD00036241) | human gut metagenome | host: Homo sapiens | study: EMG produced TPA metagenomics assembly of... | reverse complement strand
TCGGCTTTGTTGGCGTCTCCCGTGCTGCCCTTGCTGGCGTTGTCGGATCCGCCGCCGCAGGCCGCCAGACCGATGAGGGTCGCAGCTGCGGTCAATGCCGCGAGAGCCTTCTGTGTGGTGCGCATGTTTCCTCCTTCAGGTGCCGACCGGCTTCGAAACATTGGCTAGATGGTGTTCATCCGTGCCGGACGTTTCTCTCCTGAGTCTCTGGGCGGCCGCCTTGTTCTTGACGGCGTTCCCGGCTTCCAGACTTTCCTTGTCTGGGTTCCTCAGACTTCCTCCCTCTTTTGGTACATCGGTGTATCATCAGCTAAACCGACAACCGCCAGCTTCGCGATGCTTCCGGTGTCCATTGAGTTCGGCCGCCTTCGTCGGCCTTTGTTTCTCACTGGTACAGCCGTGTATCAGTAATTCATATGGTACACGGCTATACCAATAAGTCAAATCGTTATGCGATGTCGCTAGAGCTGAATCGCTTAATATGTTGCGAGATTCGGCGTTTCCCGATGTCGCTCCGTCAACGGCCGCTTCCGTGCATGGCCGTTCCGCGGCGCCCGTGGCGTCAGCTGGCGTCGCGGTCGCCGGCCGCGCGTCCCGAAAAAACGTTGTGGACAAGTCGGTGTATTACTGGGGATTGTTTTTCCGATGGATTCCCCGGTATTGGCTGGGATTGGAAAGCAACGGACCACAGACCACGGATTACAGGCCCAGGAACAGCTCGTGAATGCGGGTATCGTCGGTCAGTTCGGGGTGGAACGCCGTAGCGAGAATCTTGCCCTGACGCAAACCGACCACATTGCCGTCGACCAACGTTTCGACCGTGGCCCGCTCGCCAACCTCGGCAACGAACGGTCCACGGATGAACACCAGCGGGAAATCCTTCAGCACGATGGACTCGGAAGCGGCACTTTCCGGAACGTGCTCCCCCGACGCAACCACCACAGCATCCGCATCGTCGGAAGCGCCGAAATCGGCAGTGGCAGCAAACGAACCAAGCTGACGGCCGTACGCATTGCGGCGCACGACAGCGTCAAGCGCGCCAAAGTAGACGTTCGAATCGTTATCCAGCTTGCGAGCCAGCAGAATCATGCCCGCGCACGTGCCAAACACCGGTTTCCCGGCGGCGATATGCGCTGCGATCGGCTCAAACAGGCCGGTCGAACGCAACAACTTGCCTTGCGTAGTGCTTTCGCCGCCAGGCAGAATCACGCGGTCGATCGAATCGTCGAAATCCTCGGCGGCACGCAGCAGTTTCCACGGCGCGCCAAGCCGATCCAGCATCGCTGCATGCTCGGCGAATGCCCCCTGCACGGCGAGGATGCCAGTCACGCCATGCTGCGCGGAAGCCGCACCTTCGGCAACGTCGGACGACTCTTCCTTCGAAATGTATTCAACGGCAACAACCATCGGATCTCCTTACCCAAACCATCGAGACCATCACGAATCACGCGAAACGCAATCATGCGAAACAGGCGGCATAAGGCGACCGATAGTTGCTCCCCATCCGCCCGCAATACGTGAAATTACAGCAAAATCACAGCGAAATCACTCGCCACGCGCCGCCATGATGGTTTCGATCTCGTCTTCGTTGATGCCGACCATGGCCTCGCCGAGGTTCTCGGAAAGACGGGCGAGCAGGTCGGCATCCTGCCAATTGGCGGTGGCCTGCACGATGGCGGCGGCGCGCTTGGCCGGGTCTCCGGACTTGAAAATGCCGGAACCGACGAACACACCTTCGGCACCCAGTTCCATCATGAGCGCGGCATCGGCCGGAGTGGCCACGCCACCGGCGGCGAAGTTGACGACCGGCAGACGACCGTTGTCGTGCACATACTTGGCGAGATCGTACGGCACGGCCAGCTGCTTGGCGGCCTCATACACCTCGTCGTCGCGAAGGGAGACGAGCTCGCGGATCTGCTTGTTCATGGTGCGCATGTGGCGCACGGCCTGGATCACGTCGCCGGTGCCCGGCTCGCCCTTGGTGCGGATCATGGACGCGCCCTCGGCGATACGGCGCAGCGCTTCGCCCAGGTTCTTCGCGCCGCACACGAACGGCACGTCGAACTGGTTCTTGTCGATGTGGTACACGTCGTCGGCGGGGCTCAGCACTTCGGATTCGTCGATGTAGTCGATTTCGATGGCCTGCAGAATGCGGGCTTCGGCAACATGGCCGATACGAACCTTTGCCATGACCGGAATGGACACGGCTTCCTGAATGCCCTTGATCATAGCCGGATCGCTCATGCGGGAAACGCCGCCGGCAGCACGAATATCGGCCGGAATGCGTTCGAGAGCCATCACCGCGCATGCGCCCGCGTCCTGTGCGATCTTCGCCTGCTCCGGGGTGGTGACGTCCATGATCACGCCGCCCTTGAGCATCTGCGCCAGATTCTTGTTCAGTTCGTTCCTGTTGTTGGCCATCGCCAGCCTTTCGTCGAATCGTATTCCACCCTGCTGCAGAGCGGATATCTCTTGACACAGATACTAACGATTTTTCGTTACAAAATCATGTGAACTGAATATTTGCACGTCTCAAAAAGTTGCTTTTCTTAAATTCTGACTATCATTTTCATGATTGTTTCATTTTCTTACGATTTCGATTCTGCCGACGATTCCGCAATTTCATTCGCTTTTCTTGCCTGATATGCGCCATTCGCTTTCGATTCGCGCGCACGGCTCCTTTCGACCGCACTTTCGATGCACGCTATAAGAAATACGAATGACGCATGATTTTCATACGACCACATTGCGGACGGGGGTGCAGATGGATTCGCGTATTGCGCACTACATACGCAGTATGCGATCGGCGACGCGCATGGTGGAATCGCGGTGCGACACCAGCACGACGGCACTCCCCTGCTCGGCGAGATTGTTGACCGATCCGAGGATCACCGACTCGTTATAGGCGTCAAGACGGCTCGTCGGCTCGTCGAACAGCACCAAATCGGCGTCGCGAAGGAACATGCGGGCCAATCCGATGCGTTGCTTCTCACCCTCCGAAAGGCGGCCACCCAGCTCGCCGACCTGCGTATCCAAGCCGTTCGGCAGCGCATCGACCAGTTCGAGCGCGGACGCCTTGGCGAGGGCTTCGCGCAATACGGAATCGGGAATGTCGTGCGCGAGATCCGAATCGGAGGAATCAGCGGAATCACCACCAGCATTACTGCTGGAATTACTACAGAAATTACTGCCAGAATTACTGCCAGAATCCGAAAAATCGGCGTCATTGCAGGCAATAGCGAGATTTTCGCGAATCGTTCCGTCGAACAGATACGTCTCCTGTCCCATCATCGTCTGCACGCGCCGACGCCATCCGGCGTCAACCTGCGGCAATGGAACATCCGACAGCGAAATCGTGCCGAAATCCGGATCCCAGTAGCGCATCAGCAGTTTCAACATCGTTGATTTTCCACGCCCGGACGGGCCTTGAATACCGAGAATGCCCTGCCGTGAAACATCGAGTGAAACATGGTCGAGCACCGGTTGCGAGGCGATGCCGGCACCTTGTTCGCCGGAGGATTGCGCTTCCGCGGGGCGTGCCGGACTCATGCCAGTCGCATGCTCCGACCGCCCGTTTGGCGTGCGTTCGCCGGAAATACGGCGCCGGATCCATAGCCGAATGTGACATCGCGCATTGTCATGCCCTGATATTCCGGGCGTTCGCTCCCCTGCTCGACCACAGCGGGAGCCTCATCCATCAACGCGAACAGGCGGCGTGCCGAAGCAAACGTTTGCGTCAGATTCGCCGGCAACGCACTCAACGCAAGCGTCGGCCCAAACGAGCTGGCGAGCAGCACGAAAGCCGCAACCAACGCTGGGGCGTTCGATCCCACGAAACCCATCCACATCAGGCCTTCCGACATATCGGCGGCAGTGGAAACCGCAGTGCACAACGTCATCGCAAGGAAAGCCGCAATCGCCGTGAACAGCATCACCAATACCGCGCCAAATCCTGCAAAATCGCCATTTTTCACGCTCAGACGCACACGTTTGCCCCACAGCGAGCGCGTGCGACGCTGAATGGACGCAAGCCGGGCATCGCCTTGGCCGAAGCGGATGATTTCGCCGATGCCACGCATGTCGTCAAGCATTTCGTCATCGAGGGCGGACGACTCCTTGCGCAGTTCCGGACCGATGCCGCGCACCGCGGATGCAAAGAGTTTCGGCAGTATGACGCCGATAATGAGGTGCGCGATGATGAGCGTCGCCGCGAGGGGCGGACTGAGGGTGAGTAGCGCGAGCGCGTAGACGACGGTAGTCACAATGGCGATGACGACCGGGCTGATGGTGTGTGCGAAGAAGATTTCCAGCAGTTCCACGTCGGTGGTGACCAGTGCGATCAGGTCGCCTTTGCCTTTGCCTGCAAGCTTGGCGGGGGCGAGACGGCGCAGGGCCGCGAAGGCTTTCGCACGGAATAACGCAAGCAGACGGAACGCCACGTTATGGTTCATGAACTGTTCGGCGTAACGCATGCCGCCGCGGATCAGCGCGCATACGGCCATGGCTGCGAGCGCCGCGGGAACGCTGAGGTTCCAGACCGGCGAGCCGACTGCAGCGAAGGCCGCCGCGATGCCGAACACCGGCAGGAAAGTGGCGGCGAGATGGCCGAGCGTGCCGCAGACGCACGCGACGATCATGTACTTGCGCTGCGGCCCAACCTCTTTGAGCAAACGCGCAATCACCCGCGCCGTCGGCATTGCCTTCGCGTCCGATTCTGCCGAATCGGACATCCGACGCCCGTTTTCGCACCCTGTGCGTCCGTTTCTGCAGAATTGGACATTCGAGACGTAGTTTCGGCACGCTGCGTGACCGATTCGGGAGAATTGGACAACTGAGCGGTGTTTTTAGTGAGTTGGTTGTCCGTTTCTGCAGAATCGGACACTTGGAGACCCATTTCCGCACGCTGCGTGACTGATTGTGCAGAATCGGACGCTTTAAGTGCGTGGGATGCAGAGGTGGAATGGGTTGCGTTATTGCGTAGACCTATGTTTTCCACGGTTTGTTGGGCGCGGAACAGTTTGGCGTACGTGCCGTTGGCACGCATGAGTTCGGCATGTGCGTCCTGCTCCGTCACACGCCCGCGTTCGAACACCACCACATGGTCGGCATCGGCCGCATTCGCCATGCGATGCGTCACCATGATCACGGTTTTGCCCCGATCCGCAAGCGCCCGAATGGTTTGCAGAATCAGGGTTTCGCTTTCCACGTCGACGCTGCTGGTGGCTTCGTCGAAAATGTAGACGGCAGATTCCCGCAGCAAAGCGCGCGCGATGGCGATGCGTTGCTTCTGCCCTCCCGACAGGTTGCTTGCGCCCTGTTCGATGGCCAGGTCAAGTTCTTGCGATTGCGCACGCACGAAATCGCTGATATGCGCCGCTTCCAGCGCTTGCCACAGTTCGTTTTCGGTGGCGTTCGGCTTGGCCATCAGTAGATTGTCACGCAACGTTCCTGCAAAAAGGTGGCTTTGCGCCGCCACTATGGCGATTTCCCTCGTAAGGGATTCGATGGAAAGATCGTTGATTTGGTACCGTTGCGTCGAGTTGTTTCCTGTGTTTCCGGATTGCAGCCACATACATCCTTCATATCCGGAAAGATTTCCGGAGAGCAGTTCGACGGCGGTAGATTTACCGGATCCGGAAGGACCGACGATGGCGGTCACCTGCCCGCGCCGCGCAGTGAAAGAGACGCCATGCAATGCGACGACCGAACCATCATCATCTTTCGACATGCCTGTTTTTCCAGCACCAACCACACCGGACTTTCCCCCGATTTGTCCAGTTTTTCCAGTTTCCATATCCGCCGTCACAGCCGTATCCGCAGCCACACTCACAGCCGCCGCAGCGTCCGTATTCACGTCCACATATCGGAACGACACGTCATCAAAGCACACGTCCACACCGTTATCGGAAGCGCCGAATTCCGGCATTTCCTGCATCCCATGCGCAGGAATCGGCGTATCAAGCAATGCGAAAATACGCTTGGTCGAAGTCATGCCGTTCATCGCAACATGGAAGAACGACCCCAATTGGCGAAGCGGAATGAAGAAATCCGCGGAAAGAAGCACTATCAGCAGCACGCCGGCAAGCGGCAATGCGGCACCACTCGCATACTGCCAGATCGACACGCCCACGCCGGCCGCGGCACCCCCGTATGCGACGACGTCCATGGCGGTGAGCGAGCGCAGCTGAATTTGCAGAACATTCATGGTCATTACGCGGAATTGTTCCGCTTGCTCGCCCATTTTCTTGGCGGCATGCGCATCCGCGTCAAAAGTTTTCAGCGTTTCAAGACCTTGTACATTGTCAAGAAACACAGATCCCATGTCGGTGTATTTTCCCCAATATTTTTGAATACTCGGGCTGCGCGCATTGCGACCATGCCAACAATCAATACAATCAAAGGCGCGCATACAAGCAATGTAACAGCCGTCGGCATATTAATCGGCGCAACTATAAAAAATAATGTTACCGGTGCGAGAATCGCATAAAACAGTTGCGGTAGGAATAATTCGAAGAAGCTTTGGATTTGTTCGATGCCTTCACCGGCAGATTGCACCACGTCGGCAGTGCTGATATGTTGCGAATATGATGGTCCGATCGCAAGCATTTTATTAAAAAGCTGTTCACGTAACGCGAGTTTGACACGCTCAGCCGCTTCCGCGCCGAAATAGGCCGCTGCGCGCATCATCAGAAAACGCAGTACCGCACAGACCACAATCGCCAGCACGCATCCGACGTATGTTTCCGCACTGAATCCGCCGTAGCCAAAGCCGATGAACAGGCGGGAAATCAGGCCACTATCACCCATGGAGAACATGGGGTCGAACGCCGATTCCACCACGGCAAGCGCCGGCGAAAGCATGACCACCACCGTCACCACGAACACGACGTTGGACAGCAGTCCGACCCATTGGCAGAGCACTTTCGCCGCAACCAACCGCCCCACGCCGGGAGCGAGGGAAAACAGCCGTTTGTCAAACATCGAAATCCTTTCCTTCACATTCGCGCGGTTCAATTTGCGCGCCCGCATCACCATGTCGCTCGATTCAGCCTATCCGCCCGGAAACAGAAACGTCAAGAGCTCATCGCACATAGCAATCGCAAACGCAATCACAAACGCATCTTCAGCAAAAACACACGAACCAAGCAAGTGCGGAGCATGCCACACGACCAGCGAAACGGCGAAAGAATAAAAAGGCTGGATGTTCGCCGTTGAGCAGGCAGCCCTCTGACGCAAGGGGTAAATTGCGTCACTCGTGAGTGTACTCGATAAAAAACGCTCGCACCACCATTTCTTCGCATTTCGCTGGTTTTACGGTCCTTTCGGGGATATATGGGAAGCATGGCGGCTCCCCCGCAACCGTTACGTCAAGCCTTTTTTTCGAACGGATACAGCGCGACACCAAACACTTGATTTTTGACGGAATATCACCATTTGTCAGTTCATACAAAGTTGATGAAATATTTCTTGTCGCTTCTCACAATGCAGACTTACGGCCCCGTAACTTAGAATGTGCGAGGTGCGCAAGGGGTAGGAAACGCGGACACACGGTTTGCATCGCTCCCGCACGCATCACAAGCAGAAATACGCGGAAATAACGCAAAAACCGCGAGAAAGAGAACGCTTCATGCTCACCGAGTACACCACCCCGGGCGAATCCGTTGAGGTGCGCGACGACGAATCCATCTATTCCCTGCTTACTGGACGCATAGCGCGCACTGGCGAAGATACCGTGATCGCGGAACGCAAAACCGCCCCCGGCCAATGGACGAAGGTCACTACCGGCGAATTCCACAATGCCGTGCTCGCCGCCGCAAAAGGCCTCATCGCATTCGGCATCAACAAGGGCGATGCCGTCACCATCTTCTCCACCACCCGCTACGAGTGGGGCGTGCTCGACTTCGCACTGGCCGCCATCGGCGCGGTGAACGTGCCGATCTACGACACCGATTCCGCGGCGCAGGCCGAGCGTATCCTCAACGATTCGGATGTGAAACTGGCCATCGCCGACAATCGCGAGCGCTTCGACCGTCTCGACTCCGTAATCGACCGCTGCCCGTCTCTCAAGCACATTCTGATGCTCGATTCCAACGCCATGGGCGCGTTGGAAGGCTTGGGCGTCACCGTGTCCGACGAGGAGCTGGAAGCGCGCATCGATTCGGTGCATGCAGACGATCTGGCCACCATCGTGTACACGTCCGGTTCGACGGGAGCTCCAAAGGGCGCCGAGCTTTCGCACCGCAATTTCATATCGATCACGCGCGCAGGCAGTCTGGCGTTGCATGAGATCGTTCTCGAAGATCATCCGCGACTGCTTCTCTTCCTGCCGCTCGCCCACTGTTTCGCACGGTTCATCCAGTACGCGTCGATTGCTTCCGACGACGGCGTGGTCGGCTATCTGCCGGACACAAAGACGCTGCTGCCCGATTTGCGTTCCTTCGAACCGACATATCTGCTGGGCGTACCACGAGTGTTCGAGAAGGTGTATAACGCGGCCTCCCGCAAGGCCGGCACGGGTTGGAAGGGACGCCTGTTCCTCAAGGCTGCCGAAGCCGCACGCGATTGGTCGCGCATGCAGCAGGCCAGCGAACGCCCGACCGCCAAGCAGATCGCGCAGCATCTTTCGTATGAGGCTTCCGTATACCGTACCGTGCGTAGCGCTCTCGGCCCGCGCATCCGCTACGTGGCATGCGGTGGTGCTCCTCTGGACGTGTCTCTGGCGCATTTCTTCAACGGTATCGGCCTGCCGATGATTCAGGGTTACGGTATGACGGAAACCGCTGCGCCGTTCGCCGCGACCCGCGTCACCGACAATGTGATCGGCACTGTCGGCCAACCGGCTCCGGGATCGTCTGTGCGCATTTCCGATGATGGCGAACTTCAGGTGAAGGGCCCGAACGTGTTCAGGGGCTACCACAACCTGCCTGAGAAGACGGCGGAAGCGTTCACCGAGGATGGGTGGCTGAAAACGGGTGATTTGGCGTCGATTGACGACGAGGGACGTATTACGATCACCGGCCGTAAGAAGGACATCATCATCACCGCCGGCGGCAAGAACGTTTCTCCGATTCCGATGGAGCAGGAGATTGTGAAATGTCCGATTGTGGAGCATGTGGTAGTTGTCGGCGACAATCGTCCGTTCATCGGTGCGCTGATCACGTTGGATCCGGAAGGATTGGAGGCTTGGCTGCCTTCCATTGGACTGTCTGCCGATACGCCGTTGGATCGCGTGGCTGCGACCGCCGCCGTTCACGACGAAATCCAGAAGTACGTCGACAAGGCGAACGCGACCGTTTCCCGCGCCGAATCCGTACGTAAGTTCGTAGTGCTGGATACCCAGTTCACGCAGGAGAACAAGTGCCTGACACCGTCGCTGAAAGTGGTGCGTCCGGCAGTGAACCGCGTGTTCGCACAGGTGATCGATCAGCAGCTGTACTCCGGCAAGCGCTGAATCGCATAATACATAAAAACGTGGGGTACGAGAGAACGTTTGTATTCTCTCGTACCCCACGCTTTTGTTCTGTCTGTACAACTTTCAAGGAATGCAAACGAGCGCCGGTGATCGGAATCGATCCGACCCGCCGGCGCTCATATGGCAGAGATTAGTGATGAATCCAGAATGGCTAACGACACTCCATCAGCCATTGTCAGTAAAGCGACAATCAGTGACGGTTCCGTCAGTGCATAACGCGTGCGGTAACGGTGCGACAGAAGGCGAAGGCGTACGAGGGGTACGTCGAGTCTTCTGCCGTGCCGTTAACGCTCCGTTATGTTAGTGACGGTTGTTGAGGCGGTGGTACATTTCGGAGATCTCAAGGTCGCGCTCGAATTCTGCGGCCTTGGTGTTCGCGTCGATGGTGGCGAGTTCGACACCGGCGATGCGGGCGAAGTCTTCCCAAGCCTCGCGACCGACGGAAGTGGTCATGCAGGTGTGGTGGGAGGCGCCGGAACGCAGCCAGCACTCGGCGGAGGTCTTGAGGTCCGGCTGCGGCTTCCACAGGCCACGGGCGCACGGCAACTGCTTGAGCTCTCCGAGCGGCTCGACCACGTCGACCAGGTTCATGGTCAGGCGGAAACGTTCGCGCACGTCAGACATGGACACGACGACGGCGTCCTTCTTCGGGGCGACAGTGAAGACCAGGCGCACCGGATCGGCCTTGCCACCGATGCCGAGCGGGTGGATTTCCAGCTTCGGCTTGGCGATGGTGCCGACGGACGGGGAGACTTCGAGCATGTGGGAGCCCATGATCATCTCGTTGCCCGGGGTGAAGTTGTAGGAGTAGTCTTCCATGAGGGAAGCGCCACCTTCGAGGCCGTAGCCCATCACTGCGCCGATGCGCACGAGCACTGCGGTCTTCCAGTCGCCTTCGGCGGAGAAGCCGAAGCCGTACTCGGACGGGAAGCGCTGCGGGCCAACGCCCGGCAGCTGCGGGAGAGCACCCAAGTCTTCGAAGTTGTCAACGCCGGCGGTGCAGCCATTGGCGCGCATCATGTTGACCATGGCGGCTTCTTCCTTGGCCGCGATGAACAGGGAATCGTACTTGGCGTCGAGCAGAGCCGGATCAACGTCGTACTTAACCTTGTAGTCTTCGATGATGCTCTTGACCTGATCGTCCTTGACGGCTTCGTAGGCTGCGACGAGCTCGTTGACGGCCCAAGTGTTGATGGAGGCGCCGAACACGCGCTCGGCTTCGGTCTTGTCGCCTTCGGTGACGGCCACGTTGCGCATGTTGTCGCCCAACGCATGACCTTCATGTTGTTGGAGGCATCCCAGCCGGCGCAGGCGCGTGCCCAGGTGCCGATTTCTTCGGCAACGGCCGGATCGGTGTAGTGGCCGACCACGATCTTGCGGTTGATGCCCAGACGGGTCAGGATGTAACCGAACTCACGGTCGCCGTGGGCGGCCTGGTTCAGGTTCATGAAGTCCATGTCGATGGTTTCCCACGGGATTTCGAAGTGGTGCTGCGTGTTGAGCTGCAGCAGCGGCTTGGTCAGCACTTCGAGGCCGCGAATCCACATCTTGGCCGGGGAGAAGGTGTGGCACCAAGTGATCACGCCGATGACGTTCGGGTTGGCGGAGGCTTCGACCATGAAGGCCTTGACGCCGTCGGAGGACTTCAGGGTCGGCTTAAGCACCACCTTGACCGGAATCTTGCCGGTTGCGTTGAGCGCGTCGACGATTTCGCCGGACTGCTCGGCCACCTGACGCAGCGCTTCTTCGCCGTACAGATCCTGGGATCCGACGCCGAACCAGACTTCCTTGCCTTCAAACGGGTTTTCCATTGCCATGTGATTGTTCCTTTACTTCGTTGTTTATGGAGTTTTTAATTATTTATTGCGATTGCGAACTCGCGCTTCGCGTTGTTCTGTTGCGTAGCGCGAGTTCGTACGATTGTGAAATTATGCAGGATTACGGAATCGTAGGATTGCAGCTCAGTGCTGGCCGTAGACGTTGGTGTAACGATCGTTCAGCTTCGCGATATCCTCATCCGAAATCGGAATGATCTCACCCAACTGCCTCGCCGCCCACATCGTATGAGCGACCTCCTCCGTCATCGCCGCGGCCTTCACCGCCGACTCCGCGTCCTTGCCGATGGTGAACGGACCATGGTTCTGCATCAGCACCGCAGGAGACTTCGGATACTCCCTGAGCGTCTCGACCACGCCCTCGCCGATCGCCTCGGAACCGATCAGACGGAACGGACCCACCGGAACAGGACCGCCGAACTCGTCGCCCATCATCGTCAGACCGCACGGAATGTTCTGCCCCGTCGCCGCCCACGCCGTCGCATACGTCGAATGCGTATGCACCACGCCGTACACGTCCGGCATATGACGGTAGATGTACGCATGCGACGCCGTATCGGAGGAAGGAGCCTCCGAACCGTCCACCACGTTGCCGTCCAGATCGCACACCACCATGCTCGACGGCGTCAGATACTCGTAACGCAGGCCCGACGGCTTGATCACCATCAGATCCGCCGTATGCAGACGCTGCGACACGTTGCCAGCCGTCCACACCACCAGGTTCCACTTGATCAGCTGCTCGTGCAAGGTCGCCACGACCTCGCGCACCTGCTTGACCTCGGCACGAACCTCAGGACCATAATCAGCCAAAGTAGCCATAATCATTTCCTTTCAAATTGAAATAAGTTTTTAAAATATTTATTTACTTGGTTTCCAGCGGAATGCTTTCGATTGCAACATGCTCAATCGGCAGTCCCTTGCGGAAGCGATCGAAGAATTCCTCGAATCCTGCGACATCGCCTTCATCCGGATTTTCCGTGGTCGAAGCGGCATCGGCGAACACACGAGCGTCAAGGAATTCGTCGAGCGGCTGGTCGGCGTGCCACAGGTAGTCGGCAAGCACGGCCATGCCCCATGCGCCGCCTTCGGCTGCGGTGGACATCACCTTGATCGGCGTATCGAATGCGGCTGCGAGAATCTTCTGGGCGACCTTCGGGGTGGTGAAGATACCACCGTGGCCGACGAGGGAGTCAACGGCAACGCCTTCGTCCTTGGTCATCACATCCATGCCGATCTTCACCGGGGAGAATGCGCTGAACAGCTGGGCGCGCATGAAGTTGCCGAGGCTCATGCGGGCTTCCGGACCGCGCGCGAACAGCGGTCGACCTTCGGGCAGTCCTGCGAGGAATTCGCCGGAGCGGAACGGGTAGTTGATGAGTCCGCCGCAGTTGGAGTCAACATCGTCCGCGATGGCGGCGCGGAACAGCGTGCCATACAGGGTGCCGGCGTCGACCGGAGTGCCGATTGCAGCTGCGAACTGTCCGAACAGACCAACCCATGCGTTGAGGTCGGAGGTGAAGTTGTTGGCGTGGCTCATGCCTGCGAGATCGCCTGCCGGAGTGGTGACGAGGTCGACTTCCGGATGCAGGCGTTCCAGCTTGTGTTCGAGCACGACCATGGCGAAGATGGAGGTGCCGGCGGAAACGTTACCGGTGCGCACACGCACGGAGTTGGTGGCCACCATGCCGGTGCCCGCGTCACCCTCCGGCGGGGCGAAGGTAATGCCCGGCTGCAGCGTGCCGGTCGGGTCGAGCAGCTTGGCGCCCTCCTCGGTCAGCGTTCCAGCAGGAGTGCCGGCGACCAGCGGCTCCGGCAGCAGGTCGGCGAGTTTCCACGGCTGGGCTGCGACTTCCGGAATCGCGTTGAACTTCTCGATGAATTCGGTTTCGTAGGTGTGCGTGGTCGGGTCGATCGGGAACATACCGGATGCGTCGCCAACGCCGAGCACCTTCTTGCCGGTGAGCTTCCAGTGCACGTAGCCGGCGAGGGTGGTGAAGAAATCGACCTTGCCGATGTGCTCTTCGTTGTTGAGCACGGCCTGGTACAGGTGTGCGATGGACCAGCGTTCCGGAATGTTGTACTGGAACAGTTCGGAAAGCTTCTCGTGTGCTTCGGAAGTGTTGGTGTTCTGCCAGGTGCGGAACGGCACCAGCAGTTCGCCATCTTTGCCGAAGGCGAGGTAGCCGTGCATCATGGCGGAGAAGCCGATGCGTCCCACGCGGGTGAGCTTTTCGCCGTAAGCGTTTTCGACATCTTCGGCGAGCGCCGCGTATGCGGTCTGCAGCCCGGTCCAGATTTCTTCCTGCGAATAGCTCCACAGGCCGTCTTCCAAGTGGCTGGCCCAGCCGTAGTCGCCGGCTGCGATGGTGGTGTACGTGTCGTCGATGAGCACGGCCTTGATTCGGGTGGAGCCGAATTCGATGCCCAGACTCGTCTTGCCAGCGCGGATTTTCTCGGCGGTCAGCGCGATGCGATCGTCAAGTCCCTGCTCTTGCGCCATAGTTTCAAACTCCTTGCATCCGAGCGCCTCACAACCACATTGTCGACGGAATGTTAGCGCTCACTGTTAACGCTCACTATTCTAAACAGAAAGTGGCGACTATACAAGTTCGACGTGTCACGCAATCGTCAACGTACTACCGGCAGATCGTCAGCCGATTTTCTTGATATACCGGCATTACGAAATCCGGCAATCGCAGCACATGCGGCAAAAAGAGATACGAGAATCACAAGAAATACAAAAATCGCAGGAAATATTCAGCGACGGCTGGCGGTGCCCAAAGAAGTGCGGCCGATCACCTTCGCGGGAATCAGGCCGACGCCATGCTGCGACGAGGCGAACGAATTCTCATCGCCCTCCCCCAGCAAAAACAGCGTCTCACGCATGGCGGCAACGCCAAGCTGTTCAAAATCCGGGCGAACCGTGGCCAGCGGCGGGTACATGTTGTTCATGGCGGGCATGTCGTCGAAACCGACCAAGCTCACATCCTGCGGAATGCGCATGCCATGTTCATGCAGCGCACGAGACACACCAACCGCCTGGCTGTCGTTCGCACACACCATGCACGTCGGCAGATTTCCGCCGGTACGACCGATGTTTTCGAGAATATGGTTCATCTTGCCATACGCTTCGGTCGATTCCCAGGTTTCGCATTGCACGGTGACGGAACTCACCGCATTGGCCGCGCACAGCTTATTCCACGCCATCAAACGCGTGGCGGCGTCACGCCATTCCTTCGGACCTGCGAAATAAAGCACGGAACGATGCCCATGCTCGACCACCAAATGCATCACGTCGGCCATGGCCGACCATTGGTCCACTCCCACTACGGATACTCGGCGACGGTCGGCCGGTTTCATCAAGCGCAAACCATCCTGCACGCTGATGCTGCCGTGCGTGGAGGTGACGATGACGCGCGGCTGCGTGATCTGCGCACGGCAGGCGGCGGAAAACATAACATCCGTCGGCGTGAGGAAAATGAACGCGTCCACGTTCATCTCATCGAACGTTGAGCACAATTCGTCGAATTCCGTCTGCGAGCAGAGCGCCTCGTGCACCATGCTCACCGACATGAACAGGCCATGCTGCCTCGCCATCGCCTCAATCGAGGAAATCGCGGAAATCGGACCATAAAAGCGTTGCCCGCCCGCAACCAAGCCGATGGTGCGGGAGCGATGCGAAGCGAGGGCACGCGCGGAATTGCTGGGACGGTATCCAAGCGCGTCGATGGCTTTCTGTACTTTTTCGCGGGTGGCATCAGACACGTCGGGGGAATGATTGATGACGCGCGACACCGTTTGATGGCTGACACCAGCCATTTTCGCCACTTCGAACATCGAGGGGCGTTTGTTTGCCGCATTGCGCTTGCCTGCCATGCTCCGTCGCCTTCCGCACACTACCGTTGTTACTTTCGACTATTCTACACGCAACTTCGGTTAGCGCTAACAGACGCTATTTTTCAGCCATTTGAGCGAGTCGCGCAGCGAAATTCGGCCAGTCGGTACGCATGGCGGTCAACAGTTTACGATTGGGGACTTCCTCAATCGGCACCCATTCGATTTCCATGCTTTCGTCGTCGTTGGCCTTCGGCTCCACGCGGTGCCCCGGCTTTTCGAAAGCGAACACGGTGGTGTAGGCCCACGGTCCGTGGTCTTCGCAGTATGATCCGACCACGTCGATATCTTCCGGCGTGATGTTGGCTTCCTCGTACGATTCGCGCAGCGCGCCCTCGATCGGGCTTTCACCGTCGGCGGTGGCACCTCCTGGAATGCCCCATGTGCCACCTTCCGCGCTCCACACCGCGCGATGTTGCATGACAACGTGCGTCACTTCGCCGGTCTGTTCGCTTCGGCGGGCCAAGAGCACGCCGGACGCGCCGTTCGTGCCCCAATGCTTGCGGCCGCAATCGCAATCAACCCAGCCATCACCCGGCTGATGCACGTTTTCCTTGGGAGGAAGCGGCTTCGCAGCACCGGTTCGCGAATCGTGTTCGACGTTCGGTTCTTGATCGGCTCGCGTCACATTCCACAGATCGGTCCATTCCACGCCGAGCTCGGCGGCCAAACGGCGCGCCAGCGGAAGGCTCAGGCCGATAATGCCGTGCGGATCGCCTTCGATGGAGTCGATGAACGCTCCACCGAAGCCCTCAAGCGTGAAGGAACCAGCCACTTCCAACGGTTCTCCGGTGGCGATGTACCGTTCGATATCGGTGTCGGAATATTCGCAGAAGTGCAGCGTTGCCCTGCTCGCGCCTCGCGCGATACGCCCGGTGGCGAAGTCGATCAGGCAATGGCCCGTCCACAATTCACCGGTGGCGCCACGCATGGCACGCAGTCGTTCCCGAGCCACCTCAGCGCTATGCGGCTTGCCGTAACATTCGCCGTCAAGCAGGAACATGGAATCGCAGCCAAGAATCAGCGGACCGACTTTCGCACGGGTCAGGCTCGGCTTGCCATCAACGAAATCAGCAATCGATTCGGTGATCGTAGGAATGGTGACTCCCGAAAAATCGCGGGTCTTCACATCGGAGGCGGACTGCACTTCGTCCGCACGCAACGTAACACGATGATGTTCTAAAGATGCGGAATCTCCAGTATTTTCAGCATTATCCGAATGTTCGGAAGATTCGGCAACGGCTTTCAGCGGAAATCCGACCACACGATCGCCGTGCGCCGCCGCAGCGGTGGCGGCAACGTTCCGATACGCCTGATGTACGGCTTCGGCTTTGGCCGTAGCGAGAATCATCACCCGCTGTTCCACGCTCAGATCGCTTACGGCAACGCCCATGGCGGCCGCCTCACGTTCGAGCGCCGCCGGCTCGTCCACGTTCGATACGCGAATCGTGGGGCAAATGCCCGCCGAGAAAAGCACGTCACGGCGAGGCTTGGATTTGGAAGCGAGAATCAGCGGAATGGAGTTGTTCATGCGCGTTCCACCTGCACACCCTTGGTGTCGACGCCCAAATGCAGCACACGCCAATGACCGGAAGCGAGCTCTTCGGAAGCAAGCTGTCCCAGCTGTTCGCGAGCGTCGCCATGATGCAGCACGAGCACGCATGGGCCGGCGCCGGAAACCATGGAAGCGAAACCATGGGAACGCAGCTTTTCGATCAGCGTCCACGACGGTTCCATCAAAGGAGCGCGATACGGCTGATGCAGACGATCCTGCGTGGCGGCGAACAGCAACGCGTTGACGTCCTGACGCTGACCAGTCGCCAGCATCGCAGGATTCATGGCGGCCGGCAGCAGGCTCACGCGAGACACATTGTGCACGGCATCCTTGAACGCCAGCTGGCCCGGCAGCGCCTGGCGTGCCTTTTCGGTGGACAGCTCATAATCCGGCACGAACACGGCGGCGGTCAGATCGTCGGCAACGCGATAGTTGATGGTATGGAAGCCCTTATGCAGCGGTTCGCCGCCCGGAATCGGCACGGAACCGACACCTTCGGGGGTTTCCATGTCCCAAGACATGGTGAGCCCGCCGTACACGGCCGGAGCCACGTTGTCCGGATGGCCTTCGATGGCCGCAGCAAGCTCAAACACGGCATCACGGTTGAGTTCGTCGTCCTGCGCGAAGGCGGCCGCGGCTGCGATGCCCGCCACAATGGCCTCTGCGGAAGAGCCCATGCCTCGTGCCTGAGGAATGTTGTTGTGAGCCTGAAGAATGAAACCCACACGGCCCAGACCAAAGGTCTGGCATGCGCGGCGGAACGTGGAAACCACCAAGTGGGTTTCGTCACGCGGGAGAGTATCGGCGCCTTCGCCTTCGATCATCACCTGAGCCGCAGTGTTCACCGGATCGGCGCTCAGCGTGAATTCAAGTTCGTCGTGGTAGTCCAGAGCAAGTCCGACCGTATCAAAGCCAGAACCAAGATTGGCGCTGGTAGCCGGAACACGCACACGCACTTTACGAGTAACTGGAGTCATATCTCGTCGTCCTTCGTCACATCTTCTTTACAAATGTAGCACCGTATACCCGAAAGGGTATAAGAGTCAAATTCAAGCCCATAATCAACGGGCGATTGAGTAAACAATCGGCAAGCAATTGCCCAACACAGCAGCCGGAATATGAATAAAGAGACGGCCGCCCAATCGCAACGATTTGAGCAGCCGTCTCATAACTGTTAGTTGAGCACGCGGAGGATGGAAGGCTCGCCAACCACGCAGTCGAGTGCACACACGTCTTTCACGGTTTCACGCAGGGTAAGCTCGTCGGTCATGTGCGTGACAAGGCGCAGCTGCTGCAGTTCGCCGTCGTAGCCCGGATCCTTCAGCGTGGGCTTGAGATCCTGGTTCACACCATTGATGGACACGCCATGTTCGGCGAACTTGGCCGCGATGGCCGCAAGTACGCCCGGATTGTCGTGAATCACGAAACGCACCGCGAACTCGGCCTTGGAAGCCTCGATCGGAGCCTTCTTCAAATCCTTATACAACGGAATGGTCGGGCCGGTGCAGCCCTGTGCGATGTGACGTGCTTCGGTCACCACATCGCCGACCACTGCGGAAGCGGTCGGAGCGCCGCCAGCGCCACGACCGTAGAACATCAGATCGTCAGCCGCTTCGGCCTTCACGAACACCGCGTTAAAGGAACCATGCACGGAAGCCAGCGGATGCTCGTTGGAAATCAGCGCCGGATACACGCGGGCAGACACACCGGCCTCGCCATTCTCCACCACGGCCAGCAGCTTGATGACCTTGTTTTCGGCGGTTGCGGCAGCAATATCGTCGGCGGTGATCTTGGTGATGCCCTCAACGGACACATCGTCGATGGTCACGTTGGTGTGGAAGCCGAGCGTGGCCATGATGGCCGCCTTGTTGGCCGCATCGTAGCCTTCGATGTCCCCGGTCGGATCCGCTTCGGCGTATCCCTTGGCCTGAGCGTCCTTCAGCACGTCGTCGAAATCAAGACCCTTGGTGGTCATTTCGTCGAGAATGTAGTTCGTGGTGCCGTTGACGATGCCGAGCATGCTCGTCACCTTGTCTCCGACGAGGGATTCACGCAGTGGCTTGAGGAACGGAATAGCACCGCCCACGGAAGCCTCGAAGTAGATATCGACGCCCTTGGCTTCGGCGGCGGCATAGATTTCTGGACCATACTTGGCCAACAGCGCCTTGTTGGCGGTAACCACGGAAGCGCCGGATTCGATGGCCGCAAGCACGAACTTGCGGGCCACGCCGGTTCCACCGATCAGTTCGACCACAATGTCGGCATTGGTGGCCACGCTCATGGTGTCGGTGGTCACCACGGACTTGTCGATCCACGGGAACGGGTCGGTTTCCGACGGATCAAGGCAGGCGACGCCGGTCAGTTCGATCGGTCGTCCGATGCGTGCGGCGAGCTCATCCTTCTGCTCCACCAGCAGGCGTGCGGTCTGAGAGCCGACCGTGCCCGCGCCCAACAATCCAACGCGAATCGGCGCAACATCTTCCTGTACCAAGGCATCCTCCCTTGAATGTGAAGTATTGGTGTAACCCTGCCTATTGTACGGTCCCGATATGACGTAAGACCGCGAAATCATACGAAAATGGACGGTTTCCGAGCTTTGCCCCGAAAACCGCCCATACCGCATCCATGTTGCGTCCGCAATTTGAGACGAATCGCCATGAACAATACGAAACACGAGCGAAACGCCACGAATCGCTATTCGCTCACATCCCAATCCAGCAGATCGTCGACCGTCTGACGGCGGATCATCACATGCGCGTCTTGCTCGGATACGGCAACAACCGCAGGAATCAGCGCCTGATTGTAGTTGCTGGCCATCGTGCGACCGTATGCACCCGTAACAGGCACCGCAAGCACGTCACCACGCTGAATATCGGCAGGAAGACGCACCTCGTTGACGATGATATCGCCCGATTCGCAGTGCATGCCGACCACACGGCACAGCTTGGTTTCGCTGGAACCCTCACGATTGGCGATTTTCGCGGTGTAATCCGATCCATACAATGCCGGGCGAATATTGTCACTCATGCCGCCGTCGACAGACACGTACACGCGTTCCGTAACCGGATTGCCAGCCTTGTCTTTCGCGGTTCCGGCAAGCTGCACCGGCTTGACCGTGCCCACACGATACAGGGTGACGCCGGTCGGGGCGACCGTCCAACGGCCCGGCTCGAACGAGATGACCGGAGCGGGCATGCCGAGCGCACGGTTCACGGTGGTGACCGCATCGGCAAGGCGGGCAAGTTCCGTATCGAGATCCATCGAATCCTCGCCATCGGTGTAGGCCACGGAATAGCCGCCGCCCAAGTCAACCTCCGGCAGTGTGTATGCGTCGGTGGCGTAGAAGGTCTTGCGCAGCAGCATCATGCGCTTCGCGGCCTGGATAAAGGCGTCCGCATCGTGAATGTTCGATCCGATATGCGAATGCACGCCGACCAGTTCGAGCACGTCCTGATGGCGGTGGATCTCCTTCAATACGGCGAGCGCGGGGCCATCAGCCACCATGGTCATGGCTTCGGCGAGTTTGCGGTCGCCTTCGGAAACCTTCTCGTGGCTCATGTCGTACGGGTATTTGATGTCGTACTGCAGTTGGCGTTCTGCGCTTTCGCCCGGAGTGGCTTCGCTTTCGCCTAGGCGTGCGTTCGACCCTGCGGGGGTCACGTCAGCCAAATCGTCGAGCACGTTCAGCTTGCTTGCATCGGCACCAACCGGCAGCAAGGCGACACCGAACTTCTGGTCCTCATGCGCGGTAGACACGAATTCGTGGCCGCCCGCATGAATGCCGGACGTAACACGCAACATCACGCGAGCGCGCTTGCCGAGACGCTTGGCGATTTCGGCGATGCGGGCCGGCTCGTTCGGCTCGTCCACCACGATTTTGGCGAAGCCTTCGGTAATGGCGAGTTCGATTTCCGCATCGGACTTGTTGTTGCCGTGCAGCACGAGTCGCCGTCCGGGAACGCCCGCGGCGAGCGCGATGCGCATCTCGCCCATGGTGCAGGTGTCAATCAGCATGCCGGATTCGGTGACGATACGGCAGATTTCCTTGGAAAGCAGTGCTTTTCCGGCGAAGCTGACGTGGGTTACGGTGTTGTTGAACGCATTTGCCGCGGATTTGACGAATTTGGCGGCGCGGGCTCGCACGTCATCGGTGTCGATGACGTAGAGCGGCGAACCGAATTCGTTCAGCAGGCTTTCGGCAGTGCGGCCATGGAACGTGATTTCACCTTGCTCGTTCACGTTGGAGCCGGCCGGCCAGATGGGGGTGACTGCCATGGCGATCACATCCTGTCTGGGGCTGCAACGCCAAGCAGGTCAAGGCCTTCGGCGATAACCGTCTTAACGGCGTCATTGAGCTTCAAGCGTGCGGCTGCACGAGCCGGTTCCGGAGCCTTGGCGATGCGCAGGGCTTCAGCCTGTTCGCCGCGAGCTTCCGGATCGGTGAGCTCCATAGGCACCACGCGTTCCACGTTGTACCACTTGTGGTAGGTGGCGGCGAGGTCTTCCAAGTAATGGGCTACGCGATGCGGGGCGCGCAGGTCTCCGGCTTCGCGCAGCAGGGCCGGCCACTGGGCGAGCGCGGCAAGCACTTCGCCGTCGGCGGCGGTGTCGAGCAGGCTCACGTCGGCACCCTCGTAGGTGATGCCGGCAGCAGCCGCATTGCGATCCACATTGCAGGAGCGGGCGTGCGCATACTGCACGTAGTACACCGGATTCTCGTTGGAATGCGAAGCGAGCAGGTTCAGGTCGATGTCGACCGGGGAATTGTAGTCGGTGCGTGCCAACGAATAACGGGAGGCATCCACGCCGATAGCGTCGGTCAGATCGTCGATGGTCACCACATTGCCGGCGCGCTTCGACATGCGCACTGCCTTGCCGTCCTTCAGCACGTTGACGAGCTGGCCGATAAGAATCTGCATGTTTTCGCCAGGTTCGTCGCCGAATGCGGCGCACATGGCCATCATGCGGCCGATATAGCCGTGATGGTCGGCACCCAGCATGTAAATGGCGATGTCTGCCGGATCGTTGTCACGATGACGCTTGTTGCGATAGTAAGCAATATCAGCTGCGAAATACGCGTAGTTGCCGTCGGACTTGATAATCACACGATCCTTGTCGTCACCATGCTTGGTGGATTCGAACCAGGTTGCGCCATCCTTTTCGTAAATGTCGCCGCGTTCACGCAGATCGGCGATCGCCTTGTCGACTTCGCCATCGGAATACAAGCTGTTCTCATGGAACCACACGTCGAAATTCACACGGAAATCCTTCATGGATTTGCGGATTTCGTCGAACATCATCGGCACTGCACGCTTGCGGAATTCCTCACGCTGTTCGGAATCGCCCTCACCCAGCGGATTGCCATCGTTGTCAACGCCACCGTCGACGCGCGGCAGGTCGAGAATCGCAATACCGTCGGCTTTTGCCTCATCGATGACGCGACGTGCGATCTCATCGATATAAGCGCCCTTGTAACCGTCGATCGGGGTTTCCTCACCGTGGGCGGCCGCGACCAGCGACTTGGCGAAACGGTTGATCTGCTCGCCGTGATCGTTGAAATAGTATTCGCGCACCACCTTGGCGCCGTTCGCCTCAAGCACGCGGGCCATGGAGTCGCCGACCGCGGCCCAACGGGTGCCGCCGATATGGATCGGACCGGTCGGATTGGCGGACACGAATTCAAGATTCAGGGTCTTGCCGGAAAGATGGTCGTTCTTGCCGTAGTTCGCCCCCTCGTTAAGCACAGTGTCAACCACGGCTGCGGCGGACGCGGAATCAAGCACAATGTTAATGAAGCCGGGGCCGGCCACTTCCACGGACTTGATGCCATCGGCATTGGCGAGTTCCGCGGCGAACAGTTCGGCGAAATCGTGAGGCTTCATGCCGGCCTTCTTGGCCAGCTGCATGGCCGCGTTCGATGCCCAATCGCCGTGTGCGCGGTCCTTCGGACGCATGACGGCGAATTTGGTCTGCGGAGGAATGAGATCGGTGGTCAGGGTGCCTGCCTTGCCTTCATTCACAAGGTTGTTGGCAATATTGAAAATCAGTTCACTAAGCGCTTCTGGACTCATTCCTCCAAGTCTACCGATTATGCAGACAGAATCAGCCTTGCGTATCGCCCCGCGTATCATCCTGCAGTTCGCCATGCTTCCTGCGCCAAGCCACCGAAGCGTAATAGCCGATATAGCAGATCGCAACGAACGGAATCATATACAGCAATGTGGAACGCTGCGACGAATCGCAAATCACCAAAACCAACGCGCCGATGCACATCACAATCGCAGCAATCGGCACGAACGGGAAACCGGGGGCACGATACTTCAAATCGTCAGCCGAATGCCCTTGATCAAGCCACTGCTTGCGGAAACGCAAGTGGCAGACGGAAACCGACGCCCACACCACCAGTGTGGCCAAGCCGGAAACCGCAACCAACGCCAAATACACCGTCGAAGCGGCAACCACGGAAGACAACAACGCCAACAGCGATCCAGCCATGCTGAACAGCACCGCGAACACGGGCACACCATGGAAATTCGTCTTGCCGAGCACGCGCGGGATCATACCCTCCTGCGCAAGCGACCAGACCATGCGCGAGCACACGTACAAGCCGGAATTCGCAGCGGAAAGCACTGCCGTCAACACCACGAAATTCATCACATCGCCGGCAAACGGCATGCCGATCGACTGGAACACGAGCACAAACGGACTCGTGTCGACGCCTGACCGATGCCACGGAATCAGCGCGGACATCACCGCAATCGAACCGATGAAGAAAATCGCAAGACGCAACACCGTGGTATGCACGGCCTTCGGAATCGCCTGCGCCGGATCCTTCGTCTCCCCCGCCGCGACACCAACAACCTCAGTGCCCGAAAATGCGAACACCACCGTCAGCAGCGTCGAAAAAATCGGGATCACACCATTGGGGAGCCAGCCGTCATTATAGAAATTCTCAAACAGCGGTGCGTGATCGTAACCGGCAATCGGAATCGCACCAAACATGGCAAGCAAGCCGATCACAATGAACACGATAATCGCAAACACCTTAATGGATGCGAACCAGAATTCCGACTCGCCATACAGCCTCACCGACAGAATATTGAGCATGAACACCACCGCAATGAAGGCGGCGGACCAAATCCACGCGGGCGAATCAGGAAACCAACGTTGCATCAGCAGACCGGCTGCCGTGAATTCCGAAGCGAGCGCCACCGCCCAATTCAGCCAGTACAGCACGGCGATGGTGAACGCGGTGCCGGGGCCGATGAAACGCTTCGCATACAGGTGAAAGCTGCCCGCATACGGCATGGCCACCGACAGTTCGCCAAGGCTGAGCATCACAAAATACACAAGCATGGATCCGATGCCATACGCGATGATCGCGCCAAGAGGGCCGGCTTGGTGAATCGTGTAGCCGGAGCTGAGGAACAAACCCGTACCGATCACACCACCTAGAGAAATCATGGTCAGATGGCGGGTTTCCATCTTGCGTTCAAGACCGCCCTGCTCGGCTTCAGCGGATTCGGCGGCGTCAGTGTCTGCAGTGGATGCGTTGACTTGCGATTCGGCCATGCGCGACTGCTCCTTCATATTTGGATGGGCGCGTTCTTGCGTTCTTGCGTTTGCATGCGTTTGCACAATACCCAATCGCATTACTATACGGAAATCGGTGGAATCATGTTGCCTGCCGTTCACTTTCAGCGGCAATCCTGAGATTGCATAAACAAAAACAGGCTCGCATGCAGCGTAAGAAACCGCATACGAGCCTGAAAAGGATTTTCTGGAGATTTGCAATCAGCGCACTGAAATCAGAGCACAGCGATGGCGTCGATCTCAACGAGAGCGCCCTTCGGAATGTTGTTGCCGCCGAACGCGACGCGGGCCGGCTTCACGGAGCCGATGAAGGTCTGCGCATACACGTCGTCGATCTCGTGGAAGTCTTCGACGTTCTTCATGTAGATGGTGGCGCGGCAGACGTGTTCGATGCCGGTGCCTGCGGCGTCAAGAATATGCTTGATGTTCTTCAGTGCCTGGGCTGCCTGCTCGCCGGCGGTTTCGCCAGCCAGTTCGCCGGTGGCCGGGTCGATGCCCAGCTGGCCTGAGACGAACACGAAACCGTTGGCCTTCACGGCCTGGCTGTATGCGCCCAGCGCCGCCGGGGCTTCAGAAGTCGCAACCGCTTCCATCTTCTCGCTCATAATGTTCTCCTTTGAAGAACGTGTTATTGCATCTTGCTTGCGTTCAGGCCGCGGCAAACCACGACAACGCAATCTCAAGCAATCACTGTACCCATGGAATCGACACGCATTGTCCCATGTTCCAAATACCGGCTCCCTGCCCCGGCTCTTCACTTGTCTTTGTGGTGGGCTTGATGGGGATCGAACCCACGACCTTCTGTTCCGGAGACAGACGCTCTATCCACTGAGCTACAAACCCGTGCGTCAAACTACTTTACACTGCCTTGAGATGAAAGCGACACTTTTTACGGAAAAACGATCTTCGAATCTCGGATCATTATTGCGAAAACATAGCTACGGCGGGTCTTTCGACAGCACACCCAACCCTAGAGGGGAAATAACGGGCATAGAACGGGGAAGGAACGAGAGATAGCGTGCGCCACAACGAAATTTGTAGCAACATAACACCATTTGAAGCGTCTTTTCCACTAGACTGAAAATATGGTTGAGGATTCAGGCAGAAATATAGGCGATTTCGAATACACGCGCCGTTTTTTCTGCCGTGCCCTGCCGACGCAGTTGGATGATAACGACAGTCCGACGCTGATCATACAAAGTTATTACGTGCATCAGGATAATTACGCGCTGCGCGTGCGATTGAAACAAAGATCGTCCGCATGCCATGACTCCGGACCTCGACCCGCTGGCTGTGCTCGAAAAGCATCGCGACGAATTCCGGCTTGGATCAGTCACCGTGAAAGGGCCGTCCGTGGGAGGCACGCGATATGAGGCGAGCCGCGATTTGGATTCGCGCATCGCAGGGGAGCTCATCAAACGCGGCGGACACGTGACCATCAAAAACCGTTTCACCGACTGGATCGATGAGGACGGCTGGAACATCGACGTGTTCGGAGGCACCAACGCTCCCCTGATCATTGCGGAAGCGGAACGTATCGGGCCGGTCACCAATCTGGTGATCCCGAAATTCTGCACCACCGAAATCACCGACCAATCGCGGTTCAGCAATGAAGGGCTTGCCGCGAATCCATATTCACGATGGAAATCCGAATTCGAAGACGAACTGGAAGCAGACGGACCGCAATTCCTCGACTATTTCGGCACCAACCGTATGGAATAAGTCTTTTTAAAAAAAAACAACCGTAGGCCGTAAAGAACGATGTAGTTGCGCAGCCTACGGTTGAGCGGTACCTAAACGGTACCTAAAGTCAATAAACGAGTCAGTACATGAGCGTGGCGAGGCGACGGCGGGCGCGCTTCAAACGCTCGTCGGTTGGCTCAGGAATCGTGAAATATTCCAGCAGACGCTTGCGCACCGGTTCAATATCGGCCTTATGGCCGGCCGCAACGAAATCCAGCAAACGATCGAACGCATCCTGAATCTGACCGCCGATCATATCAATGTCAGCGACGGCAAGCTGTGCTTCAACATCATCGGGATTGTCGGCAGCGGCGGCACGCACCTCACGCACGTTCGCATTGGCGGAACGGGCCAACAGCAACGCCTTTGCACGCTCGCGGGCGGCACGCGCATCGTTCGGATCGGCTTCAAGCACCTTCTCGTACGCGGCTGCGGCGCCAGCGTAATCGCCCTGCTGTGCCAGCATATACGCCTCCTGATGCTCCGGAGGCACCTGCTCCTGGGCGC